>Ga0316197_10001714_pt1 | contig 15594 bp, 10 predicted proteins | sample OudBiesiAoxic_MG_FD_204939 | JGI IMG/M metagenome (GOLD analysis project Ga0316197, IMG submission 204939) | Coastal sediment microbial communities from Oude Bieten Haven, Netherlands - site A oxic | ecosystem: Environmental > Aquatic > Marine > Coastal > Sediment | place: Netherlands... | reverse complement strand
CCCGGGTCCTTCTGGAACTATTCCAATCCCAACTTCATGGTTGCCGGGCTTGTTGCGGAAAGGGCGAGCGGCACACCGTACCGCGACCTGCTCAAGAACAGCTTGTGGGAGCCGGCCGGGATGCACTCGACCACATTCGACCCGGACGAAGTCGTGGCCTCGGGGAACTACAGCCACGGCCATTTCTATGACTCCGGGACAGGCGGTTGGCAGCTTGTCGATCCTCGTGATTTCGACTCGTGGACGGCCGGGCCGGCGGGCATGACCTTATCGACGGTCGAAGACCTCGTGCGCTGGGCGCTCCTGCTCATGGACGGTGGCGGGCCGGTATTGTCGCCGCGATCGGCCGCCATGATGCAACATCCCCACCAGTGGATGCACTACACGCCGGACCTCTTCTATGGTTTTGGCATCATGATCGAGGAGTACCAGGGTCTCGACGTGCGCCAGCACGGCGGCAATGTCACCGGGTACGGCACCTATCTGCTGTGGGTGCCCGAGCGGCGCTTTGCGGTGGCGTTGCTCACGAACGTCAGCTCGTCGCTCGACGCTGCGGCCTACTGCATCGTCGACGAGGTGCTCGAGCCGAACCCGGTGGATCCGCCCGATCTTTCAACTGATTCCTCGACCTGGATACGCTATGTCGGCGACTATGTCATTACCGACAATCTGGGGTCGACCACCGAGGCCACGGTCTATCTCGAGGGCGATCGCCTGATGGGCACCTTCGTCGACCCAGGGGAGCCGGCAAGTAGTGCCACCCGTCGGCTGTACCAGGCCTTTCTCGACACATTCGTCTACGACTCGAACGGCGACGGATCGACCGAAACCGACCTCACCTTTTGCAGAACCCGAGGCAAACCGGGGATCCTGAAGTGGATGCGGAACCGTCGAGCGGTCGGCGAGCGGCAGAACAGCCCGCGCACGGTCGAGCGCGTCATCTCACCCTGAGAAGCTGAGGATTCAATCGAAAAATTTGACTCTTTCGGAATTCGATGGGGCGCCGATGAAGTCGATCTTTTTTTGTCACCCCGAGGACCGTCACACCAGTTTCGGCGGTGACCCACCAACCGACATGACCGCCCACCAACCAGCAGGCGAGACGCCTGTTCCACAAGAGTTGGCTTGATCAAACGAGGGTTTTTGTGGGGCAGCCGTCCCGGCTGCCAGGTCGGTGGGTGGCGATGTCATCCCCAGTGAGCGAAGCGAGTCGAGGGATCTGTGAGGCGATCATCGATGTGCTCATGCCCATGTTTACAGATCCCTCCGCTCGGGCCCAGGAGGCCCTCGGTCGGGATGACACAGTGAGGGTCGTTACGCCCCTCGGTCGGGATGACATCTCATTTTGGGATCGTCTCAGATATAGGATTCACGCTCCGACCTCATATTTTCCGGAGGAGCCAATAATTGAGCCATTTGGAAGGCGTAGAATACTGTCTGGGGGGAGGCAGGATTTGAGAAGTGCCGCAGGTTTCGTGGCAGGGTGCGTGGGTTTGATTTTCGTCACTTGGGCTGCGATCCTCCCGGGCGCAGGGCCACACGCCGAAGAGACGGGATTTCCTCTTGAAGAGGTGCGGGATGTCACCGAGATTCTCGAGCCCGGGTTGATTCCGCCACCCGGAAACCTGCGGGCAGAGAGCGGCGCGCTTCCAAAAGCTTCGACCGTCGAAGAAGCCATCGATATCTGCGTCCAAAGTGACATGGCGTGGTTCGACGCGCCTGGGGCGGCGGTGGCTGTTGTTCTGGACGGCGAGCCCCTCTACGAGAGGGGATACGGGGAGAAGCTGCGAGACTCCAACCAACCTGTCAATCCGGACACGATTTTCCGCATCGGCCCGGTGACCCAGCAAATGACGGCGGCCGCGGTGATGCAGCAAGTGGAGCTGGGCAGGGTGGCATTGACCGATCCCATCACCGACCTGATCCCGGAGTTCGAGGTCTCCGGCCGCTGGCCCGCCGACCGCATCAGCGTGTGGAATACGCTCACTCACACCACTGGTTTCCCGGACGTTCTGGAGAGCGGCATCGTCCAGAACGAGAATTCTCTGTCGCTGTGGGCCCAGCGGCAGAACGATATGACGCTTTACGCCCCTCCGGGCTCGTTCTGGAACTACTCGAATCCTGGTTTCGTGATCGCAGGGCTGATCGCTGAACGGGCGGGTGGTGTGAACTACCGCCAGCTCATGAAACAGGATCTCTGGGAACCCGCGGGAATGGATTCGACAACTTTCGATCCCGAGGAGGTCGTTGCGACCGGCAACTACTCGTACGGGCACTGTTGGGTGTGTTCCGTCGGTGGAGAGGTCGTGGTTCCGCCCGAAGAGAACGACCTCTGGGATGTAGGACCCGCGGGCATGGCTTTTTCGACCGTTCGCGACCTGGCGCGCTGGGCACTGTTGCTCATGAACGGCGGTGGACAGGTGCTTTCGACGCGGTCCGCGCTGTCCATGCAGGCGAACCAACAGTGGACCCACCTCACTCCAGACCAATTCATGGGATTCGGAATCATGAACGAGGATTACCGTGGCCTTGACGTCCGATTGCACCCGGGAAGCATCAGGGGATACGGATCCTGTCTGCTGTGGATCCCGCAGCGGCGGTTCGCGGTTGCTCTCCTCGCCAATGCGACGTCGAAGCTGACCTCCGCCGCCCGCTGCATTGTCGACGCGGTGCTCGATCCGGAGGAAGTCGAACAGCCGGATTTGACAACAGACCCGTCGACCTGGAGAAAATACGAGGGCGATTTCCTCATGACCGAGGCGAGCGGCTACCAGACTCTTCTTCGGGTGTATCTGGACGACGACAACCTGATGGCTGAGATCACTGACCCGGCAGATCCCTCCTTCTTTTATAGGACCGAGCTCCTCCAGGCCTATCTCGATACCTTTCGTCTGGACTCGAATGCCGACGGCAGCACAGACATGGATTTCACCTTTTGTTCCAGCAGCGGCAAGCCGGGCTTCCAAATGTGGATGCGCAACCGCCAAATTGTCGGCGAGCGTCAGCTGGTTCCACGCACCGTCAGATCACGGCGACCGTAGGGAGTCATCCCCTGTTCCGATCTTGGCCCAGGTCTCCTATTGCCCGCCACGCACTCCAATGCTAGAGTCCCATCCGGCGCCAACGTAGCTCAGGGGTAGAGCAAGTGATTCGTAATCACTAGGTCGTCAGTTCGAATCTGACCGTTGGCTCCAGAATATTCAAAAACATTCTTCCACCGCAACGGTGGCGATTTTCCGTCTTATGTGCGACACGATTTCGCACGATGCAGAAACATGGGCTGGCAAGCAGGCTTTTGCCGTCTCACGGCCTGACCCGCTCTTCCCAATCAGGGAGGGCACCGCAGCATCACCAATACTTTGATCGTCCCGACGCCTTCCAGCAAGGGCTCCCAGTGCTTTACCGAGCGTCGTACCCGGAAGTGGTGCGTCGGCCCGTATCGCGTGACCTGCGCCGTCGGGGTCAGCAAATATGGAAATCGGTACCTGGCCCCTTGCTTCAAAAGAGGTGGTTTTGCGACGATTTTTGCTGGCAAAAGTATGTTGGTGCTATATTTCGGGAAACTTAAGACCATATATTGGGCGAGGAAGCACCGGTTTTTTGATCGAAAGTGCCCGGATCCCAACTGAAGGGGGGACGACATGGCCGAGAGGCGAATCGCATTCCTGTTTTTCATCCTGATCGTGGCGGGGGCAATGGTATATGCCGAGGAAGGCGATGGAATGGACGCGAATAGCGCAACCGTCACGCCCGCAAAGAAGGAGGTCCTGGCCGGAGAGCGGATCGAAGTGATCGTCCATGGCCTTATCGATAAGGAAGGATCTCTGGCGGGCGGCGAGTATTTCATTCTCGTGAAGGCGGATCACGGAAGAATTCTGAACGGCGAAGACTCCGAGGCGTTGTCGGGCGCAAGGAGATTTCGAATTGGCGAAGGGATTCTGAAGATCCAGTACGGTGCACCGGTATCTGCTGAAACCGACACAATCCGGATTTTCAATGCCTGGAAGAACTGGATGGATGAGGATTCCGGCAGATATTTTGAGTGGGTCGTAGACGAAATCGGACATGAACAAATCTCTGTCATCATCCACAACATCGCCCAGCTAGGTTATTACCACTATTATTACAACGAACAGGACGAGCCATTCACCCTCGAAATGGACGTGAATGTCGCCATCCACTTCGAACCGATCAAGGTTGAGGTCCCTGGAAAAAGGGTAGGTGGATTCGGCTCGGGAATTCCTTACAGGGTGAAGTCGGCGGCGGTCATCAGCTTCAGCGGAACTGCGCAGGGCAAAGATTGCGACTATCAGTTGGTATCGGCCACTCCGATCAACTATCAGAGTACGGTGACCTTCTACACGAATCCGAGTACCGGTGCCATCGAATCGGTTCTGTTGCCAAGGTTGTCCGCGACGTTGGCCTGGGAAGGTCAGGAGGGGTATGTGCCGCCGGAGCAGATTACTTTCGAACCAGTGAACGAGTGGGACAACGAAAAAGCGGCTGATGATCTCGAGAAAAAAGCGGACAAACTCGAGGCGCAGATGGAGGCGAACAACGGTGTTCCGGACTTCAATATGATCATGGAAATTCAGAAATCAATTCAAGGTACTGTCGTGCATCCGGAATACCAGGTCCAGGCTCAATTCGAAAGAAATTACGTCTCCGGCGGAGGAGAATTTTCGGATTCCGGGGAGGGCTGGACGCTCAAAAAGCGCTTCAAATGGGACGCCCAACGGAAAAATTGAACGCCACCGGGCTGTGCTCTGGGGGGCGACCCTTCGTCATCACCAGGTCGTCGGTTCAATTCTGACGGTTGGCTCCAGAAACCCAGAGTTCTCTGGGCGACTCACTGATGCCTCCCTTTTTTTATTTTTGGAATGCTAAGGTTCGCGGGATGTCGAAGAAGGTCGCAATCGGTGCGTTCGTAGTTGTCCTCGTCGCGATCGCCGGGTGGCTCCTGATGAGGAAAGGTGAGGAGTCATTTCACCCGCTCGAGCTCTCCGAGATTGACGACCCTGCCCAGCTTGACGAGTTGCATCTCGAGTTGGCAGACCTTGATCCGACCTCGTGGATCAGACGCTTTCGACCCAGCAGGGCGTCATCCGGGTTCAACCTCTTCCTCTACCGCCGAAGGGTGCCGATGATCATCGATATGAACGGCAACATCGTGCACGTGTGGCCCAGAGTTCGAGCGATCGGTCGCGTCCGTCTGCAAAGGGACGGTCGTTTGGCTGTGATCGGAACCGACAATCTTGTCAAGGAATACGACTGGGACGGCAACCTGACCTGGTTTTTCCGGCTGCCGTGGAAGGGAGACTTTCCGCACCACGATCTCCACAAGCTCGACAACGGGAATTACTTGATCCTGGGAAATGACATCACCACCCACGCCGACTATGTGTTGGAAGTCAATGAACGGAAGGAAATTGTCTGGGAGTGGAGGTCGCTGGATCATTTGCAGGAATTCCCTTCGTGGGATCTCGAAAGCCCGGACCCCATCCACTCGAACTCGATCCAGGTGCTGCCGCCCAACCAATGGTATGACGCCGGCGATGAGCGCTTCCGGCCGGGGAACATCCTGGTCAGCGGCCGCAACCTCGACACGATTTTCATGATCGATCGGCCGACCGGTGAGGTCGTTTGGAGCTACACCGATGGTCTCGATCGTCAGCACGAAGCGGTGATGGTCGGCGAGGACCTGTTCCTCGCGGGTTTGATTCTGGTCTTCAACAACGGTCTCGAAGATCGTTATGCCTATCGGTCGAGCGCGATTCAGGCCATCGACCCGGTGGCGGCCGAGGTCGTTTGGGAGTTTCGGGCCGAGAACTTCTTCTCGTCTGTAGGAGGGATCGCGCAGCCTCTTCCCGGGAACACGATTCTGATCACTTCGAGCCAGGGGGGGCGGGTCTTCGAGATCATGCCGGACGGCCGCTTCGTTTGGGAGTGGGCACCTCCGTTCAAACCAATGCGGGTTGCTCGTCTTTCTTACGATCATTGTCCACAGCTCGCCGCCTTCGAGCGGTCACCCGAAACGAGGATCCGACCCAGGAACAGGAAACCCTACATCGATCACGATCTGTATCGGTTCGAGTTCCTTCCACAGACCGAGAAACGGAAGATCGAGGGGCGGCAGAAACACCTTCTGCGATCGCTCGACGCGTGCCGGGAACTCCTGATGCCGGTTGGTCCCACCCTTCGCGTCGAGTTCGGACTCGACAGAGAACGCCTCGAGGGCCGCGACCTGGGTGCGCGGTTCCAGCTCACAGTCGCGACTGAGGGACAGACGCCGGAGATGTTGGTGGATGTGAATGTGCATTCTGACGAAAGGGAACTTTGGCATCGGCGTTCGATCAGTCTGGCGCCGTATGAGCTACAGCGATTGACGATGTGTTTGTCGACCTCGGTTGAAGGAGCGACGGGAGAGGCTGACCATGCCGCGGCGTGGGCGAATCCATCCATTCAGTCGCGCCGCGAGCGGTTGGCACAGGCCGATCGACGACGACGCATCAGTGATCAGGAACGAAGAGTTCGGGAGCAAAACCTCGAGGCGCTGGGGTACGTCGAGTAACCGAAACCAGGGCCGACCCATCTGATGAGATCGAAAATGCACGAGGCGGCCCAGGGGGTTGATTCGAAGAGGTTGTCCGCGAACGCCGTATACGCGCGTAGAATGGCGCCATGAACGAGATGATTGTTGGTGTTCTGGGTGGTATGGGGCCGGAGTCGACGGCCGAGTTGCTGGTGAGGATCACCCGCTGTACACCTGCTGCGGTGGAGCAGGACAACTTGCGGGTCATCTGCGATTCGAACCCCAAAATCCCAAACCGCACGGATGCGCTGCTGTCGGGTGAAACCGGTCCAGTCATCGAGGCCCTTGCGCAGACCGGGCTGAACCTGGAACGAGCGGGAGCGGATATCATCGGCATCCCTTGCAATACAGCGCACGCCTTTCTCACAGATGTGCGGACCGCGGTTGGCATTCCAGTTGTCGACATGATCGGCGAGACCGCGAATCGGGCTCTCGAAATTTTCGGTGAGGGGACCACTGTCGGCCTGCTGGCCACCGATGGGACGTTGCGGACGAGGCTCTACCACGACGCTCTGGAATCCGTTGGGCTGGTGGCGACGTCACCGTCGGGTGCAGGGATCCAGTACGCGGTGATGGACGCGCTTGATTCGGTCAAGCTTCACGGTCCGACGGAGGATGCGTTTGGTGCCCTTGGGGCCGGGGTCCGCGATTTGGCCTCGAATGGTGCGACAGCCGTCATCGCCGCCTGTACAGAGGTATCGCTTGTTTTTGAACGGCACCCGCCGGATCTGCGGTGGCTCGACCCGCTACAGATTCTCGCCGAGGCGCTGGTGCGCGAGGCGATCGGCTCCTCCGGAGGGTAAGGATGATCCGTAAGACCGCAGTGGCAGTTGTGCTGATCTTCTGTGTAGCGGATCTTGGCGGGGCAACGGAACGCCAGCGTGTACGAGATCTCGGAATCGAACCGGGAATTCTCCAGCCGGGACCGCTCAACGCGATCACCGATGTTGCGGGCGTCAAAGTGGGCCAGCGCACCTTGATCGAAGGTGAGGGGATCCGGACTGGTGTCACCGCGATCGTGCCCCACGACGGCAATGTCTTCCAGTGGAAGGTGCCGGCGGCGGTCTTTCCCGCCAACGCCTTCGGCAAGGCGGCTGGTTTCCTGCAGGTGCAGGAATTGGGCAACCTCGAAACGCCGATCGTGCTCACCAATACCCTGTGCGTCGGTACGGCGGTTCAGGCGTTGGTGGACTGGACCCTGCGGCAGCCGGGGAACGAGGACGTTCAGTCAGTCAACGCGGTGGTCGGTGAGACAAACGACGGCTATTTGAACGACATCCGGACCTGCGCCGTTCGACCGCTCGACGTTTTTCTCGCCATCGAGGAGGCTGAGGACGGCCCGGTTTTCGAGGGCTCGGTCGGCGCTGGAGTTGGAACGACGGCGTTCGGATTCAAAGGCGGAATTGGAACCGCGTCGAGGGTTCTGCCCGAGAGCCTCGGTGGTTTCACTGTCGGCGCCCTCGTCCAATCGAACTTCGGCGGCGTGCTGACGATCGACGGCATGCGGGTGGGGGAGGCCCTCGGTCAATTCTCATATCGACGCGCGATCGATGAGAGCGGTGGCTCGTGCATGATCGTCCTCGCGACCGACGCGCCGCTCTCGCCCCGCAACCTCGAACGGCTCGCGGCGCGAGCGGTAATGGGGCTTGCCCGCACGGGATCATTCATGGCCAACGGTTCGGGCGATTTTGTGATTGCCTTTTCTACTCGAAATGCGGTCCCCAATGAGACGGTGGGCTCGGTCCGCGAAGATGAGTTCCTGTACAACGATTTCACCAGCCCGCTGTTCCTGGCGACGGTGGAGACGGTCGAGGAAGCGGTGCTGAACTCGATCCTCATGGCGACGACGGTGACCGGGCGCGAAGGCCACACCGCGGAGGCTTTTCCGATCGAGCGGCTGGTCGAAATGATCCAAGGCAAGGAGGAGACGATGGGTCAGGAAGAACACGACAAAAGGGTCGACTACGTTGAGTTCAAGGTCACCGACCTCGGGGCGGCAAAGGCGTTCTACTCGAGCGCATTTGGATGGAAGTTCCAGGACTGGGGTCCGGACTACGCGAGCTTTGAAGACGGGCGTCTTACCGGTGGGTTTTACCTCAGTGAAGAGGTGACGCGAGGCGGTCCGCTGGTGATCATCTACGCCGTAGACCTCGAAGCGGTGGAGGCCGGCGTCCGGAACAGCGGTGGCACGATCGTCCAGGGAATATTCAGCTTCCCCGGTGGTCGTCGTTTCCACTTCACCGATCCCAGCGGCAATGAGCTGGCGGTGTGGTCGGATCAGGGAATCGAAGAAGAGTAGAACGATACGCCGGTTCGACCGTATTCATTGGTGGAGGTATTTATGCCGAGATTTCAAGTACTGCGGACCATGGCGTTACTAACGCTAGTCATCATGATGGCCAGCTGCGTCTCGGTGAAGGAGTCGGGTACCAAGGTTTCGGCACCGCCACCACCGCCGACGACCAGTGTCGGGTTCCATTCGAGCCCTGACAACGCGGAAGTCTATGTCAATGGTGAGTTTCGCGGTACGGCACCGGTGACTCTCCACCTCGCAGCCGGCACCCACAACGTGGTGTTGATGCTGGAAGGGTATCGGACGTGGCAGCGCGAGCTGACAATTGTCTCTGGCAATGACACCCGTGTCGCTGCGACCCTGCAGCCGGAATAGGGCTAACCTGTCCTTTTCCATAACAGCCGACGCGCATCACAATAAATGTCATCCCGAGGGAGGTGCCGAAGGCGCCGAGTTGAGGGATCTGCGGGTCGAGTCTTCTGGCGGCCATAACGCCCCTCCCCACAGATCCCTCCGCTCGGTCGCTGTGCTCCCTCGGTCGGGATGACAACCAAAGGACGCACCGCTTACTTTCTCGGAATAGCACCGGGGGGCGGTCTCACATCATTTGGACCGCTACTGCCTGGGCCCGAGAAAAATCCGAAATTTCCCTCGTTACCCTCTGCCGTGAGGTTCGGTGAAATCGATCTCCGGACCGACCGGTACGACGCCGCTCGGGTTGATGCTGCCGTGGCTGCGGTAGTAGTGGTCTTTGATGTGGACCATATTTACGGTGTCGGCAACACCGGGGACCTGATAGAGCTCGCGGGTGTAGCCCCACAGATTTCGATAGTCGACGAGACGACGGATATTGCATTTGAAATGGCCAACGTAGACAGGGTCGAAGCGAAGCAGGGTGGTGAAGAGTCGCCAATCCGCTTCGGTGATGGTTTCGCCAACCAGGTAGCGGCTGCCTGAAAGCCGAAGATCGATCTGGTCGAGGGCGGCGAAGAGCGCTGTCACCGCCTCCTCGTAGGCTTCCTGGGTAGTGGCAAAACCGCTCTTGTAGACCCCGTTATTGATGGCGTCATAGACGAAGGTATTGATATCGTCGATGTCGGATTCGAGTTCGGGCGGACAGAATCGCGGACCTGAGGCGCCGACCTCGTCGAACTGCCAGTCGAACATGCGGATGATTTCCGACGACTCGTTGTTGACGATGGTGCCTGTTTCTTTGTCCCAGAGCACCGGAACCGTGACCCGTCCACTGTAATCGGGTTTGGCGGCGGTGTAGATTTCGTGCATGAAGCGGGCGCCAATGATGGGGTCGGGAATGACTCCTTCAGCGGGTTCGAAGGTCCAGCCGTGCTCGAGCATCAACGGGTTGACCACCGAGACCGAGATGTGGTCTTCGAGTCCTTTGAGCTTTCGGTAGATGAGGGTCCGGTGGGCCCACGGGCAGGCGTAGCTGACGTAAAGGTGATAGCGGCCCGATTCAGCCTTGAACCCGGAGGAACCATCGGCGGTCACCCGATCGCGGAATTGCGCACCCTTGCGGACAAACCGTCCGCCAGTGCTTTTGGTGTCGTACCACTGATCTTGCCACTTGCCTTCCACAAGAAGACCCATACTGCCTCCAAATTTGTTGCTTATTCTGTCGGTCGGACCGAGGTTACTCGGTCGAGAAGCCCGCAGCGGTGTGCGATCCGTCGCAGTAGGGTTTGTTCTGCGAGTGACCACAGCGGCACAGCGCACCTTTGGTCATGCGGTTGAGGGTGCGTCCGGTTCCGGCGCAGATCTCGACGTTGCCGGAGAATCCAAGGGGACCATTCGGGTAGGGCGTGATCTCCAGCGGGCCGTTCCGAATCTCCAGCGGCTCCGAATCCTCTGTCGGCAACTCTCCGGTCGCCGTGAATTCGGCCTTCTTGTGGCTGCCGTCGCAGAAGGGCATGTTTTTGGATGCGCCGCAACGGCAGAGTGTTGCCCGCGTTCGAGGATCCTGCCCCTCGATGTGAAGATCGGCTGCGATCGCGAGTGGTCCGTTCTCGAGCACCCGGATGACGTTGACATCCGGTGCGCGCTCGGCGTCGCCGCCGTCGTGCCTCTCGTAGGTTATGGCTCCGGAGGGGCAGCTCCGGGCAACCGCGATCAGCTCTTCGACGGTGCCGTTGTCAGGGTTGATCCAAGGCCCCGGCACGTTGGCTTGAAAGACGTTCGGCAGCCCGAGCACGCAGTTGCGCGAGTGGATGCACTTTCCGCCGTCAAATCGAATGGTGATTTTCTCGCCTGAATATTCGTCCGCCATCGCAGCCTCCAATTGTGGGAGTCGTTACATCTGAGGGAACGGCCAGAAAGGACGATTTCATTCCATCGCGAATGGGCGTCGGGATGTTGATATTGCCTTTTTTGTCATCCGAGCACTCTTACCCCGGTTGCGGCGGTGACTCACCAGCTGACATGACCGCTCACCCATCCAGCAGGCGAGACGCCAGCTCCACAAGAGGTAACGTGATCAAACCAGGGTTTTTGTGGGACAGCCGTCCCGGCTGCCAGCTGGATGGTGATGTCATTGGGGGGGAGGTGCCGGAGGCACCGAGTTGAGAGATCTTTGAAATTTTCTTTCCATCCGTCCATCCCATGGATTCCTCCACTCGCTCGCTTTGCTCGCTCGGTCGGAATGACACCGGGGGGCGGTCTCACATCGATTGGACCGCCATGGCCTGGGCCCGAGAAAAATCCGAAATCCGAACCCGCCGGCGGCTGCTGAGGCGGATCAGGCCTCATCTAAAGGAGGAGGCTATGAGCCGCCCGCAGGCGACGGTGCGACGCGTCGGCCGGAGGCCGACAGCAAATCCGAAACCCGAGATTAACTCTCTCCGTACATCTCCGCGATCACGTCCGCGAAACGCTCCATGGCGACGTTGCGTTTGACCTTGAGAGTCGGGGTGAGGAGGCCGTTCTCGATCGAGAACTCGTCGAGCAGCCGGAAGTCCTTGATGGTTTCGAATGAGGCGAGCTCGGTGTTCTTCTCGTCGACGATCGAGCGGATGAGGTCGTTGACCTCCTGGGTCTTCAGCAGCTGATCGAGATTGTCGGTCGCAATGCCCTTTTCCTCGGCGAACGCTTTGACATTGTCCGCGTCGACGGTGATGAGCGCCGTCAGGTACCTCTGCCGGTCGCCGATCACGCACACCTGGGAGATGTACTTCGAGGTAGCGATGAGGCCCTCGATGGCCGAGGGGGCGACGTTCTTGCCACCAGCCGTGACGATGAGGTCTTTCTTGCGGCCGGTGATCTTGAGGAAACCCTCGTCGTCGATCTCGCCGAGGTCGCCGGTGTGCTGCCAACCGTCGGGGGTCAGGGTCTCGGCGGTCTCGGCCGGCATCTTGTAGTACTCGCGCATGACGTTGCGGCCGCGATAGAGGACCTCTCCGTCCTCCAGGGTTTTCTGCTCGATGCCCGGCCCGGTCGGTCCGACCCAGCCGAAGCGGTAGTTGTCGTAGCGGTTGAGGTTGGTGAAAGAGGTGTTCTCGGTCATGCCGATGCCCTCGACGATCAACACGCCGGCGGCGTGGAAGAACCGTGCAATATCAGGGTTGATCGGCGCGGCGCCGCTGATGCACCAACGCACCCGGCCGCCGAGGGCTTCCTGCACCTTGGAGAAGACGAGCTTGGTGGCGAGACCGTATTTCAACCCGAGCAACGGCGGGATCGGTCTCTTGGCTACCTTCAGGTCGCTCACCTGCAAACCAACCCGGCAGGCCCAATTGAAGATCTTGAGAGCCAGACCGCCCTTGGCCTGGGCGCCGGAGATGATCTTGGTGTGGACCTTTTCGTAGACCCGCGGCACGCTCGGGAACCAGTGCGGCCGAGCGACCCGGAAGTCTTCAGCGATGGTGTCCATGCGCCGTGCGAAGACAGTCGTGGCACCGCTGAAGAGAGCGGTAAAGACGCAGGTGCGGGCGAAGACGTGGGCGAGGGGCAGGAAGAGCAGCGTCACATCGCCGTCCTCGGACTCAACAGAGTGATAAACCGACTGGGCCGTAAAGGTGAGATTGTCGTGGGTGAGGACGGCGCCCTTGGGCACACCGGTGGTTCCTGAGGTGTAGACGATGGTGGCGACGTCGTCGGCCTTGACATCGGCGATCCGCGCTTCGAGAGCATCGTCGCTGACGTCCGCTCCGAGATCGAGGAACTCGTCGTAGGTGATGACCCAGTCATTGGCCGGAGCTGCACCGGAGAAGAGAATCACCTTTCGAACATCAGGAATCTCGGCGCGGATCTCCATCAGCTTGGCGAGCTGACTCTCGTCCTCCGCGAAGACCAGCACGGCGTCAGAATGTCTGACGATGTGGGAGACGTCTTTGGCGAGCAGCGAGTGGTAGATGCCGACCGCACACGAGCCGACACTGGCCGCCGCGAGGTCGGTGAGTACCCAACGATAGTTGGAGTAGCTCAGGATGTTGACCTTATCATCCTTACCGACACCAAGGGCGATGAGGCTCTTGCCGGCGCGTCTCACCTCGTCGTAGAAATCGTTCCAGCTGGTGGCGTCCATCTCACCACTGTCTAAGACGGACCGGTAGGCGGCGCGATCGCCGAACCGATCGACCGTTTCTTTGAGCATCTCGTGGACGTTTTGGAAATCCCTGAACTCCATTGCGTGTGCCTCCAAATAGGCCTTGGCCGGGGCCGCGCCTAGGTTCTCGCGCTGCTGATTTGCGGCGATGAGTGTAGCAGAGGGGCGGGCTATACTGCGGAGTCGTCATCGAATGATCAGACCCTGAATTCTGGAGGTGCTGTGATGGATATCAACCAGTGGATGTCAGCCATCAGTGAAAGTCCTGGACTTCGCCAGCTGGTGATCATCGGCACCGCGATCGTGATCGCATTGTTCGTCCGCCTGCTGTTCGTTCGGGTGATCAGCGTTTTTACCCGGAAGACTGTGACGGATTTTGACAACAGGATTGCTGCCGAGCTGAGGAAGCCGCTGATTGCCACGGTCATTCTGGTCGGGTTGATTCTGGCTTTTCTCGAGTTCCAAGCCCCGCCGCAGGTGAACTTCTTCGTGCTCGGTCTCCTCAAGACGTTTATCGCCCTCTTGTGGGCGGTGGCGTTGATGCGGGTCGGTCGGATCCTACTCGAGGTCGTGAGTGGAATGGTCGACAAGATCACGTTCATCGAACCAAAGACCCTGCCTCTTTTTGAAATGATCCTCAAGGTCGTCGTTGTGGGTGGGTTTTTTTACTTTGTCTGCATCGCGTGGAACGTGCCGCTCACATCGTGGCTCGCCTCAGCCGGTGTCATTGGCATCGCCGTCGGCTTCGCGGCCAAGGACACTCTGTCGAACCTTTTCTCGGGAATTTTCATCGTCGCGGATACGCCGTACAAGGTCGGGGATTTCGTTGTCCTCGATAACACCATCCGGGGTCAGGTGCTGGAGATCGGCATGCGGTCGACACGGCTGCTGACCCGCGACGACATCGAGGTCACGGTGCCCAACGCCGTCATCGCCAACAGTCAGATCGTCAATCAGACCGGCGGTCCGCACGAGAAGATGCGGGTGCGGGTCAAGGTCGAGGCTGCCTACGGCTCAGATATCGACAAGGTCGAGGAAGTGCTGATGGGATGCGTCGAGGGAGTGGAGCACATTGTCAATGATCCGAGCCCGCGCGTGCGATTCCGTTCCTTCGGGGCATCGGGTTTGGTTTTCGAACTTCTGGCGTGGATCGAAAAACCGGTCTTCCGCGGGCGGGTCCTCCACGCCCTCAACGGCAACGTCTACAAGGCCTTCCGCCAGGCTGGAATCGAGATCCCGTACTCCAAGCAGGATGTCTACGTCAAAGAGCTGCCGGGGCAGAAGGTCGCGAAGTCATGAAACCACGGGAGTTGCAAATGATTGAGCCGAAGGGCAGATTCGACCGGCGGAAATTCAACGCGTTGTTGGCGGGCTTCGGTGTTGCGGGGACAGCGCTGCCAAAGCTCTTATGGTCCGAGGTTGACTCAACAGGCGGTGTCAGCAAGGAGGCACTGATCGGTGCCGAGCAGATCGCCGGCCTCGAGTTCACCGATGAGGAACGCGATCTCATGCTCTCTGGGCTCGAGGAGCTGCGGGAGGACTATGAACGCCTCCGCGAGATGACCATCGACAACTCGGTGTCGCCGGCTCTCCTTTTCGACCCGGTGCTTCCGGGGATGGAGCTCCCGAGTGTTCCGCCGAAACGGCGCGCCAGCCTTTCGAAGTTGAAGACGCGTCCGGCCGACGACTCAGAGCTCGCCTACCTCCCTGTGACTGAACTCGGAAACCTCCTACGGATCGGGGCCATTTCTTCAGAAGAGCTGACGACTCTCTATCTCGATCGGCTGAAGCGTTTTGATTCTGAGCTGCATTGCGTGATCACGTTGACCGAAGAACGGGCGATAGCCCAGGCGCGGCGCGCCGACCGCGAGCTTGCGAGCGGCATCTGGAGGGGACCGCTGCACGGCGTCCCCTGGGGGGCCAAGGACCTGCTCGCCGTTCGTGGATATCCGACAACCTGGGGTGCGGCGCCGTTCAAGGACCAGGTGATCGATGACGATGCGACGGTCGTCCAACGGCTCGACCAGGCGGGTGCGGTGCTCGTCGCCAAGCTGACGTTGGGCGCCCTTGCCTGGGGTGATGTCTGGTACGGCGAGATGACCCGCAATCCGTGGGACACCGAGCAGGGCTCGAGTGGTTCGTCGGCGGGAC
>Ga0316197_10001713_pt1 | contig 15595 bp, 13 predicted proteins | sample OudBiesiAoxic_MG_FD_204939 | JGI IMG/M metagenome (GOLD analysis project Ga0316197, IMG submission 204939) | Coastal sediment microbial communities from Oude Bieten Haven, Netherlands - site A oxic | ecosystem: Environmental > Aquatic > Marine > Coastal > Sediment | place: Netherlands... | reverse complement strand
GCAAAATGCCCTTGAATTTGACCACTGCTGTCAGAAATTGCCTGAAACCAATAGTCACTGGAGGGCAGCGGTATGCCATTGAAATTTCCATCCCAACCATTAGAGGTGGGATCTATTTGAGCCAGAAGTTTTCCATATCTGTCAAAAATATGTATAGTGTTTATATTGATTTCTCCTGTCAATTCGGTTGGGATAAACTGCCAGAAGTCATTAACCCCATCCCCGTTTGGTGTAAAGAATTTAGGAAAACCTTCCAGTGTTAAATCTTGTTCTACCCGTTCTTCGGCAATTCCGCAACCGTTTTTATCCCTTACGTAAACCGTGTATGACCCGGCAGGAATATTATCAAAGACATTACTGTCCTGGTATGGTCCGTTTATATCATTTAACGCATATTCGTAATCACCAATGCCACTTGCATCTACTGTAATTCTTATATTATCTCCCTGGTCCGTTATATTTATAGTATTAATCGTTGCTATTTCCGAAGACACTACCTTGAAAAGTTGGGATGAAGTACATTCTACATTACCACTTGCCTGTACTATAGTATTATAAGCATCATAGCGGTAGTCACCTGCCTCTTGAAGTGACACCTCTGCTGCTTCCGAGATCAGGGTTTCATTTCCGAATTGATCAATCTGAAACCACCTGAATCCTTCAGCCGTGTCGGTTGAGGATACTACAAAAGGAAGTTCATTCTCACAAAACGAAATAGTATCGGGAAACGATATTTCCGGATTTATAATGATAAGCTCTCCAGTTATCGAATCAAAATAGGGTCCGCACCCAACAATTGTAGAGAAGGATTCTTGTGTGCAACCAATAGCATCTCCGGCGTCATTAAAAGGTATGATTGTAATAAAAAATGTACGATTGGGCTCAAAGTCTATTACAAAGGTTGAATTTGTAAAAAAAACCACATTATCAAGGACTTCCGCTGAAAAAGGGGAACTTCCTATTGTGACTTTGTAACCCACAGCTCCTGCCACTGCCGACCATTCTATTAAAGGTGTGAGTGGCACATTTATTTCACCATTCAATGGGTTAATAAGGGTTGTGCATCCGGGAAGCGTTGCCACAGCACCTGTGGTAAAACTTTGCTCAGGACAAGGTGAAAGATCACCATTCTCATTAAAAGGGGTAATTTGAACAAATATCTGCGTACTCGGGGGTAAGTCCAGAATAGGATTATAAGAAAGGACATTGCCCACATCCAAATCATTTACAATATTTCCAGCACCGGGAACTGTACTGATGGAAATTCGATAGCCGGTGGCCGTTGGAGCATAATTCCATGAAATATTAGAGGCAATATTTACGTTTACAGCCCCATCGGCCGGATTTGAAATCATTGTGCAAGCCGGAGGACTGGTGACGTTCTCAGTTGTAAATCTTGAGCTTGGGCATACCAAATCGGGGATTGCAGGGTCAAAAAAGAAAAGTCTTAAGCTAACATATATCTGTGTATTCTCCGGTAAACCTAAGGGTGGTGTATAGGAATCTGTGTTTCCAACATTCGTTTGATTCAAAATTTCCGTTCCACCAGGTGTGGTTCCTAAAGAAATAATATAACCGGGAACACCGATTACCCGATCCCATGTAATGGTTGAATTGACAGGCACATTAACAGCTCCGTTTGCAGGAAATGTCAATACGGGTGAATTGCATACCTGTGCTGATATATAAAACGAAGAGCATAGTAATATAAGAAAGAAAAAATTCCTTTTAAAAAATAAACTTGATGCTTCGCCCTGGCCTGCAGTAAAATAGGGGCAAAGAATCAGAAAGAGCAATAATGTCCCTATCTTTTTCATAGTGTTCTTCCAAACACCACAATATACTACAAATCCCTCTTTTTAAGTAATGCATACGATAAATAGACAAAAATTGCAGTCCAACCCATAACAATGAGTATCTCATAGAATTGAACGTGATAGTCCAGTGCCAGTTCTTCACCAATCTGATCGGCTACAGTTTGTACTGCACCCAATCTTGAAAAAGGCTCTTTAATGAGATTAAACATGGAATTTAGTGGAAAAATTCCCATGATAGCATCCGTGGTTTCACCATCAAACAATTTCCATCTGATCATGCCGCGAACAAACCCTTCAAAAACCTGCCATAAAATTAGAAAACCCAAAGCAAACGCAGAGCGTTTGACAAGAATTCCGAGGAAAAGACAAAAAGAAAAGAATCCAACGAGTTTTACAAAAAATGCCAGCAGGAATTCCATGTCAGAAAAAACGATGGAAAATTCATTGTAATCTGAATAAATTAATCCAAGTATCATGGACACAACAAATACGAATCCTGTCGAAATTAGAGCAAATGAAATAACTGTAAGGAATTTGGAAAGTATGAATTCCTTTTTGGAAAGCCCATCTATTAAATTCTGCTTTATAGTTTTATTGCTGTATTCATTTGCCATCATTGAAACAATGACAATGGCTAAGAAAAGTTTAAAGAAAGCAGTAATAAAGGTATTGAAATGCCAGATATAGGGAAAATTAAAAATCCCCTGCTCTGCCAAATGAAATTTTACCGGTCCTATATCAAATTTAATAGCCGCTACTAAGGCTATTGACGTAAGAAGTAAAAAATAGGCCAGGATAAGGGCCCTACTCGACTTATTATTCCAAAGTTTTATAAATTCTATCTGCAATAGCCTTTTCATCGGTATATAGTTTGGAGATTTTAAATGGATTGATTTTCAGTTAGTGTAAGGAATTGTTCTTCCAGACTTTCCCTTCTTTTGACCAAATGAGAAAGGATGATCCCTTTTTTAAAAAGGATACCGTTCAATTCTCCTGCATTCATTTCATTTTTTAGAAAGGCTGTAATAAGTCCGTTTTCCGTTTTAATTTCACTAAAATTGGGATGTTCTTTCAGAAAATCTATTAATACCTCGTTATTTTCTGCTTTGAGTTCAAAGAATCCAAAACTTGCCAACATACCATCCACGCTACCAGAATAAAGCTTTTCACCTTTTCTTAGAATAACTACATGACTACAAACTTTTTCAACCTCGTCCAATAAATGAGATGCTAAAAGTATAGTGGTGCCTTGTGAAGCGATTTTTTTAATAATTTCCCTAATTTGATGTATTCCCTGCGGATCTAATCCATTGGTCGGTTCATCTAATATGAGAATTTCAGGATCATTTAATAAGGCTGAAGCAATCGCCAGACGTTGCTTCATTCCAAGTGAGTATGTCCTGAACTTACTGTCCTTCCTTTCCCATAGTCCTACAAGTTCCAATTTGTCTTTTATTCTTTCTTCAGGAACTTCCTTAATTTTGCAAACCAATTTTAAATTTTGAATGGCGGTCATATAAGGGTAGAAATTGGGCCTCTCAATAATTGCCCCCACTTTTTTTAAGGCATCATGGGTTGAGGTATTTCCATCAAACCAGGAAAAACTCCCATATGTACTGTTGACAACATTTAAAACAATTCCCAGAGTAGTTGATTTTCCACTGCCATTGGGTCCCAATATCCCATATACGTTACCTTTTTCAATTGAAAAAGACAAATCCTTTACTGCTGTAAGGTATCCGAATTTCTTAGTGAGATTGCTAACTGTAAGAATCGTTTCCAATTTTGATGGAGTTTTTATGTTGTATCTAGTATACTTGACGAAGAAATCGTTATTTTGTTACAGAAGTATAAAAAATTAAATATTTACATATGTCCGGAGAGCGATTAATGTCGAAGAAGAAACCCGCCTATCCTGTAAGCCCAAAGTTGGATGCCTATTTGGAGCAGTATAACCGTAAAATTGAAATACCGATCTATTATGAGGATTTATTGCGTTTTGCAGGTTCAGTAGTAGTTTTTGATGATGATGGTAATGATACCTTATGGGTAAGAGTATATTATTCTGATTCAGAAAGATTAGAGATTGATCAAAGTCTCAAACAAGTTTACTCCATTTTGCATTCTGATGGCAGTGACAGAATATTTCAATATCTAAATATTGATGCCGTAGATTATTGCACTTTTGGTAATTCGAAACCTTTTCGAATCAAAGTAAGGAATATTCTCAATGATAATTTTTTGTACTTCTATATAAAAAAAACCGATGCGTCGCGGATATATGGCCTGGAATTGGAGCACATGTTATCGCCTTATAACTTAAATTTTCTTGTTCATAAAGATACGCTCATAGAGGAGCATATTGCCGGCATTCCCGGTGATGTGTTTATTAAAGACATGCTGCCGAATTGTTCAGAACCTGAAAAAGCTCAGCTTGCTAAAGAGTTTGTAAAATTTAATGAACGTTGTATGATCAGGCTTTTAGGGGATATGCGATCTTATAATTATGTAATTGTTCCCATGCATGATTTTGATCACGTAGTTTATAAAATTAGGGCAATTGATTTTGACCAACAGAGCTTTGAAGGTAAACTAAAAGTATATCGACCTCAGTTTTTTAAGGAGAATTATGTAATGGTACAGATGGTTCAAAACAAATTGCAACGCGACTCTGTAGACCAATATAAAATTGAGGAACGCTCTATTGTGGCTAAGAGGATTATCAGTTCAGGAGATCGAATAAATAGATTGGTAAATATTTGTAAATCGGATAACATATCACTACCAGAAAATATTGAATTATTAAAAAAGCAGATTTATGACCTTACATTAGACATTAACTTTAAGAAATGTAAAACAATGGGACAATTATTGGATCTTGCACTTGATTTTGTTAAGCGTAATTACCAGGATGTGAGTATGAATCAAATTATTGAGAAGAAAATCAAACTTCCATAGACATTATTATGACTTCTGTTCCTTATTAAAGTATACAAGATAATAATACATTTGGCGTTCTTCATCCCATCCTTTCTCTATAAATTTTTCTGCTGATTCAGGGTTTATAAAATCCATTTTAATCTGAACATTAGTGTCCAGCTGTATGATGTTTTTTATTTTTTTTCGAGTGTCGGACACCGCCTTATTAGCAATATCAAAACTTGAAACATCTTCTATACTATATTTAGGTCCTTTCTCCGTTTTATAGTGTTTAAATTCGGGGATTAATTCCGGATTTTCCATTACTTCATTGAGGAAATTAGTTTCTTCAAAAGCATCATTTTTCGCAAAATGGTTTACAGCCCTGTTCATAAACATAACTTCTTGCTTTTTGTCTTCTGCAGGCAGTACGACATCTTTTGCAAAGTTTTGACAAAATTTAAGATAATTTTTGGTGTAAAAATTATCATCTTCCAGCGCATTTAGTCCTAGAAAATGCTCTACCCAATATTTAGCATCATACCTGTTGCTATCAACGGATAATACCTTATAACCATCAGACTTATTTACGTTAAATATCAAACAGCCTTTGTCCAGTTTATTGATATTGATTCCTTTTTGAAGGAGCAAATCCAAATTGGCTCCACTTTCTGCAAACTGTAAAAAATCCTGTTTTAGTTCGCTTTTAAAAATGCCGATCGCATCTGTTTTTTCATTATCCAACAGTATATCTGTCAGATAAGTAATATAAATCTCACCACTTTTTATGTGGGGATGGTTTGATTGATTATATAAATGTTTGGTTAGATTTAAAGATAGTTCATGAGACTTTTCCGGCTTTTCAAACATTTCAGAAACAAGTTTATAAACTTCATTAAATTCCATATCTACCTCATGGGTTAGACGATAATAGTTTTCCTCTTTTTCTCGAAAAGGTTTTAAGAAGAATTCCTTTAACAGGCCACTGGTTTCGCCGTCCGGATTAAAAGGTTCTTTGGAAAGAAATATTGGTTCTGCTTTACTTTTATTTCCTATACGGTGAAGTGATATACTTTGAATTTGGGTAGCATAAAGATTGATCATAGTAATTGTTTGGGATTAGATTTAAAGTTTGTTAAGTGTTTTTAGGATGGTACTAATTTTGCGGAGATCAAAAAAGCATGGGCTTTGTTTGATTTAAGTATGAATAACCTAATTCCAATTTTCATCAAAATCCATATCATCATAGTTTTCCAAAGGTTCATCAAAATCAAAGGATGGATCTGATTCAAATTTCTTTTCCGGTGGTGAGTCCGGTAATTCACCAAAACTGAATAAAACATTAGGATAGTTTCTGCTATCTTCTTTTTCAACAATATCTGCCAATTCAATAAAGAATGTCCACATACTAAAAAAATCATATACATAAATGAGCTTAGGTGTTTCCTCAGTAAGGATATCCTGTAATGAAATTTCATTCATTAAGCGAACATTGGTGCCACTTTCACTGGTGTCAAAAAGAGGAATTTCTTCATCCTGGTTCCACAGCTCGTCACAAGTGTAAAAAGAAGCCATCTCATTACCTAAAAACCCAAAGGCCTGAGTTATCGTATTGTGAAAATCTTCAAGTGTAGAATGATGTTCTATTTCTATATCTCTAAAGATGTCTTCTTGAGTATCCAGGATTATCCTGATTTTATAAATCATATACCCTAATTTAGGAGTAGGGGCAAAGTTACAAAGTTTTCCGACTTAATTTTCCTTTTGTGGCTTCCAAAACTAAATAGAATTGAATGCCAAACAGAAATGCTGCCAATATTAAATGAAGTGGTTGACTTGCAAAAGGGAAATAGAAATAATACATAACAATCCCCGTAATTACTTCAACAAAAAGAAGACCTAAAACCCAATTTATTTTTGAATATCCAAGTTTTTTCTGATAAATAGAATAGGCCAGGTAGAGATTAATCAATACGACCAAAATTGAAAAAGAGCGATGGAAATAAAATTGTAAGGAGGGGTTCACGAGCCAAATATCTTTAGCATTTTGCCCGAGGAGATCTATTTGATGGTCTACAAATTGTCTTACCTGTGTACCTAAAATTATTTGGACCATTGTGAGACCTAATGCGATCCATAAGGTTAGTGATACTTTTTTATCAAATTTTCCATCTGAAGAAATAGAATCCGAACTATGAATAAGATAGACCAGCAGGGCTACAATAATTAGGGCCATAACCATGTGCATTGTAATTTTTACAGGTTCAAGAACAGAGTATACAACTGTTGCGCCCAACCATGCCTGAAAGCCCATTCCAAATACAATTAACCAGGAAATTAAAGCTACCTTTTTATCTTGTCGCCAAAATGAAATCGATGCAATAGCCAGGAAAAGAGTAGCCATACCAGCCAGAGCCCCTAATAACCTATTGATAAATTCAATCCACGTATGAAGGGCGTTAAAAACGGCATAATCATGTTTTTGATATGACTCCCAATTAATTTCATTATAATTATACCCAGTGGTGAAGTTTGATTTAGCGACCCAAAGAGATTCTTCGCGAATAATGACCTGACCACGATTATAATTAAATTCTGGTTTCCATTGTAATTGGGATACATCAGTAGGAGGGATATAATAGCCAAAACACTTCGGCCAATCCGGACAACCCATTCCGCTACCTGTCATGCGAACCACCGCTCCTGCTATGATTACCAGGTAAACCAGCACCAAAGTAATTTTGGCAGCATTTCTAAAATTCAATTTCATAGCAGCATAAAATTTAAAGCAAAATTACTATTCTTTTAGTCAATAACCTTTAAAATTATTTTATGAGTAATTATTAATTTTTAGATTAAAGCCATTCAAATAAACATTGGTTCTCATTTACAAAATAATGAACGTTTATAAAATTTTGACTTTTTCACCTTTGCTCCAAGCCTAGTTCCCGGCCTTTCTTGATCATAAAGTCATATGCCGGTGCATATTCATTTAGAATCTCACCTTCCAGAATGGCTTCTTTTATTGCATCTTTAATGATGCCAATTTCTTTAGAGGGTTTAAGATTAAAAGTTTTCATTATTTCCTCACCACTTATTGGAGGTTGAAAATTTCTTAAATGATCGCGTTCTTCTACTTCAATGATTTTTTGTCTTACAATCTTAAAATTGTTTTTATACTTTTTTTGTTTTCTGGGATTTTTTGTAGTAATATCCGCCTCACAAAGGGTCATAAGATCGTCTACATTTTCTCCGGCATCAAATACTAATCGTCTGACTGCAGAATCTGTTACATTATCCTGTGACAATATTATGGGTCTTGAACTCATTCGCACCATTTTCTGGACAAATTTCATTTTGTCGTTTAATGGCATATGCAATCTCTTAAATATAGTATAGACTATTTTGGAACCTACAAACTCATGTGCGTGAAAGGTCCAACCTATTTTTTTGTCAAACTTTTTAGTAGGTGCTTTACCTATATCATGTAATAGTGCTGCCCATCTTAACCATAAATTGTCTGTAGTTTTAGCAATATTGTCAACAACTTCCAGAGTATGCCAAAAATTGTCCTTGTGACGTTGTCCCTCAAATTCTTCAATGCCTTCCAGGGCAGTTAATTCAGGAAGTAAAATGGGTAATAATTCTGTATCATGTAAAAGTTTAAGACCAATCGAAGGCTGATCACATTCCAAAATTTTGTGTAATTCATCAACAATTCGTTCCTGAGATATTATTTTTATTCGATCTTTATTTTCTTTAATAGCTTGAAGCGATTTTAATTCGATATTAAAACCAAGCTGGGTAGCAAAACGAATAGCCCTCATCATTCTTAAGGGATCATCAGAATATGTTATGGCGGGATCTAATGGCGTTCGAATTAGTTTATTTTTCAGATCCGTAATCCCATTAAAAGGATCAATTAATTGGCCGAAATCAGTTTCATTGAGTGAAATAGCCATCGTATTAATTGTAAAATCACGTCTTTTCTGGTCATCCAAAAGTGTTCCGTCTTCAACAACGGGCTTTCTGCTATCTCTTGTATAACTTTCTGTTCTGGCACCTACAAATTCAATTTCCCAAGAATGATGCTTTATCATTGCTGTCCCAAAATTCTTAAAAACAGAAACCTTAGGCTTTCCATCAAGTTTTGCCGCTACTTTCTTGGCGAGTTCTATTCCACTGCCCACAGCAACAATATCTATATCTTTAGATTTGCCTCTTTTCAACAAAAGATCCCTAACATATCCGCCTATTACAAAACTGTCAATTGTGAGTTCCTTTGCAGAGCCTGCAATAATGTGGAAAATTGAGTCTTCTAAGTTTTTTTTGTAATTAGTCAGTGTCATAATTTAGATCACTTCTGAGTTGATTTCCCCGCGTGGGAGGTAATCCGGAATAATTGAGTTATGATTTCTCGATGTGTTAGTTTCGGATAATTTTTACAGTTCCATCATTACCCAATTTAATTATAGAAGAAGGTGATGTGTTAGTTTTTTTCCTATCCAAATTTACCACATAGTTAACACCTTTTAAAATCAATTCACTTATTTCTGAATAATTTCCCGGTGTCGGTTCACCTGCTATATTTGCAGAAGTTGAAACAATAGGTTTTTTGAATTTTCTAATTAACTGCTGGCAGAACTGATCAGATGCTACTCTTATAGCCAGTGTGTTGTCCTCAGCAATAAGATTAACAGCAACATTTTTTGGGTTGTCATAAATGATAGTAACGGGTCGTTCAGACAGATCCATGATATCATAAGCAGGCTCAGGAACCTGTTCTACATATTGTTCCAGCATAAACTGATTGGATACCAGACAGATCATTGTCTTTTTATCAGACCTCTTTTTTAACTTAAATATTTTCTCGACGGCATCTTTGTTTGTTGCATCACAACCAATACCCCAAACCGTATCTGTTGGATATAGAATAAGGCCACCTTCATTCAGAATTGTAATTGCGTTATCAATTTCTTTTTTGAACATTGAATTTTATTCTATCAGATAATAGGTTGCTCATGTTTTAATGACTTACTTAACGGAAGCCCAATTAATATTCGATGGAATAATTTAAAATATTTAGGTTTAATTATGGATACAAGGCCATAGCGAAAAATAAAAAACAATCGCAATATTTGATAATGCAGATACCCATAATTCTTTCTTATAACATAAAACATAGAGGTTTTAAGCTCAATTTTAGTTTTAATATTCCAGGAAGTGTTATCAATGCTAATTCCCTGATAATGAAGATATGATGCCGAGGGAATAAAATAGGTTTTTTTGTTTTTCTTCTTTAGCCTATAACATATATCACTTTCTTCAAAATACAGAAAAATATTTGTGTCAAACCCACCAACCGAATCAAAATCCTTAGCCCTGAAAAACATAAAGCTACCATTTACATAATCTACGGACAATGGTTTTGCATACTGCTTTCGTCTGTTTGGCTTGGTCCCGGGAAAAACAAATTCCAACATTTTTTTACCAAAAATTTCCCTTCCAAGAGAAGTGAAATGATCAAAACTAACCTCTTTAACCTGATGCTCATTAAAGATTTGAGCTCCGCATAAAGCTGCATCCTCAGTCTTTTCCATAAAATCAAAACATATTTTTATGGGATCGTTTAGGAGTAAAGTATCGTTGTTTAAAAATAGGTAATAATTCGCATTAGCAAATTGAACAGCATACATGTTGCCACCGCCAAAACCAGTATTTATTCTGCTTCTGTAAAGTCTAACGTTCGAGTATTCCAGGTCAGAAATATAATTTTTCAATGCTATATAATCGTCTCTTTTGGAGGCATTATCTACAATGATAATTTCGTAGGAGATTGTACTTGTTGTATTTTCCAAAACACTTTGGATACACTCTTGTGTAAATTCAAAAGAATTGTAGTTTATAATGACTATCGATAAATCAAGTTTAGTGCTTTTCATTCAATGAATTATCTAGGATAGTATTACTGCAGTACTTATTTAGAAAAAGTAATAATTGGCCTTCAAAAAGAATAGGTTTAAAATAATCGTAAAGCGAACCTATTACTTTTTTGATTTTGTTCTTGTCCATATTGACAAATAATTCAGGGTGATAATCATTAAGATGAATAGCTGTGTTCAATCCTGATGAACTATCATGCCAAGCGGCTTTAACAATGTAGGGACTAAAAAGACAGAATGTAGGTATCCTCAGTGCTTTAGCCATGTTGGCTGCCCCTCCTTCGTTACCAATTAGGGCATCACACTGGGAAAGTATCAGAATAAATTCCCTTAATGAAGTTGAATAAAAATCAAAATTTATTTGTGATTTAGAAACTTCGTTACATTGATCATAAATTGCCTTCGCCTCATCTTTTTGATTTGGTAAATAGTTAAAAAGTAAGATGCCATCTGTATTGGAACAGATTATATCAACAACTTTAGACATATATTGAGAGGGGTAAGTTTTTAAGGCACTACTACCCAAAATACTTATCATGATTAGCTTTTGGTCCGAATTCCTTTTTAAAGCGCTAACTTTTTGTTTGGCCAGAGCAATTTCTTCCTGGCTGAGGTATAATTTAGGAGAGATAGAATAGTCATCGAATTCAGGTGCGATAGGATTAAGCAATTGCAATCTTATTTTATTGGCAAGTGAATTCTTACTATCTGCTTTGTGGCTTTCCATAACGGTATCACTGTAAACCCAGGAGGTATACCACCTGTAATGAGCAATTTTGCGTGGGGCTTGTGCAAAAATTGAAATAAGGTTACTTTCCAATTTTCCATATGCATCTATTACCACATCATAAGGCTGTTTTCTAACAGATCTTAAAAATAGATAAAAGGCCCTTTTATTTTCGCTATACTCCTTTTTAAACACAATGATATGGTCTATATGCGGATTGTTGTACAAGACCGGAAGTGTATTTTCATTAACGACGAAATGCACAATGCATTCAGGGAACAAATATTTTAGAGTACGGCAAATAATGGTACTTGCCAATACATCCCCTATCATTTTTTGCTGAATAACAAGAAACTTCCTGTTTTCCACATTATTCTTATCGACATCAGTTGTTTGAGAAAGGCTTTTATAGTCCAAATGCACACAGACTGCACTATATTTTAGTTGCTTGGACTTTATTCCATGATTTTGTATATCTTCTCCGGGCAGACTGCCTTCACCTTCTTTATCCTCCTTAAAACCAACAACCTTAAGTATATCTTTTTTCCATCCTGAAGAATTATATCTGTTCCAGTTGTGCCTTACAGAAGTGAAGGGATTATGAAATTTTGATATAAACCCTCTTGAACTATGCCTGGAGCCCCTGGATAATTTTCTTATTCCTTTACTCTTAAGCCAGTCGATTTTGAAGCAATTCTGTTCTTCAATGTCCTTTTGCGTTAAAATCCTGGATATATTCAAAGGCAACAAATAAGAGACTCCTGAAATAACTGTTTTGGGTTCCTTATTCATGTAATGGACCTGTATTAAATCCTCTCTGGGAATACAGTCACCCTGGGTCAAGATTATATAATCCGACTTGGATGATAAAATGGCCCTATATAATATCTCCCCTTTCTGAAAACCATTATCCTTTAGCCAAACATGACTTATATTAAAGGGCATCTTGGTCTTTATTTTTGCGACCAATTCTTTAGTTGGGTCTGGTGACCCTTCATCGGCAATAATCAATTCAAAATCCTTATAAGTCTGGTAATTAAAGCCCCAAAGAACCTTTTCCAACATTTCGGTTTGGTCACAGGTATTGACTATTACACTTACCGTACTCATTTAAGATTATTTGTTTTTGCTGGTTTTACAAATGTAGTTCTTTGCTTAGCATATCCTAATATGCTTTCTAAAATAATGAAGTGTTAAAACAAAAAAAAAGGTATGAAGTACGATATATCAAAGATACTCGCCGACTTATAAATAGGTGAATATGATGTTATGAAATTGAATGAGTTTTAAATGAGAAATTCGCCATTTGAAATAATAAAAATAGCGGCAATTGAAAAAATCGAATAAGATTTAATTGGCTCGTGTTAGCAGCTAATTGGTAATACTCAATATGTAAGATAAAAGATGATTTTTAAAACCTATTCCGGGATGGCCAAATAATAAGCAAGTTGATTTTTAGTCTCCAATCTCCTTAATTCTCTGTAACGCTCCAGAACGCCGAGAGCATCGAGGTAACAGATAATAATCCCTTTTTTGCCGTCTAGTATACCCAAGCGAAGGAAATAGCGATGTACAAATTTCCAACTTGGCTTAAGGATCATGTAAGCATAATTGAATTTCTTCTCTTTGAAAAATGATTCTTTAGCCTTTAATCTCCCATAGCTTATCATTTTATCTTTATATTCCAGAAAATTCTTGTAGCAATAATGAATAAGTTTTTGACTCATGATTCCTGAAGAGCCATTAACATCTAAAGTCTCATGTACCAATTTTTCTTCAGAAAATTTAACTTTACTCTTTCTAAACAGGCGATAGTTCTTATCTGTCTGCCAACCACTAAATCTTAAGGATTTATTCTGGAACATGAACTTCCTGTAAAACCAGTATGCAGCGTGTTCGGGGTTTGACTTCAGGGTTTCAACAATCTCATTTCTAAGATTTTCGGGTACAACTTCATCTGCGTCTAAAAATAGAACCCAATCATTTGAAGCCTGTTTTAAGGCAAATGATTTTTGTAGGGTAAAGTTGTCAAAAGGATGTTGAATTACCTTTACATTCTGCAAATTGGCCAAGTATTCATATGTTCCATCTGTGCTAAATGAATCAACCACTATTATTTCATCAGCAAAATCTATAGACTGAATACACTTTTCTATGTATCCAATTTCATTATAGGTAATTATTACAGCTGATATTTTCTCTCCGGAACTATTCATTTCTTCAATGATATATTAGTAGTCTTCCTAAACAATTAACAAAGTTATAACTATAAATAAGAGAAAATATTATCGCAAACAATATTTTTTTAGAAAACTTAAACTGCTACATTATATTCCCTTAGAGCATCATTTAGTGAAGTTTTTTTATTTGTACTGGCTTTGCGAACACCAATGATCAGAGCACAGGGAACCTGAAATTCTCCTGCAGGAAATTTCTTTGTGTAGCTGCCGGGGATTACAACGGATCTTGCAGGTACTACACCTTTTCGCTCTACAGGGGACTTACCGGTAACATCAATAATTTTTGTGGAAGCCGTTAATACAACATTCGCTCCTAAAACGGCTTCTTTTTCAACTCTTACACCTTCCACTACTATACAACGACTGCCAATAAAGGCGTTGTCTTCAATGATCACAGGGGCCGCTTGCAGGGGTTCTAAAACTCCTCCAATACCAACACCGCCGCTTAAATGAACATTTTTTCCAATTTGTGCACAGCTCCCAACGGTAGCCCAGGTATCAACCATTGTCCCTTCATCTACATAGGCACCAATATTCACGTAACTAGGCATTAGGATCGTACCTTTAGAAATGTATGAACCATGTCTGGCTACAGCGTGAGGAACAACACGAATGCCTTTCTGCTGGTAACCTCTCTTTAAAGGAATCTTATCATGGTACTCGAAAATCCCTGCTTCAAGAGTCTCCATTTTTTGGATTGGGAAGTAAAGTACAACCGCCTTTTTAACCCATTCGTTTATTTGCCATTCTCCCTTTACGGGTTCTGCACATCGCAATTTTCCATCATCAATTAACTGAATTACCTCTCGTATAGCATCTTGTGTTTTTGGTTCTTTTAAAAGTGCTCTGTTTTCCCAGGCTTTTTCGATAGTATTTTGGAGTACATTCATAATGTCTGAATAATTTGCGCAAAGATAGGCGGTAACTATTAATAAATCTTTAATTTTTATAGGCGTAACAATTTATCCCTTATTTTTGCAAAAAAATTGATTTGGCGAGAATTATTGCTCTGGATTATGGTAAACAACGCACTGGGATAGCAGTTACAGACGAGCTACAACTAATTGCTTCGGGTTTAGCTACGATCAACACCGAAGATCTATTGCAGTTTTTGAAAGATTATATAGCAAAGGAAAAGATTGCTCGTATAGTTGTGGGTGAGCCTAAGCAACGGAACAGTGCGCCATCTGAAATAGAGACATCTATTCAGGTATTTTTGAAAAGTTTAAAAACATCTTTTCCTTTAATTCCTATTGACCGACAGGATGAGCGATTTACATCAAAAGTTGCTGTTCAATCCATGGTCCAAGGAGGTCTTAAGAAAAAACAACGACGGAATAAGGAATTAATTGATGAAATTAGTGCAACCCTTATTTTACAGTCATATTTAAACAGAATATAGTAGAATGACATTATCTATTTTAGCATATGGGGATCCTGTTTTAAGGAAAATCGGGAAAACAATAAACAAAGACTACCCCCAACTGAAAGAATTAATTGCCAATATGTGGGAAACCATGTATAACGCAAATGGTGTAGGCTTGGCTGCACCGCAAATTGGACTTCCAATTCGATTATTTGTAGTAGATACCGGTCCCTTTGCAGATGATGAAGAATTAACTCCCAAAGAACAAGAAGCCCTTAAAAATTTTAAAAAAGTATTTATCAATGCAAAGATTGAACAGCAATCGGGTAATAATTGGGCTTTTAATGAAGGCTGTCTCAGTATTCCAGATATTCGTGAGGATGTAACTAGAATGGATACTATTGAAATTACTTATTTGGATGAGGATTTTAAGCCGCATAAAGAAACTTATGATGGCCTTTTAGCCAGGGTTATACAACATGAATATGATCATATTGAGGGTATCCTATTTACAGATAAACTATCCAGCCTCAAAAAAAGGCTGCTAAAAGGAAAGCTTGCAAATATCTCAAAGGGTAAAATTA
>Ga0316197_10001712_pt1 | contig 15596 bp, 14 predicted proteins | sample OudBiesiAoxic_MG_FD_204939 | JGI IMG/M metagenome (GOLD analysis project Ga0316197, IMG submission 204939) | Coastal sediment microbial communities from Oude Bieten Haven, Netherlands - site A oxic | ecosystem: Environmental > Aquatic > Marine > Coastal > Sediment | place: Netherlands... | reverse complement strand
CATTCCGACACGCCCGGCGCACTAGACATCGGCCAAGCCGTGCGTGCCCAGCTCATCGAAAATGGTGTCACCATCGCCGCCCCAAGCCACACTTCCTGAAACCACCTTTGAGAGGACCTGACCCTTGGCAAAGCAAATCCAATCTCCCCTTCCGGGCACCTTCTATCGCAAACCAGCGCCAGAAGAGCCTAATTTCGTCGAAGACGGAGCCAGCATTACCGTGGGCGATACCATCGGGCTGGTTGAAGTGATGAAGACCTTTCACGAGGTCAAAGCCGAAGTTGCGGGCAATAATGCTCGTTTTCAGATCGAGAATGAAGCGCCCGTGATGGCCGGTGCCGTTCTGCTGGAGATGGACTGACCTCATGGACTTGACCGGCAAGTCGCTATTCATCGCCAACCGCGGCGAGATTGCTGTTCGCGTTAATCGCGCGGCCAAAGCACTTGGGATGACCGTGATACAGGGCCATTCGGAGGCGGACGCCGACATGCTGGCCGTTCAGCTGGCGGATAGTGCAATTGAGTTGGGTCCCCCTGCCGCGAACAAATCCTATCTGGATATCCCGCGCGTGGTTGCAGCGGCCAGGGAAGCGGGAGCCGATGCGGTCCATCCGGGCTATGGCTTTCTGGCGGAGAATGCCGGATTTGCAGCGGCCGTCGAGACTGCGGGTATGATATTTGTCGGCCCCACCGCAGGCACGATCTCGCGCATGGGTGATAAGGTCGCGGCAAGGGAAGCGGCCATCGACGCCAAGGTGCCGACCTCTCCGGGCAGCGATGGTCGTATCGAAGGCGTGGAAGAAGGGCTGAAGGTGGCTGCAAACATTGGCTATCCGCTGATGATCAAGGCGGCTGCCGGCGGTGGTGGTCGCGGTATCCGCGTGGCCGAAACCGACGACGACCTGCGCAAACTGATTCCGCAGGCGCAGAGCGAGGCAGCGGCAGCTTTTGGGGATGGCGGGCTTTATATCGAACGCATGGTGCGTAATGCGCGACATGTCGAAGTCCAGATTTTGGGGGATGGCAGCCGCGCTGTGCATCTGTTTGAGCGCGAGTGTTCGCTGCAACGCCGCCGCCAGAAGGTCTGGGAGGAAGCGCCCGCTGCCTGTCTGAGCGACGCTTCGCGCGCACGCATCTGCGAGGCGTCGGTTCGCATGGCGGAGGCGGTCAACTATCGCGGGGCAGGGACGCTCGAATTCCTTTACGAACCCGCACGCGATGAATTCTATTTCATGGAGATGAATACCCGCATTCAGGTGGAACATCCGGTGACTGAAATGATCACCGGCGTTGATCTGGTACAGGAGATGATCCGCATCGCCTTTGGTGAACCGCTCCGGTTGGCGCAGGACGATGTCACGATGGATGGCCATGCCATCGAAGTACGGGTGAATGCCGAAGACCCCTCCAACAATTTTATGCCGTTTCCAGGTATTGTTGGTGCAATGACCGTGCCTGAAAACACCCGGTTCGACACGATGCTCTACGAAGGCTACGTGATCCCGCCGTTCTACGATTCCCTTCTGGGTAAGCTGATCGTGCATGGTGCGGACCGCGATGCGGCCATGGATGCGATGCAAACCGCACTCGACGACTTCCGCATTGAGGGGTTGAAAACCACCCTGCCGCTCTTCCGGGCGTTGGTCCGTGACGCGGACATTCGGGCTGGAGAAGCAACAACATCCTATCTTGAGACCTGGCTTGAAAGCCACGAAATCGACGCCGCCTGAACGCGGCAGCACAACTCCGGGACGTCCCGGCAAGGAGGCACACCATATGAAAACGCGGTATTCCTTTGGGGGTGACGAACATATCTTTGTCGAAGTGGACGAGGAAATGTCCCTGGACGCCTTCTTTAAAAGCCTGTCGATGACCAACGCGGTGCGCGACAGCAACATAAGGGGCGTGACAGAGATTTGCCCGGCGAATGCGTCATTCCAGATTAAGTTCGACCCCGACGAGATCCACCCCAACGACATGCTGGCAGAGCTGAAAAAGCTCGAAGGGGCGGCAGAGAACGCGGAAAAGCGGATGACGACCCGCATCATCGAGATCCCGGTGTACTACAATGATCCCTGGACACACGAAACGCTGATGCGTTTCCGCGAGCGGCATCAGGATCCGAACGGCACTGATCTGGAGTACGCAGCCTCAATCAATGGCTTCGACACAATCGAACAATTCATCGAAGCGCATCATTCCAACCCTTGGTTCGTGTCGATGGTGGGGTTCGTCTCAGGCCTGCCATTTCTCTATCAACTCGTTGAGCGTGACCGACAGTTGCAGGTGCCCAAGTATCTGCGGCCAAGAACGGATACGCCCAAGCTGACGGTGGGCTACGGTGGTTGCTTCTCCTGCATCTATTCGGTGCGCGGGGCGGGCGGGTACCAGATGTTCGGGATCACGCCGATGCCTATCTTCGACCCGGAACAGAAGATTACCTACCTCAAGGACTTCATGGTTTTCTTCAAACCCGGCGACATCGTCAAATGGCGACCCATCGACCGGGCGGAGTATGACAGCATCGTCGCGCAGGTTGAGGCGGGAACCTATGAACCGAAGATCGTTGATGTCGAGTTTGACCTCGATGCGTTCAACAAGGACATCGATGGCACGAATGCCAAGCTGAAGGAGGCGCTTAATGTCGGTTAAAGTCATCAAACCGGGTCTGTTGACCACCGTGCAGGACCTCGGGCGCCCCGGCTATTTTCACCTTGGCATTCCCATCGGCGGCGCGATGGATCGCCTCGCGCTGCGCGCTGGTAACATGCTGGTAGGCAACGACGAAGGTGCCGCCGCTCTTGAAGCTGTTTTCATGGGGCCGGAATTGGCGTTTGACTCCGATGCCCTTGTCGCGGTGACAGGGGCCGACATGCCCGCGTTTGTCGATGGTCAGGAGCGGCCGGGCTGGACCTCGTTCGAGGTGAAGGCGGGTCAGACCCTCAGCTTTGGTTTCCTCAAGTCGGGCGCGCGTGTCTATATCGCCATCTCGGGCGGGATTGATACGCCACCTGCCCTTGGGTCGCGTTCGACCTATGCTATCGGGGCCTTGGGTGGCGTCGATGGCCGCGCAATTGCCGAGGGCGACAGCTTGCCACTGGGCAAAGGCGGCGCAGGCAAGGCGGGTGCGACGGTCGCGCCAGACTTGCGACAAGGGCCGGGTTCGCCTGCCGAACTGCGCATTCTGCCGGGGCTTTACTGGCACCGGATCACCGAAGAGGCGCAAAAGAACTTCTTTGCCGACGAATGGGCCGTGGCCCCGGAGGCCGACCGTATGGGATACCGTTTCCGCAACGGACGTCCCTTGGAATTCGTTGACCGGGAACAACCCTTTGGAGCAGGTTCGGACCCATCCAATATCGTTGACGGTTGCTATCCTTACGGCTCGGTTCAGGTGCCCGGCGGGACAGAGCCGATTGTCTTGCACCGCGACGCGGTTTCAGGCGGTGGCTACTTCATGATCGGCACCGTAATTTCAGCCGACATGGACCTGATCGGACAGTTGCAACCACATGTGCCGGTGAAATTCGTCGAGGTTGATATGGAAGCGGCATTAGATGCCCGTCACGCCCGCGCCGCAACGATTGATGGGATCAGAGCGGCCCTGACGTGACAGCCGCGCCCGCATACAACTTGGCTGCGCCGCCGGTGCGCACCGATCTGGCCCCGCTGCGGTTATTGGGTACCTCGGTGACACAGGTCGCGGCTGTCAAAGCGGCGGCAGAAGCCGACCTCGGTATCGCGCTTGATTTCATAACGCTGGATGGTGCCGCCGCGCAGCGCCGAGGGGCGCTGGAGCCGCTCAGCTTCGACGTCTACGATCAGTGGTTTCACGATCTTGACCTTGTCTGGCCCACAGGATCCTTGCAACCACTTGAGATTTCGCGGCTGCACGGGTGGGACAAGATCAACGAGTTGCCCAAGACCGGGCGTCTTGGCTCGGATGCGCATCTCGCGGCGGGGGGCGATCCGTCTCAGCATCTCTATGTCCAGCTTGATGGACGGCTGGGAAGTACGCCCACATCGCAAGTCAGCATGTTGCCGACGGTACACAACTCGGATGGTTTTGCGGTACTCGGGGAGGAGGATGGCGCGACCTCATGGGGAGCTCTTCTGGATCCTGACCGATCGGGCCGTGTGATCCTGCAATCTGACCCAGCCATTGGTGCGCTTGATATTCTGCTTGCTTTGCAAGCCAGGGGTGAGATGCGCCCCGCCAACATGGCGGATCTTACACTGGAAGAAGTGGATGAACTGGTCGATCATCTGGCGCGCTACCGAGCCAGCGGGCAGTTTCACACCGTCTGGAATGATGAATCCGAAGCCGTTAGGGCCATGCAGGAAGGTGCGCCGATGATCGGTTCGCTTTGGTGGTCTGGGGCGATCCGGCTGAAAGCGATGGGCGTACCTGTCCGAATGGTGTCACCTGATGAGGGGTGCCGGGGCTGGTTTGGTGGCCTTTCCCTGTCCGCTCATTTGAGCGATCAGGCTTGCGATGCGGCATACGAGTATCTGAACTGGTGGCTCGAAGGGGGGCCCGGTGCGATCCTGACGCGCAATGGTGCGTATCTGGCCAACCACTCAGCCGTGAGGCAGAAATTGAGCCCAGAGGAATGGGATTTCTGGTACGGCGGCGAACCGGCCCGTGTCCCGATATGTGACGCCGACGGGCGGGAAGTATACGCGGCGGGCGAATGCCGCGAGGGCGGCAGCTACAGCGAACGCATGCGGGGGGTCGTGGTCTGGGATACCGTCATGACCGAGCACAACTACCTGCAACGCCGGTGGGAACAGGCGCTTGCCTGAAGTCATGCAGGAATGGGGCGCAGGTAATCCGGGAGGTCCGGTTTGGGGAAGACGGAAAATGACATCAATCGTTCACGCGTGCGCGCAGCCGAGAGGTGCAAATGCTCTTTCAACGCATGCCCCGCTGCGTCGCATGATCCGCGCAACAAGAACTCAAGGACAATGCAATGTTCAGTCAGCGATGCCATGAACGGCCGTGTGCCGACCGTTTCAGCAAAGACCTGATTTACCGAAAGGGCAATCTGGCTCTGATGGACCATGCGCAAAAGATGCGTGTTGGGAGTTTTGGCAAGCAGTGTCAGATGCAGGTCCATCTCCAGTGCCTCAATCTGCCCGGGCTCCAATTGGTCGCCCTGCACAATAGCCGCATTCGCCCGCTGCAGCGCGGCATCAATGTCCGATGGCGGTATCAACGGCGCGCTGCCGATCAGGGCAAGCGGTTCAAGTTGTCCGCGAATGGCAAAGTAGTGCTCGATGTCTCGCGCGGTGAGGGGGCCCACCACCCAATGCGACCGCATATCCTTGCGCACCAGGCCCCGGTCCTGAAAGCGCGAAAGCAACTCCCGGATGATTGTGCGACTGACCTCGAAATGATCGGCTGCCGATTGTTCGTGCACACGGTACTGTCCAAAGGGCAGGGCCTGCGCCAGCGACGCCTCAAACTCGCGCGCAATCCGGTCGGCCGACATCGGTGGCGGCTTTATCGGGGAGGTCTTGGACAGGCCCAGCATCCCGCGGGTGATCGTCTCCCTCAGCGGCTCCTCTGCGCCTGCGACAAGGAAGCCGCGTCCGTCGAAGCGTTCCAGCAATCCAGCCAATTCAAGTTTGTTGAAAGCCTTGCGAACCGGGGTACGGCTTGTCCCGAACAGGCGCGCAATGGGGTCCTCAGTGATAACCAATCCAGGAGGCAGGAACCCCCCGCGAATCGCCCGCTCCAACTGCTGCTCGATCGCGGCGTATCGTGGGGCCGGTCGTTTGGCGCTCCAGTCCACTTTCAGAGTGTCAGCGGACATGCCGCGCGCCGAAAGAATGAGCAGAACAGACCTGCCGAAAATGTATTATGTATGCGCAATCCATTTGAGTTTCCCTCATTTCCCTATTTTGGGGCCGAATTATTGCTCTCGAGGGGCGAATTCCAATCTTTTTCATATGATTGTTTGACTTTTGTGCGCAAAGTGCAATTCTTTTCTTGGGGTCACTGCAATGATACTGGGGGGTTTCTGACGGAATGATGGTGCTGGAAGGACTCAGTAAGTCATACGGAGACACAAGCGCCCTGCGCGACGTCTCGCTGACGATTGAAGATGACGAATATCTGACTCTTCTGGGGCCCTCCGGATCAGGCAAGTCGACACTGCTGCGGCTAATAGCGGGGCTTGAACGACCCGACAAGGGGACTGTCCAGCTGAATGGAGAAGACATCACCGGCCTTGCCCCGCATCGTCGTGGTTTGGGCATTGTGCAACAGAACTATGCATTGTTTCCGCACATGACGGTTTTTGACAATGTCGCCTTTGGTCTGCGCTGGCGTGAAGTGGATCCTGTTACGGACGAGGCCGAGGTGAATCGACGGGTCGGTGAAATGCTGGAACTCGTCGGTCTGACCGGTTTCGAGGAAAGAGCAGTTGGGCAGATTTCGGGTGGGCAAAAACAGCGCGTGTCGCTTGCCCGAACATTGGTCACGCAGCCGCGGCTGTGCCTTCTGGATGAACCGCTTGGCGCGCTGGATGCCAATCTGCGCGAACGCATGACGCTGGAGCTGCGCCGCATTCGAGACACGCTCGGTGTAACCTTCATGCACGTGACCGGGAATGAAAATGAAGCGTTGGGCATGGGCGACAGAATGATCGTCCTTGATGCGGGGTCTGCCGTTATGATTGCGGCGCCCGAACAGATATTCGATCAACCTCAAACGGTCCGCGTGGCGCAAGTCCTGAGTGCCTACAACATACTACAAGGCAGCGTGCGCGACGGCCATTTTGAGCATGGCGGATCGCACTTGCCCCTGCCACCGGGTAGTGACAACGCGCAATACTATGCGATCAGGTTTGAATCCGCTTCCATCGTGCCGCCGGATGATCCATCGGTGCTGATGCGCGCGACCTTCGTGGCCAGTGAATTCACAGGGGGCGGGGTCACCTACTTCCTGCGCGGACCCGAAGGCGTCTTCGAGGTTGAGCGTCATCTGAGCCGGGCTGATCCACAGGTCTACAAGGGCGGTGATATGCTGGGCATTACGTGGAATGCGGCCGATGCACTGGCCTTTGGTTCTGACGGCGTGTTGATAAGCGCGTCCGATATGCTGGGGGCCGCGTAATGAGCGCACACGAGACCAGCGGAAAGCCGGGATTCTTCCAGCGCAACAAGAGCTACGCGTTGCTCGCCCCCGGTGTGATCTGGATGACCCTCTTCCTTGTCGTCCCCCTTGGAATGATGGTCTACGTCAGCTTCTGGACGCAGACGACCTTTGCAATCAGCTCTGACCTCACCCTCAAAAGCTGGCAGACCTTCTTTGCCTCCGAGACCTATTTCGGCGCACTAATGCGCACGATCAGGCTGTGGCTGACGGTGCTGGTCCTGACCTTCATCATCGGATATCCCGCAGCGCTCTTCATCGGGCAATTCGTGCGAAACAAGACCACGCAGACCATCCTGCTTGTGGCTTGCGTGATCCCCTTCTGGACCTCGTTCCTGATCCGCGTGCTGGCATGGCGCCCAATGCTGGGCAAGGAAGGCGCAATTAATATAGTGCTCCAGGAGTTTGGCCTGATTGATGCCCCCATCGAAGTCCTGCTCTTCACCGAGCTTTCGGTGATCATCGGTATGGTCCAGATTTACGTCGTCTTTATGGTCGGTCCCATCGCCTTTATGCTGGCGCGGATCGATCAGAGCCTCATCGAGGCCGCCCGCGACCTCGGCGCGTCCGGGTGGACCATTTTCCGCAAGATTATCTTTCCGCTCTCACTGCCTGGTGTCGTCGTTGGTGCGATCTTCGTCTCCGTCATGGTGCTGGGCGAATTCGCGACGGCCTCAGCCCTGTCGGGGCGCAAGGTGAACCTCTTGGGCAACATCATCGTGACGCAAGTTGGATCGCTGAAATGGGCCTTTGCAGCGGTGATCGGCGTGATCCTGACGATAGTCATGGCGGTTGTGATCACGCTGCTGCTGCGGGTTGTCGATCTGAGGAAAGAGCTATGAACCAGCCCGCTCTTCGCATTGTTCTTGCGGTCTATGTGGCGCTTTTCATCGCGTTTCTCTATGGGCCCTTCGTGGTCATGGGGATCATCAGCTTTCAGCAAGGCCCTGAAGGCGGACCGCAATTCCCGATCATCGAATGGTCAACGTTCTGGTATCAGCATGTGCTGGGATTTGCCCCGCCCACGCGCGTGGCGCCCTTGCCGATTGGCCAGGCGCTGACGCGATCGCTGACACTGGCATTTGCGACGATGGTTGTCGCAACCGTTTTGGGCACGCTCACTGCGCAGGCCTTCCGGCGGAACTTCAAGGGCTCAGGCTTCGTGTTCTATCTGGTTGTGCTTGGCATGATGGTGCCGGGTGTCCTGCTGGGGCTGGGCATGTCGCTGGTGGCGAACCAGCTGGGGATACAGCGCACATGGTGGGGCACAGCATTCGTACTGCACGTGGTCTATACCTTCCCGTTTGCCTTCCTCGTGATGCTAGCAATCTTCAATCGCTTTGATGCGCGGGTGGAGGAGGCGGCCTGGGCGCTTGGTGTGACCCCAACGCGCACCTTTCGCAAAGTGACCTTTCCGATCATCTTTCCCGGCGTGCTGTCGGCGATGCTGTTCGCCTTTACGCTGTCCTATGACGAGTTTCCACGAACGCTTTTTACTGGAGGGGCGGATGTGACCATGCCGATTGCGATCTACGGGACGTTCTCAGTCGAGATCCATCCCAACCTCTTTGCCTTCGGCGTGCTGACCACGCTGTTCTCCTTTGCGCTTCTGACGATCTACGGGTTGTTGATGACCGCATCTGTCCGGCGCGCGCAGTCCCGTGCCACGGGCATTCAGGAGGATATCGAGTGACCCGCCTGTCCCATCATCGTGCTGTAGTAACCGGCGGCGGGGCCGGGATTGGACGAGCCATCGCGCTGAGGCTGGCGGATGAAGGGGCGAAGGTACTGGTCAACGACCTGTCGCTGAACAACGCCGAAGCCACCGTTGACATGATCGCGAAAACCGGGGGCGAGGCGGAAGCCGTAGGCGGAGATATATCGAACGCAGACGATGTTGATGCCGTCTTTGCCACCGGTGAGGCAACATGGGGCCCGGCAACGTTGGCCGTCAACAACGCTGGTATCGTCCTTCAATCGCGCCTCGCTGACATGGCGATCGACGATTTCGACCGAATGGTCGCGGTGCATCTGCGGGGATGTTTCCTGTGCTGCCGCCGCGCGATTGGTCCGATGCTGGAGGCGGGATCAGGTTCCATCGTGAACATCGCGTCCCAATTGGGGCAGATCGGCGGGGTGGAACTGTCGCACTATTCAGCGGCCAAGGCGGGCATTATCGGACTAACCAAGTCGCTCGCACGGGAAGTGTCGGCGCAGGGCGTGCGCGTAAATGCCGTGGCACCGGGGCCGATCAATACCGAGCTGGTCATGGCCCTGTCCGAGGACTGGCGCAACGCCAAGGCGGCGGAACTGCCAATGGGTCATTTTGGCGAACCCGAGGATGTCGCGGCGACGGTTGCATTCCTCGCCTCGAAGGACGCGCAGATCTATGTCGGCCAGACTCTTGGCCCTAATTCAGGGGATGTGATGCTATGAATACGGTTCTGATCACGGGTGCCGGCATCGGCATCGGACGCGCAACGGCGAAGATGTTTGGCGGGCAGGGATGGCGTGTCATTGTGACCGATGTGCTCAAAGATGAAGGGACGGCTGTCGCAGATGAAATTGCCGCCGCTGGTGGCACTGCGGAATTCCACAAACTTGATGTGACCTCTACCGAAAGGGCCGAGGCTGTCCTCGCAGCGGTCCACGCGGAATACGGCACGCTCTCCGCGCTCGTCTGCAATGCAGGCATTGCGCATAAGGTGCCGCTGGCTGAACTGACGGACGAAAAGTGGGATCATACGTTCGACATCGACCTCAAGGGTATGATCCGCGTGGTCCGCCCCGCCGCGGCCAAGATGAAAGAAACCGGGGCGGGGGCCATCGTCTGTCTGTCGTCGATCATGGGCGTTGCCTACGGTTGGGACGAACATGTGCATTACTCTGCCGCCAAGTCTGGCGTAGTTGGGCTGGTGCGTGGCCTCGGCGTCGAACTTGCCCGCCACGGTATCCGCGTGAATGGTGTGGCCCCCGGCTATATCCGGACCGCACAGGCGCTTTCAATCGTTCACAGCCTTGGCCCCGAGGGGCTGGAAAAGGCGGCGGAATTCATTCCTGCAGGCCGGGTGGGCGAGCCCGAAGACATCGCCGACGTTATTGCTTTTCTCGTCTCGGACGCCGCCCGCTACATGACCGGGCAGGTTGTTACCGTAGATGGGGGATTACTCGTCGGTCGCTACTAGTGGCGGCCAAAACACCAACTGAAGTATAACAACTGGGAGACTAACCATGAAAAATCTTCATCCATCCCGCCGGGGCTTTATGGCCGGTTCGGCCGCTTTGGCAGGCTCGACTGCTCTGATGGGCACAAAGGCCTTTGCCGATGGTCATCTGGCAAGTCAGGAATTGCGGACAGTCGGCCTGTCGGTGACGGTTCAGGAGCGCATCCTGAATGATTTCAAGGCCGCATCCGGCGTTGGATCAGTGTCGGGCAAGGCTGATATCTTCCCCAACACCCAAACCGAACTGCTGTCAGGCTCAAACGCGTATGATGTGTGGGAAACCATTGGCGAGCGTCTGCCCGCCATGACAATCACCAACACCATCGCGCCGATTGACACGGCGGACCTGTCCAACTGGGCCAACATCCGCTCCATCTTTACCGATACCGATCCGCGCATGGCACCCGAGGCGCAGATCTCGGGTCAGATCTGGGCCGATGAGGCCAAGACAAAGCTCTGGATGGTGCCCACGGTCTTCAACTTCGACAGCATCGGCTATCGTCCGGACCTTGTCAGCGCCGAAGAGGCCAACACCTGGACGTCGCTCTTCGATGAGAAATTCAAGGGCAAGACCGGCCTCAACGTCGATCCGCTGATTGCCTTCGGACAGGCGGTGCTGGCAATGACAGAGCTTGGCCTGCTGGAGAACGAAAACCCCGGCAACCCGTCGATCGAAGAAATTGACGAGGCCGCGAAGTTCCTCGTTGCCAAGAAGAAGGCCGGCCAGTTCCGCGCCCTTTGGGGGGACTTTGGTGAACTGGTCAACCTGCTGGCGTCAGGAGAGATGATCCTCGCGGATGCGTGGCAGCCTGCCGTGATGGCCGTCAAGGCGCAGGGCATCGAATGCTCCTACGCAGTGCCAAAAGAAGGCTACCGTGCCTGGTCCATCGGGAATTCGCTCATAGCCAACTCACCCAATGCGGATGCGGTCAAGGCCTACAGTGACTACTGGCTGAGCGGTCCGCCCGCGATCACAGTGTCAGAGCAGGGCTATTATTCGCCAACGACCAACATCAAGGACGTTATGGACGCGGATAAGTACGGCTTCTGGTACGAAGGCAAGCCATGGGTTGGCGCACCGGATCGCGGCATCAATGAGGGCGACGTCCGCGATGGTGGTAGCCTCGAAGAGCGCGCTTCCAAGGTCAAGTATTGGCACCAGTGGCCGGATGAGTATGACCACCTGATCTCCAAGTGGGACGAGTTCCTGTCCGCCTAAGGCACATGGGGGAGGGGCGTTTCAAAAATGCCTCTCCGGCAGAACCCAACTGAAGTTGGCTTCTGCATTTCCAAGAAAAGCTGAAGAAACGCGCGTCCCTTGCGCGTTTCTCGCCTCCTCTTTGTTTGATGATCTGACCAAAACGGAAAACCGATATGTCCCAACTCGACCTCGAACTTGTCCAGCTGCAAAAGATCTATCCCGGTGGCACGTTGGCCGTCGAGGGCTTTGATCTTGGCGTCGAGAAGGGCGAATTTATCTCTTTCGTAGGGCCCTCCGGCTGCGGAAAGACGACGACGCTGCGCATGATTGCAGGACTGGAGACCATCACGTCGGGTGAGTTGCTGATCCGGGGCCGCAATTTCACGAACGTGCCTGCAGAAAAACGGCCCACCGCGACGATCTTTCAGAACTACGCGATTTTTCCGCATATGAGTGTCTATCAGAACCTCGCCTTCGGGCTTGAGGTTCGGGGCCTGCCTGCAAATGAAATCAAGGCTCGTGTCGATGCGATTGTCGAAACACTTGAGTTGGGCGACGTGGCGGACGCACGCGAGGCGGCATTGTCCGGTGGACAGAAGCAGCGCGTCGCGCTTGCGCGAGGCCTTGTCACGCAGCCCGAAATCCTGCTGTTGGACGAACCCCTGGGCGCATTGGATGCCAACTTGCGCAAATCCATTCAGGAGGAACTGAAAATCCTCCAGCGCGATCTGGGGATTACCTTTGTCTTTGTCACGCATGCCCAATCAGAGGCCCTTGCGATGGGGGACCGTGTGGTCGTGATGAATAACGGGCGCGTCGAACAGATATCGGCCCCGTTCGAGCTTTACACCAGGCCCAAATCGCCCTTCGTGGCGCGTTTTATCGGCCGCAACAAGATCATTGACGGCGAACTGGCCTCTGTCTCAGATGTCCAATCTGTGATCAACACGCGGTTTGGCCAGCTGCGTGGCGTGCCCGCGTTTGTCGCAGGCACCGCGGCAACCGGAGCCAAGGCGATGGCTGTCGTGCCGTCCGAATATGTCGATATCTTCCCAGCTGGTGAGGCCGCAGGGGAGGAGGATCTGGACAGGCTCAGCGGGACGATCACGTCGCTCGACCCGGTGGGCCAGGTCGTTCACGTGTCGGTCAGGATGGACGACACGCTGGAGGTCCGGCTGGAGGTGCACCGCGACAAGATATCGGGCCGCGGTGTCGAGCCAGGCTCGCAGGTCGATCTAACCTGGCGGTCGGACCGGACGACAATTGTGCTGGACGCTGCCTGAGGCAGCGCAGTGGCAACGATGCAATGACCGAATCAGGGGTACTCGGCTTGGGTAAACAAAGGAAAGGACTGGACCATAGCTGATGCAAGCGCATACGTGGGCAAACCAGCCGCTGTCATCGGAAGAGCGATTGCCGCCGGGGCGCTTGATCCTGTTGGTTTCACCGACTGTTTGCTTGAGCGGATCGCCGCACAAACCTCGCCTATATTTCTGGCCACAACACGGGACCGAGCGCTGAAAGAGGCGTCTGCCGCCGCCGCGCGTGCCAAAACCGGGCGCATGCTGTCCGCATTGGATGGGGTGCCGATTGCATGGAAAGACCTCATCGACATGCAGGGCGAACGCACTACGGCGGCGTCTGACCTTTTCCGCGGCGCGGCTCCGGCGGGTGAAGATGCGCCCATCGTGAAACAGGCCTGCGCTGCTGGCATGGTCAACCTTGGCAAGCTGAACCTGACGGAATTTGCCTATTCCGGGCTGGGTCTGAACCCGCACTACGGCACGCCGCTCAATCCCTGCGCCACCGATGCACCGCGGTCGCCAGGCGGCTCTTCGTCAGGGTCGGGCGTCGCAGTTGCCGCTGGCATGGCCCCAATCGCGGTTGGGACGGATACCGGTGGGTCGGTGCGCATTCCGGCGGCGTTTAACGGTGTCACCGGCTACAAATCCAGCGAAGGACGCATTGATACAACGGGTGTTTTTGCCCTGTCTCGGACGCTCGATTCCGTTGGGCCTCTTGCCCTGACCGTCGAAGACTGCATGCTTGCAGATGCCGTGATGCGCGGCAAGGTCGGGGCGGCAGTCAGTCGTTCTGACCCAAGTGATCTGTCCGTCTTCGTGCCTGAGACTGTCGTGCTGGACGATCTCGAACCCGATGTTGCTGCGAATTTCGAGGCAACCATTGAACGCCTTGAGCGGGCAGGTGTCGGCGTGGCACGCGGACGGCTGCCGGAATTTTCCGAAGCTGCCGCACTTGCCGCCGAAATCGGCACCATTACGGCTGCGGAAGCATATTACGAGCATGCCGAGCGCATCGATGGCGCCGACAGGGACCGTATCGACCGTCGCGTGGTGGCCCGGATCGATATGGGCAAGACAATGTCGGCGAAAGATCTGTTGCTCCTGCAAAGGGCACGAACCGCTGCCATGGCACGCTTGTCCGCGCGCTTAGACGGTGCGCTTGTTGCGATACCCACCGCGCCCCATGTTGCTCCTAAGATCGCGCCGCTTGAGGCCGATGACGCGCTGTTCCATCCGGTCAATCTCAAGACCCTGCGAAACACGGCGATCGGCAATTTTCTTAATATGCCTGGCGTAGCGATGCCTAACGGGACGGGTACCGCCTGTATGCCAACAAGTTTCCTGCTGTCTGCCCCAGGCGGGCAGGATACCCGCCTTCTGGGTGCGGCACTGGCGCTGGAGACACTTATCCGCGACGAGGCCGCATGACTTGAACAACAAGACTTTGAAAGACAACAGTGAGGAGCCAAAAAATGATACGTGTAGGAGTTGATGTCGGAGGCACATTTACCGACATCGTGCTGGAACGAACGCGGGCTGCCGGTGACGAGGACCAACAGGTTGTCGTGACCAAGGTGCCTTCCACCCCCCATGACCAGTCTGAGGGTGTTACGCGCGGGGTTTTGCAGGTTTGCAAGATCGCCGACGTGGAGCCAGGTGATATCGGTGTTCTTTTCCACGGCACGACTGTTGCGACCAATATGGTCATCGAACGCAAGGGCGCCGAGGTCGGCATGTTAACCACGCGCGGCTTCCGTGACATAATGCACATGGCCCGCCACAAGCGGCCGCATAACTTCTCGCTTCAGTTTGACGTTCCCTGGCAGTCCAAGCCGCTGGTCAAGCGGCGCAACCGTTTGCCGATTACTGAACGCCTGATGCCCCCAACGGGTGAGATCGAAGTGCCAATGGATGAAGGCGAAGTTCGCGAGGCGGCGGAGCTTCTGAAAAAGCGCGGCGTCGATGCCGTGATCGTCGGCTTTCTGTTTTCCTTCCTCAACGATGCCCACGAAAAACGCGCGGTTGAGATCCTGCGCGAGGTGATGCCCGAAGCCTTCATCTGCGCGTCCTCCGAGGTGGTCAACGTGATCCGCGAATACGAGCGGTTCTCGTCCACGGCGATGAACGCCTATATCGGCCCACAGACTGCGCTCTACCTCAACAGCCTCGAAAGCCGTCTGCGTGAGAACGGGGTGAGTTGCCCTGTTCGTATCATGCAGTCCAATGGTGGTATCTCGACGGTCGCCCAATCGGCCACCCATCCCATCGGCTTGCTGCTTTCGGGTCCTGCGGGTGGCGTCATTGGTGCCAAGTGGACGGGTGAGCATTGCGACACGGGCAACGTGATCACCATCGACATCGGTGGCACATCCGCTGACATTTCGGTCATCCAGGATGGCGAACTGCGGATCAAAAACCCGCGTGATACCGAGGTGGCGGGCCTGCCGGTTCTGGCACCCATGATCGACATCGACGCCATCGGCGCGGGCGGTGGCTCTATCGCCTATGTCGACGAAGGCGGCGCGTTTCGCGTCGGACCACGCTCCGCCGGTGCCGTGCCCGGACCGGCCTGCTATGGCCGCGGTGGAACTGAACCCACCGTGACGGATGCGCAGGTTGCACTTGGACGCCTTGACCCCGAACGGTTCCTTGGGGGCGATCTATCCATCGACAAGGACCTTGCCGAAAAGGCAATCAAGGAACAC
>Ga0316197_10001711_pt1 | contig 15598 bp, 17 predicted proteins | sample OudBiesiAoxic_MG_FD_204939 | JGI IMG/M metagenome (GOLD analysis project Ga0316197, IMG submission 204939) | Coastal sediment microbial communities from Oude Bieten Haven, Netherlands - site A oxic | ecosystem: Environmental > Aquatic > Marine > Coastal > Sediment | place: Netherlands... | reverse complement strand
AATTTTTTACCGGGTTTAAATTTTATTGATTTCCTAGCAGAAATCATAATTTCTTCACCTGTTTGAGGATTCCTTCCTTTTCTTTCCTCTCTTTGAACAGTCTTAAATTTACCCCATCCTGAAAAGCTTATTTCTTTTCCAGAAGTCAAAAGTTCTCCTATGAGGTCCATGAAAGCATTTAAATTTGTTTCAGCTTCTACCTTTGTTTTAAAGGTTCCTTTCTCTTTATAAAGAGACACAAATTCACTCTTATTTACAGATAATTTTTTTTCTTCTTTCTCAACTGTATAAAAGCACCTTTTAGGAGAATTAATTTTTTCTTCCTTTTTTAAAATTTTTATAGCTTTAGTAACTTCTTTACTATCTTCCTTTAATATTTTAGCTATATCCCCAACTTTTAATGGTTCTGATTTTGTTAACAACTTTAAAATTTTTTCCTTCATAGGTTCACCCTCCATTTTTTATTTTATAATTAATATGATTATACCCCTATTTTAGTTAATTGCAAAGATAAAAGAGAAAATAAATTATTGGTTGTTATTTAAGTAAAATAAGTATATAATCATATTAGAAAAAAGTAATGCTTTAGGAGGTATTTTATGGAAAATTTATATGATTTAATTATATTAGGTGCCGGTCCTGCTGGTTTATCTGCTGGTCTTTATGGTGCTAGAGGGATGATGAAAACATTGGTAATTGAAAAAAATATGTTAGTAGGAGGTCAAATCTCTACTACATCTGAGATTGAAAATTATCCTGGTGGAATGATCACAGAATCTGGTTTAGAACTAACTACCAGGATGAAGAAACAAGCTGTAAATTTTGGATGTGAATTTAAAACCGATACCATTGTTAGTATTGATCTAGAATCTAAAATAAAAACACTAACCAATGAGTTAGGAGTAGAATATAAAGCTAAATCAGTTATTTTAGCCACTGGAGCATCTCCTAGATTAGCTGGAGCCCCTGGTGAAAAGGAGTATACTGGCAGGGGAGTTTCCTATTGTGCTACCTGTGATGGATTTTTTGTAAGAGATCTAGAGGTATTTGTTATAGGTGGAGGAGATACAGCTGTAGAGGAAGCTATATTTTTAACTAAATTTGCTAAAAAAGTAAATGTAGTCCATAGAAGAAATCAGTTAAGAGCTGCTAAATCTATCCAAGAAAAAGCATTTAAAAATAAAAAAATAAATTTTATTTGGGATACTGTTGTAGAAGAGATGAAAGGAGACCCTATTAAAGGTCTTGAGAGTATTGTTTTAAAAAATAAAATCACTGGAGAAATTACAGAACACAATGGAGGAGATAAACCAATTGGTGTATTTATTTTAATTGGTAATATCCCAAATACAGAGTTATTTAAAGATAAACTAATGGTTAATCCTAGTGGATTTTTAATTGCTGATCCTAAAACTCTTAATGTAAAACTTTCCTCTACTGGAAATAATTTAGAAGGTGTTTATGCAGTAGGAGATTGTAGAGAAAAACTATTATATCAAGTAATAACTGCTACTGCTGATGGTTCTATAGCTGCTGTAGTCAGCGAAAAATATGTAGAAAAAACATTTGACTAAAAAAATGGAGTCAACCAATAATTTATTGGTTGACTTCATTTTTTTTAGTTTATAACCTTATTTTACATTTTTTAAGATCAGTGCTGTTCCCATCCCTCCACCAATACAAAGAGAAGCTAAACCATAGTTTACTTTTCTCTTTTTTATCTCATGGATAAGGGTAGTTGCAATCCTATTTCCACTAGCTCCTACTGGATGACCTAAAGCTATCGCCCCTCCATTTACATTGGTTTTATCAGGGAACCAATCCATCGTCACATCATGTTGATTAGTCAGTTCTGTCATCACTCCTAAAGACTGAGCTGCAAAAGCTTCATTCAACTCTAATAGTTCCATCTCCTCTAATTTCATTTTAGCTTTTTCCAAAACATTTTTAATTGCAGGAACTGGTCCCATCCCCATGATAGATGGATCAACCCCTCCTTGCCCAGTAGCTACTATTTCTACTAATGGAGTTAAATTATATTTTTTTACTGCTTCCTCTGAAGCCACTAACATTACACTGGCTCCATCATTTATTCCAGAAGCATTTCCTGCTGTTACTGTTCCATCTTTTTTAAATACAGTTCTTAATTTTTTTAGTTTTTCCAAACTTGTTTTTCTATTTGGATACTCATCTGTATCAAAGATTATAGTTTCTTTTCTAGTTTTTACTTCTACTGGTACTATCTCATCTTTAAATCTACCACTATCTACAGCTGATATTGCTCTTCTTTGAGATTCTAAAGCGAATGCATCTTGAGATTCTTTAGATAAGTTATATTTTTCTGCTATATTTTCTGCTGTTACTCCCATATGATATCCATTGAAAGCATCTGTTAGAGCATCTAAAACCATATGATCTACAGTTTTAAAATCTCCCATCTTATTTCCAGATCTGATAGATCCAGGAATTAAATATGGTGCTGAAGACATAGACTCTACTCCTCCAGCCATTATTAGATTAGCATCTCCAGACTTTATAGCGTTATACGCTAACATTACAGATTTCATTCCACTTCCACAGATTATATTAACTGTATAAGCTGGAACTTCTATTGGAATTCCTCCACCTATAGCAGCCTGTCTTCCTACTCCTTGAGCTTGTCCCGCTGATAAAACATTTCCCATAACTACTTCATCTAAGTTTTTAGGATCTATATTTGTTTCTTCAATTATATTTTTTATAACTGTCGCTCCTAATTGCGCTGCTTTTACACCACTTAAACCACCCATAAATGAACCAACTGCTGTTCTCTTCGCTGCTACTATATATACTTTTGACATCTCTTAACACCCCTTATAAAAAAGTCCAATAGTTATAAAGTGAATTTTATAACTACTTTTATTTTTTTTTTACCTATAATCTCATTCCACCATTTGTACTAAGAGTATGACCTGTTACATAACTTGCATCATCACTTGCTAAAAATAATGCTACTTTTGCGATCTCTTCAGGTTGTCCCAATCTTTTTAACATTGTCATTTCAGCAAACTTTTTTAATAAATCTTCAGGTACTGTTAACATCATATCAGTCATACAATATCCAGGTGCTATTGCATTTACCCTTACTGCAGCTCCTTTTCTTGCAAATTCTTTTGCCCAAGTTTTTGTCAATCCAATAACTCCTGCTTTAGTTGCTGCGTAGTTAGCTTGTCCTACATTTCCATATTCTCCTACTACTGATGAAATATTGATTATAGATCCTGCCCCTGTAGCCATCATATGAGGACCTACAAATTTAGTTAGATTAAATACACCTTTTAAATTCACATCTATTACTGTATTCCACATATCTTCAGTGATCTTATGAGTAAGTGCATCTCTAGTTATCCCTGCATTATTTACCAAAATATCTATTTGCCCATATTTTTCTACTGTATAATTAAATAATGTCTCACAACCTTTTGAATCTGTTACGTTTAGTTTATATCCCTCAACATTTTCTGCTGTATAAGTTAAATCACCCATATCTGCTGCTATTACCTTTGCTCCATTTTTAGCGAATAATTTTGCCATCTCCGCACCTATTCCATTAGCTCCACCAGTTACAATACAAACTTTTCCTTCTAATCTCATTCTTTTGCCCCCTCTTTTAATTTTTGAACATTGAGTATATTAAAATTTTAATTTATAAATTTTTTTAAAATTCTACAATTTTATGCCTTTGGTAAAATTACACTAGCTTCCCCATCAATTACCATCTTACCATCTTGATTTGTACAAGTAGTTCTAAGAGTTGCTCTATCATTTCTACCTTCTTTAAGATCTATAATCTCAGCTTTAACTTCTAGAGTATCCCCTAAGAAAACAGGAGCTAAAAATTTAACTGTTTGACCTAAATATATAGTTCCTTCTCCAGGAAATTTTGTTCCTAAGATAGAAGAAATATAGGAAACACCTAGCATCCCATGGGCTATTCTTTTTTTAAACATAGTTTTCTTAGCATACTCCTCGTCTAAATGAACAGGATTATGATCTGTACTTACATCTGCAAATTTTTCTACATCTATAGCTTCTACCTTTTTGTCAAAACTATATGAATCTCCAAGTTTTAATGATCTTATCATCTTTAAACCTCCATCGTTTTAATATTATCTGCTAAAATTAATTTTGCCGGTGTGTTAGCTACTACATCTTCTATAGTACTATGTGGGCCAATCTCCTTCAATAATAATCCATCAGGAGTTACTTCAATGACTGCCATCTCTGTAATAATTAAGTTTACTTGGTTAGCAGCTGTTAGAGGTAGTGTACACAATGGAAAGATCTTTGGTTTACCTTTAGCTGTATGCTCCATGGAAACTATTACTTTTTTTGCTCCCACAACAAGATCCATAGCTCCACCCATTCCAGGAACCATCTTTCCAGGAATTATCCAGTTAGCAAGATTTCCCTTCTCATCTACCTGTAATGCTCCTAGAACAGTCATATCTACATGACCTCCACGGATTATAGAAAAAGACATAGCAGAGTCAAAGAACGCTGCACCACCTAAAGTTGTAACAGGCATTCCTCCAGCATTAATAAGATCTTTTATCTCCTCCCCCTCTTTTGGTGAAGGACCTACTCCAATAAGACCATTTTCTGACTGAAAAGTAACTTCCATACCATCAGGAACATAATTTGCCACAGCAGTAGGAAGTCCAATCCCTAGATTGACTACATCTCCATCATTTAGTTCTTGAGCAACTCTTTTAGCAATGATCTCTCTAATTAAATTTTTATCCATTATAATCACTTCCTACAATATAATCTACGAAAATTCTAGGTGTAACAACTTCGTTGGGATTGATACTTCCCACTTCTACTATATTCTCAGCTTCAACTATAACTGTATCAGCAGCTGTAGCCATGAGAGGATTAAAATTTCTAGCAGTATTAGAATAAATAATATTCCCCTTTGTATCCACAGTATGTCCTAAAAGGATAGCAAGATCTGCTTTGAGGGGTTTTTCTAAAATAAATTGCTTTCCATCTACCTCTACTATTTGTTTACCCTCTGCAACAATAGTACCTAGACCAGTAGGAGTAAGTACTCCACCTAAACCAGCACCTCCAGATCTAATTCTCTCTGCTAAAGTACCCTGGGGAACCAATTCAACATCGATCTTTTTTTCATTCATCTGTTTCCCAGTTTCTGGATTTGTACCTATATGTGATGTTATTACTTTTTTAACCATATTGTTATAGATAAATCTTCCTACACCACTATCTTTTATTCCAGTGTCATTAGATATAATAGTTAGATCTTTTACACCTCTTTTTACAATAGCATCTATAATTGTATGGGGGGTTCCATTACCTAAAAATCCTCCTACCATGATAGTCATCCCATCTTCTATTTTAGACGCTGCATCTGCAATATCAATTATTTTTTTAACCATTAAATTATTTCCTCCCTTTTATTTTTAAGACATTAAATTTATAAAAACATTAAAATCAATGAAATTATAGCACCAGAATAAAGAAGTACTACCAAACAATAACCCATTATATCTTTAGCTCCTAAACCTGCTATACCTAAAGCAGGAAGAGCCCAAAAAGGTTGTATCATATTTGTCCATGCATCTCCCCATGCTATTGCTATGGCAGTTTTTGCAGCTGGAACACCCAAAGCAGCTCCAGCAGGCATCATTATTGGAGCTTGCACTGCCCATTGACCTCCACCAGATGGAACAAAGAAATTAACAATTCCGGCACTTAAAAAAGTAAAGAAAGGGAACGTTGTTTCAGTGGACATATTAACAAACATAGTAGACATGGCACCTGCTAAAGAAATTCCTTCTGGCCCTTTTCCAACCATCATCCCCATTATTCCTGCATAGAAAGGAAACTGTAGGATTATTCCTGCTGCACCTTTGGAAGCCTCTTTAATTGCATTTAAAAATCTTTGAGGTGTTCCGTGTAAAAGGATTGCTGTAAATAGGAATACAAAGTTAACTATATTTAAATTTAGTGCAAACCCATTCTTTGTAAAGTATGAAATTATATAAGTATAACCCATTGTTCCTAAAACCATAGAAATAATCTTACTGTTTTCTATTTTTTCTGCAGGAGTCATGGAATTAAAATCTAATTTTTCTTCTGGAACCTCTATGAGCAAATTATTATCAATAGCTATAACATCTTCTTTTTTTGGATGCATAGCTCTATTAACAAAGGGTATAGTAACAAATAAAAGAAATAAGATTATTAAGTTAGTGGATGAAAAAATAGTCATAGATGTAGGGATTGCTTCTGTAATAACCCCACCAGTTGCCTCTTTCAAACCTCCACCAGATGCAAGTTTTAAAGGTATTGAAGCAGATAATCCTCCATGCCAAACCAAAAATCCAGTATATGCAGAAGCAATTAACAACCTATAATCTACACCTTTTACTTTTTTAGCAATTTCTTTAGCAAATATAGCCCCAATTACAAGACCAAAACCCCAGTTGATAAAAGATGCCAAAAGAGAAACTAAAGTAACACCTATTATAGCTTGAGATGGATTTTTTAATCTGCTAGCCATAGCTGATAATGTTCTTTTAAAGAATGGAGAACTCGCCATAGTATGTCCCGTTACTAATACTAATGCCATCTGCATAGCAAAAGATAATAAACTCCAAAATCCATTGGTCCAGTTATTTATAATTGTCATTGGAGACTGTTTAGTAATAGGTATTGCAATAAGAAAAACTATAAATGTTAAGATAGCACAAAATATAAATGGGTCAGGTAGATATTTTTGTATCAGTATTACACATAAATTTGTAAATTTTTCAAAAATATTTTTTTTCCTAACCATTGCTCCTTTAGACTCAACCTTGTTCATAAAATCTACCCCTTTTAATTTAAAAAATGATAAAAATTTCTAACCATTACTACTATGTTATATAATTAATATTAATATCTAAATCTTAAAACAAATAAAATAAAAATTTTATATATTAAATTTTTATTTTGTTACAGTATATACTATATATTTTTTTTAATACTATTTTTCAGAATATTTTTTTCATAGATGTTTTATTGAGAATCAATTCATTAAGTAATAAAACATTACCACCTAATCCCAACTTAGTCAATAAAAAAATTTAAAAAATAAATAAAATAAATTGTTTTATTTGCAATATAAATATCTATTAGAAAACTATAATTTAATTTTAAATATAGAAAGCAAAATAGTTAAATGAGTGATCATTCAAAAAAAAAAGAAAAACTATGAAAATCTATTGACATAAGCATTGAAAAGTTATATAACTTTAATATAAGTATTTTTTTCACACGAATATGTGAAATTATAAATTTTTATAACAAAAGGGGGCATAAATTGAATTTTGGATTGAATGAGGAATATAAAATATTAGAAAAAATGATCGGTGAATTCACAGAGAAAGAAGTTAAACCTATAGCTGGTGAGATCGATGAAGAGGAAAGATTCCCTGTGGAAACAGTGGAAAAAATGGCTAAATTAGGGCTTTTTGGTATCCCTATTTCTAAGGAATATGGGGGAGAAGGTGGTGATAACCTTATGTACTCTATGGTAGTAGAAGAATTATCTAAAGCTTGTGGAACTACAGGAGTAATAGTATCTGCACATACATCTCTTGGAATGGCTCCTATCTATGAATTTGGTACAGAGGAACAAAAACAAAGATATTTACCTAAGATGTGTAGTGGTGAATGGCTTGGTGCATTTGGATTAACTGAACCAAATGCTGGAACAGATGCTGCAGGACAACAAACTACAGCTTATTTAGATGAAGAAACCAATGAGTGGGTACTTAATGGTTCTAAGATATTTATTACCAATGCTGGATACGCACATGTATATATTGTTTTTGCTATGACTGATAAATCTAAAGGACTAAAAGGTATAACTGCATTTATCGTAGAAGCTGATAGAAAAGGATTTAGTATTGGAAAAAAAGAAAAGAAATTAGGTATTAAAGCTTCTGCTACATGTGAACTTATATTTGAAGATTGTAGAATCCCTAAAGAAAATCTATTAGGAGCTGTTGGAAGAGGATTTAAAATAGCTATGATGACCCTTGATGGTGGACGTATTGGAATTGCTTCTCAAGCACTTGGAATTGCACAAGGTGCCTTAGATGAAACTGTAAAATATGTAAAGGAAAGAGCTCAATTTGGAAGAACAATTTCTAAATTTCAAAATACACAGTTCCAACTAGCTGATATGGATACTAAAGTAGAAGCTTCTAGATTATTAGTAAGAAAGGCTGCTGTTAAAAAAGATAATAAAGAAAAATATTCTGTAGAAGCTGCTATGGCAAAATTATTTGCTGCTGAAACAGCTATGGAAGTAACTACAAAAGCTGTTCAACTTCATGGTGGATATGGATATACTAGAGACTATCCTGTAGAAAGAATGATGAGAGATGCTAAAATAACTGAGATATATGAAGGAACTTCAGAAGTTCAAAAAATGGTAATCGCAGGAAGTTTATTAAAATAATTAAATGTAGAAATGGGGGATTTTATGAATATAGTAGTTTGTATAAAACAGGTACCAGATACCACAGAAATTAGACTAGATCCAATTAAAGGAACGTTGATTAGAGACGGTGTTCCTAGTATTATAAATCCAGATGATAAAGCAGGTTTAGAGGAGGCTCTAAAGTTAAAAGATCTTTTTGGAGCTAATATCACAGCAATTACAATGGGACCTCCCCAAGCAGAACAAGTTTTAAAAGAAGCTTTTGCAATGGGTGTAGATAAAGGAATTTTATTGACTGATAGAAAATTTGCAGGGGCAGATTCCCTTGCAACTTCAAATGCCTTAGCTGGCGCACTAAAAAAATTAGATTTTGATATAGTAATAACAGGAAGACAGGCTATCGATGGAGATACAGCGCAAGTTGGTCCACAATTAGCAGAACACCTTGGGTTACCTCAAATGTCATATGTAAAAGAAATTAATATTGTAGGAGAAAATTTAGTTAGAGTTAAAAGGGGAGTAGAGGATGGTTATCAAGTATTAGAAGCAGAAACTCCTTGTGTTTTAACTATTCTATCTGAAGCTAATAATCCTAGATATATGTCAGTTTCTAAAATAATATCAGCAGTTAGAGATAAAAAAATAGAGGTTTGGGATACTAGTATGATCGATATCGATTTAGAAGTTCTTGGACTTTCAGGATCTCCTACAAAGGTTAAAAAATCATTTACTAAAGGTGCAAAATCCGCTGGTAAGATCCATGAAGTTATACCACAAGAAGCTGTTACAATTATCATAGATAAATTAAAAGAAAATTTCATTATATAAGAGGAGGAACAATGAACTTAAAGGAATATAAAGGTGTATATATATTTATAGAACAAAAATCCAAAGAGATTCAAAATGTTTCTCTTGAACTTTTAGGTAAGGGTAGAGGGTTAGCTGATACTTTAGAAGAAGAGTTAGTAGCAGTATTATTAGGAAATAAAGTTAAAGATCAATGCCAAGATCTTATCTCATATGGAGCAGACAGAGTAATCTATGTAGATAGTCCTATGCTAGATAAATATTTAACTGAACCATATGCTCAAGCACTTTCTGCTATATCAAAATCTGAAAAACCAAATGTTATCTTAATTGGAGCTACTTCTACAGGAAGAGATCTTGCTCCTAGAGTATCAGCAAGATTAGCTACAGGACTAACAGCAGACTGTACATCTCTTGAGATCTCAGAAGAAAAAGAATTACTTATGACACGTCCTGCTTTTGGTGGAAACTTAATGGCAACTATCATATGTCCAGATCATAGACCACAAATGTCTAGTGTTAGACCTGGAGTAATGCAAAAATTAGCTATAGATACTAATAGAACTGGAGAGATAGTAGAGTTTGACATGAAGTTTGATGAAAGCAAATTTAAAGTTAGGTTTATTGAGGAATTAAAAGAAACAAAGCAACTTGTAAAGATTGAGGATGCTCATGTTTTAGTTTCAGGTGGTCGTGGTGTTGGAAGTGCTGAAAACTTTAAACACTTAGAAGTTTTAGCGAAGAATATAGGCGCTACAGTTTCTGCTTCTCGTGCTATGGTAGATCTAGGGGTAATGGGACACGATAGACAAGTAGGACAAACTGGAAAAACAGTTAGACCAGATATCTACTTTGCTTTGGGAATCTCTGGAGCTATCCAGCATCTTGCTGGGATGGAAGAATCTGAATATATCATAGCTATAAATAAAGATAAGGGAGCTAACATATTCAATACTGCAGATCTTGGTATTGTTGGAGATGTTAATAAGATCTTACCTCTTTTAAATAGTCAAATAAATAAATTAACTAATAAAAATGCATAGTTAAACACTTGATATATAGAAAGGGACCATAGACAAAATTAATTGTTTATGGTCTTTTTTTCATGTTATAATATAGATAATAAATTAATGTTGTCTTCTATTGGTTGACTTCTATTGGAGGAAGTATGAAAAAAAATACTAAACAAAAAATTATAGATTCAGCTATAGATCTTTTCTCAAAAGATTCATATGGAAAAGTTTCAGTCGCTCAAATCTGTAAAAATGCAAAAATTTCAAATGGTATAATATATAACTATTTTAGAAATAAGGAGGAGTTATTTACATATCTTTTGGAGGAAACTAGTAATAGGATAAAAAAGCAATTTAAAAAGATTGAAGGAGAGGAAATTCAAGACAGGTTAGAAAGTTTTATCCTTTTAAATATTGAGATAACAAAAAAAGAGTTTCCCCTTATCAGAGTCTACAGAGAGGGACAATATAAATTTATCGAATATGAACAAAAACTTAGAAAAGTTTATTTAGAAGCATTAAAAGTTGTCTATAGAAGGGACCTAAAGGAGTTGGAATATCTCTTTATAATCTCAGGAATAAGATATATCAATATTAGTTTTGTCAAAAGAGGGATCGAGCTAGATGAAAAGTTTTTATCTCATATCCTCCTCCATGGATTTTTTAATAAAAGTGATCTAGAAGTAACAAAACTTGAAAATATGGATTTTTATTTAAGAGTTTTATTTAACAGTAATAATAAGAAACACAAACTTTTAGGTATTGGAGAAAAACTTTTTGGTGAGACAAGTTATTATAAAGTTACTATAAATGATATTGCTAAAGAGGCTGAGATCGGTGTAGGTAGTTTTTATCATTTCTATGAAAATAAAGAAATTTTTCTTAGAGAGATAGTTTCGAATTTAAAAAAAACAACATTAAATTTTCTAAAAGATAATATTCAAAAAGATTTCTCTGAAAATGAAACTCATATCCTTTTTCTCTATCTGTTATTAGAATTTTTTGGAAGATCACCTCATAAATATGAACTTTTGAGACGATCTGAATTTATAGTTGAAGATATGGTTACAGATTACAACAACTCTTTGAAGGACCTATATATAAAAACTATGGACGATCTTTCTTATAACCCTCAAGAAAAAAGAATAATATCAACAGTCTTATTAGGGATATCACACTATATGGGGATTGAATTCTTTTTTACAAATAATATTAAAGATAAGGGTGAATTTTTAGAAAAGATGAAGGGTTATTTTACAAATGGATTAGAAAAATAATACTAAAAAATAAAGGAGAAGGAAGGAATGAAATTAATAGTAGGACTAGGTAACCCAGGAAATAAATATGATAAGACAAGACATAATATAGGCTTTGATATAATAGACTATCTAGCAAAAGAATTAGAGGTTACTAATTTTAGGGATAAATTCAATGGTGATTTCGGGGAAACTATTGTGGATGGGGAAAAAGTTTTTTTGTTAAAGCCTATGACATTTATGAACCTCAGTGGCGATTCTATCAGAGAGGTTGTCAAATTTTATAAGTTAGATCCCACCCAAGATCTAATCGTTATCTATGACGATATGGATATTACACTGGGTAAACTTAAGATAAAAAGAAAGGGTAGAGCTGGAGGACACAATGGAGTAAAATCTATTATCTCCCATCTTGGAGAGGAGTTTATTAGGATAAAATGCGGAATTGGAAAACCTAAAAGAACTGAGGAAGTTATAAACTTTGTTTTAGATACCTTTAGTAAAAAAGATCGAGTTGAGGAGATTGAACCCCTTATAGAAACTGCATCTAAAGCAGCTAAATCTATGATCACAGCTAAAAGTATCGATAGAGTTATGGAAAAATTTAATAGAAAATAAAAAATCTATAAGAAAAAATCATAGGGAGTATTTATGAAATTAGAAAAAAAATATGTTCCAGGGTTAGCTATAGTGGCTTGCTTACTGTGGTCTAGTGCATTTGCAGGGGTTAAAATTGGATTTGAATATATGCCAAAACCTTTTACCTTTGCAGGGCTTAGGTTTACTTTAGCTGGACTTTTCTTAATACCACTTTCCTGGAAAAGAAATAGTTTTAGCCAACTTATTCTTCATAGAAAGGTGATCACATATGTAGTTTTTCTAAATACTGCTGTAGGTTATGCACTTTACTATATAGCTATGAGTTATGTAGGAGGAGCTACTGCTGCTATTGTTATTGGATCTGGACCACTTATCACTGCCATTATGACCCACTTTATTATAGCTGATGATAGGATGAATAGATATAAGGGACTGAGTATATTACTAGGATTATTAGGTATAGTTATTATTATGGTCAACTCCAAACCACTTACGCCAGTTGGTCAGAGGGAAATATTTGGAATTTTTTTACTTTTAACCAATTCCACTCTAACTAGTTTTGCCAATATAAAGGTAGCTCAGATGAAAAATGGAATTTCAGGGGTATTTTTAACCTCCAATCAAATGTTGTGGGGGGATTAATCCTCTTAGGGATGGGAAGAATTTTTGAAGGAAAGATAGAGTTTGTACAGCCAATAAATTTTTATATAGTCTTAATTTGGCTTGCTTTGGTATCAGCTATTGCCTTTTCTATCTGGTTTTTCTTAATTCAAGTAGATGGTGTCAAGGTATCAGAACTTAATATGTTTAAGTTTTTTATCCCTGTTTCAGGAGCTATTATCAGTTGGAGTATCTTACCCAATGAATCTCCAAGCCTTGTTGCTTTTATTGGAATGGGATGTGTATTTAGTGCACTCATAGTAAACCATATATTTTCAAAAAAATAAGAAAGGAAGGGCTGATTGGCTCCTCCTTTCTTGTTTTTATTTCTATCTTGGCCTCTAAAAAAAGAGGGTGACTCAAGTAGAAAACCTACCTATGAGTCGCCCTCTTTTTATAATTGAATTATACTAATTCGATTATTGCCATTGGTGAAGAGTCTCCCCTTCTAATACCAGTTTTCATAATTCTAGTATATCCACCATTTCTTTCTGTGTATTTAGGAGCTACTTCAGCAAATAATTTTGCTACAGTATCCTTATCTCTTAAGAATGCAAGTGCTCTTCTTCTTGAAGATAAATCTCCTTTTTTACCTAAAGTAACCATTCTTTCAGCAAATTTTCTTAATTCCTTTGCTCTAGTTACAGTTGTTTCTATTCTTTCTTCATTTATTAAAGAAATAGTTAAGTTCATTAACATAGCTAATCTATGTTCTGATCTTCTACCTAACTTTCTATATGATTTATTATGATTCATTTTTAAGCTAGCCTCCTTTGCTTATAAAATTAATTAGAGGTATTGTTACCCTGTAAGTCGAAACCTAATTCTCTCATCTTATCTAAAATTTCATCTAATGATTTTCTTCCTAAGTTTTTGATCTTTAACAATTCAGTTAATCCCATCTCAGAAAGTTGACCAACGTCTTCAATTCCAGCTTTTTTAAGACAATTGAATGATCTTACAGTAAGATCTAACTCCTCAATTTTAGTTCCTGCTACATTGTTTACAACAACAGCTGTTACAGGTTCATCATTTAATTCTTCCTCTTCTTGATCTCTTAAGCTATCCATCCTATCACCAATTTCTAAAAATGGATTTAAGTGGAAACTTAATAGTTCAACTGCATATGATATTGCGTCTCTGATCTCAACACTTCCATCAGTTACAACATTTAATGTTAACTTATCAAAGTCAGTTTGTCTTCCTACCATAGTATCTTCTACAGAGTAAGAAATTTTTTTGATTGGAGTATATATAGCATCAACTGGTATATACTCTACAGACCAATCTGCACTATCAACTTCATCTGCAACTACAAAACCTTCTCCAGTATCAACAACAAATTCCATATCTACTTGTCTGTTAGTCGTAACTGTACAGATAACATGATCAGGATTTATTATTTCCATACCAGCATCTGGGATGATGTCAGCAGCTGTAACAATTCTTGGACCTTCTATTGATAATGTCATTTTTTTCTCACCAGGTTCATCAGCTTTAACAATAATCTCCTTAACATTAAGGACTATGTCAGTTACAGCTTCTTTAACACCTTCCATAGTAGAAAATTCATTTAAAACACCGTCAATTCTTACACCTTTAATAGCTGTTCCTGGAATAGATGATAATAACACCCTTCTAAGTGCGTTCCCAATTGTATTTCCATACCCTCTATATAATGGTTCCACTACATAACTTCCACTAAATTCACTAGTTTTTTCCTCTGTAATGTTTATATTTCTTGCTAATTTTTCGATCTTTAACATTGAATCACTCCTACATAAAATTTTGTGCTCTCAAAACTTATTATCTTGAGTAGAATTCTACGATTAATGCTTCATTCAATTCGAAGTCCATATCGTCTTTTGTAGGGTTTTGTAAGATTTTTCCAGCAAATTTAGCTTTATCTAATTCAATCCAAGTAGGTGCATTAGCATCCTCTATAGCTGATTTGATTAATTCTACATTCTTTGAATTTTCTATAACTGCTACAACATCTCCAACTTTAACTCTGTATGATGCGATATTTACTTTCTTTCCATTTACAGAAACATGTCCATGAGATACAATTTGTCTAGCTTGTCTTCTAGTTGAAACAAACCCCATTCTGTATACTACATTTTCTAATCTTCTCTCTAAATATTGAATTAAATTAAGACCTGTTACTCCATCTTTTCTTGAAGCTTCATCATATAATTTTCTGAATTGCTTTTCCATTACAGCATATACGAATTTCGCTTTTTGCTTCTCTCTTAATTGAATAGCATATTCAGTTGGTTTTTGATTTGCGTTTGGTCTAGGACCTCTGTTTGATTTTTTATTTATACCTAAAACTATTGGATCTAATCCAAGAGCTCTACATCTCTTTAATACAGGCTGTCTATTAATTGCCATTGACCTATATCCTCCTTTTTTTTCGTATTTAACTCCGATAATCAGAATTGTTTTTATCTACAATAATTTTGAATAAGTGAACTACACTCTTCTCTTTTTAGGGGGTCTACATCCGTTATGTGGAACTGGTGTAGCATCAACAATTTTTGATACTTCTAATCCAGCTGCTTGCAATGATCTGATAGTAGCTTCTCTACCTGAACCAGGTCCCTTCACCCTTACTTCTACTTTTTTCATTCCATGTTCCATAGCTGCTTTAGCTACTTCTTCCGCTGCTATTTGAGCTGCGAATGGAGTTCCTTTTTTAGTATTCTTGAATCCTGAAGTTCCTCCAGATTTCCAAGCTACAACTCTTCCTTCAGTATCTGTGA
>Ga0316197_10001710_pt1 | contig 15602 bp, 15 predicted proteins | sample OudBiesiAoxic_MG_FD_204939 | JGI IMG/M metagenome (GOLD analysis project Ga0316197, IMG submission 204939) | Coastal sediment microbial communities from Oude Bieten Haven, Netherlands - site A oxic | ecosystem: Environmental > Aquatic > Marine > Coastal > Sediment | place: Netherlands... | reverse complement strand
ATCTGACTTCACTCTGCCACGCTCTTTACCCACTGCTCCAAGCTGGTAAAGTTTGGAGCGGGTGATGGGGATCGAACCCACATAATCAGCTTGGAAGGCTGATGTTCTACCATTGAACTACACCCGCCTAACCTTCCAAAACCTGAATAAAAACCCAGGGTTTCTTCACCATCTATAATGGTGGAGGGGGGAGGATTCGAACCTCCGAAGGCATAGCCAGCAGATTTACAGTCTGCCCTCGTTGACCGCTTGAGTACCCCTCCGTCAAGCAAGCCGCCTATTTTCTCTTAGCCGACGTGCGACTGTCAACACATGACAAGCGAATTACTTAAATTAGCTTAGCGCGAACCCTGCAAGCCTGATCTATACATTGAACCGGAAATGCATGACATCTCCTTCCTGTGTGATGTACTCCTTGCCCTCAAGCCGCAGCTTGCCAGCATCTTTCGCTCCGTTTTCGCCACCAAATTTAATGAAGTCATCAAAAGCCGTCACCTCGGCCCTTATGAAACCACGCTCAAAGTCGGTGTGGATTTTACCTGCCGCATTGGGCGCTGTGGCACCCCTGGTAACCGTCCACGCCCTGACTTCTTTTTCACCCGCGGTAAAAAATGTTAACAAATCCAACAGGGCATAGCCGGCTCGAATGACACCTGCCAGGCCTGACTCCTTTAAACCAAGCGCCGTCAGGAACTCCTCTCTGTCTTCACGATCCAACTGGGAGACCTCAGCCTCGATGGCTGCGCACACCGGCACCACCCTGGCGTTTTCACCTTTTGCAAACTCCCTTACCTGTTCGAGCAAAGGATTGTTTTCAAAACCGTCTTCAGCCACATTGGCGATATACTCAACCGGCTTCATAGTCAACAGATTAAGCTCTTTGAGTTGCTTCTTCTGCTCCTTATCCAGTTCCAGACCGCGTACGTTTCCGGCTTCGCTGAGATGATTCATGATCTCATTCAACAACGCGACACGGGCCATTGCATCCTTGTCACCACTGCGGGTCTGTTTTTCCGACCTCTGCTGTGCACGCTCAACCGTATCCATATCTGCAAGCACAAGTTCCGTATTGATAATTTCAATGTCGGATATCGGGTTAACTTTTCCAGAAACATGAACAATGTCGTCATTCTCAAAACAACGAACCACATGCGCAATCGCATCGGTTTCCCTGACATGGGACAAAAACTTATTACCCAAGCCCTCACCTTTTGAAGCACCGGCCACCAGGCCGGCAATGTCGACAAACTCCATTGTCGTGGGCAGAACTCTCTGAGGCTTTACGATGGCTGCCAATTGATCGAGGCGCAAATCCGGCACCGGAACGATACCTACATTCGGGTCAATGGTACAAAACGGATAATTTTCCGCGGCTATACCGGCTTCCGTCAATGCATTGAACAAAGTGGACTTGCCCACATTCGGCAGCCCGACAATCCCACATTTAAAACCCATGATTTATTTCCAGTTCAATTAGCCGGTGACACATCACCGGTATGTAAATCTTTTGTTGCCTTTGAGACATTGCCAGACAGCAGGTCGGGCATCACGGCAATGGCATCACCTATCGAATGTAGTATCTGCCGCTCCTGATCAGCCGGAGGCCTGCTCAATACATAGCCGGTGACCGCATCTTTGAAGCCCGGATGACCGATACCGATACGTAAACGCATAAAGCCCGTATCATCGAAATGACGGAAAATATCCCGCATACCATTGTGCCCGCCATGACCACCACCCTTTTTCAGTCGGGCCGTACCGGGCGGAAGGTCAAGATCATCGTAAGCGACCAGCAAGTTTCCGGCTTCGATCTTGTAATAATCCACCAGCGCGCGCACAGCCTGACCGCTGTGATTCATAAACACATCCGGCTTGGCAAGTATGCAGTCGTTCCCGTAAACACGGCCCCTGCAAACCTCGGCAGATACCTTTGCCTGAAACCGGAAAGAAAGACCGCCTGCCACGGAATCAACTTCTTTATGAAACGCATCCAAAAACCAAAACCCGGCATTGTGCCGGGTTTGGCTGTATTTGCTGCCCGGGTTACCGAGACCAACAATCAGAGACGTTGCGGACATTGTTGACTCCAGTAACTATCCCTTGTCCAGGCAGATCCTGTCACCAACAAAGTCATCCGCTTTCGCCTAGGACTGTTCTTCTTCAGAATCTCCAGACTCATCAGCATCGGCATCAACATCAGCATCGGCATCAACACCAGCATCGACGTCAAGATCAGCGAGAGCTTCAGCTTCAGCTTCAGCTTCAGCAGCAGCACCGGTACCTTGAGATTCCTTGATGTGAGATGTGTTAGCAATCATCACGTCACCTGTACCATCCTCACTCAGTGCCGGAATTTCAACACCTTCAGGCGGTTGAATCTGGGACAACATAACAATGTCACCCAGGTCCAGCTCGGACAGGTCAACTTCCAGGTAACTTGGCAAATCACCCGGCAGCGCCTCGATCTCAACCTCTGTCACCAGATGCTGGATAACCACACCGGAAGCCTTGCCAGCCTCGGATTCATCTTCACCTTTAAAGTGAATCGGCACAGACATACGTAGAATTTCTTTATCAGAAACACGCATTAAATCAAGGTGCATAATCCGTGGCTTGTATGGATGGTGCTGCATATCACGGATAACAACCTTCTGGGTACGTCCGTCCCCGACCTTGATTTCCAGGATACTGGAGAAGAAAGACTCGCGCTCAGCAGCATGCCTCAATGGGTCATGATCAATCGTTAAAGTGGCCGGCGCTCGATCACCACCATAAATTACAGCAGGAATTTTTCCCTGAAGACGCAGGCGGCGGCTCGCACCCTTCCCTACATCCTCACGGATTTCCGCGTTGATAATGTTTGAATCAGTCATGGTATTCCTCAAAAATAAAAGTATATCCGCCACGACACAGAATCATCCGAATCGAAGCAAAAAGCCGTCTACACGGCAGTTCATCCACCCTCGCGACCAGGGGCGGCGCAAAAATATAGCCGGGCATTATAACTTATACAACGCAGGTATGCGCAATATTTAATGAAATAAAAGTAACGGGTTGGCTGACGCAGCATGTTACAGCGATGAACATAGAGGAGGGGTCGAATGATCTACCTTATAGCGAAGTGCTATTAATCTACATAAAGGGAACTCACTGACTCACCCTCAGCCATACGACGAATGGTTTCTGCCAGCATCTGTGCAACGCTCAGTTGCCGTATCTTGCTACACTGTTGCGCTACAGCACTTAATGGAATGGTATCGGTAACAACCAGCTCATCGAGTTCGGAATTGACAATATTATCTATCGCCGGCCCGGACAGCACCGGGTGCACACAGTAGGCCACCACACGCTTGGCACCATGATCTTTCAGCGCCCCGGCGGCAGTACACAATGTACCCGCAGTATCGACCATGTCGTCAACCATGACACAGTTCTTGCCCTCAATGTCGCCGATGATATTCATTACCTTTGCAACATTGGCGCGCGGTCGGCGTTTGTCGATGATAGCCAACTCTGAATCGAGACGCTTGGCAATAGCCCTGGCCCGGACAACGCCACCCACATCCGGTGACACGACAACAAGGTCTTCGCCACCCTGATGCTGCCAAATATCTGCCAGTGTCAGGGGTGAGGCATAGACATTATCAACAGGTATATCAAAAAAGCCCTGGATTTGGTCGGCATGCAAATCAATCGTTATCACACGGTCCGTACCCACTGTACTGATCATTTTGGCCGCAACCTTGGCAGTAATCGGCACACGTGCTGAGCGGGGTCGCCGGTCCTGACGTGCATATCCGAAATAAGGAATGACAGCGGTAACCCGGGCCACCGAGGCGCGCTTCAGCGCATCCACCATAACCAGCAGTTCGATGAAATTATCAGCTGTGGGCGCGCACGTTGGTTGGATGAGATATATATCCCGGCCACGAACGTTTTCCATGATCTCGACCAGAACTTCACCATCACTAAAACGATCAACAACCGCCTTGCCCATGGGAACGTCGAGTTCACGGGCAATGTCATTTGCCAACTTGAGGTTGGCGTTGCCTGCAAAAACCATCAGGGAAGGGTTGGCCACTGTCTCACCGCCTGGGTTGTATTGTCTGTCATTTTAAGAAATGGCTGGGTCGGCAGGACTCGAACCTGCGAATGCGGGGATCAAAACCCCGTGCCTTAACCAACTTGGCGACGACCCAATCGTTATCAATCTTTAATGTTCAAAACTCTTCGGACAACCTGTCCAGCAAAAATGATCTGTCCACCCCGCTGACAGGCCGCACATTATATCGGCATTCTAATTCGACTGCTGCTCTCTTTGCAGTTTTTTTATCATCAAATGATAAAAAAAAAGTACTTCCTGTGCCACTCATTTGCGGCTGGCCCCACTCAGACAAATCCTTTATGACATTTTTGAGCTCCGGGTGCATGAGTAGTGCAACCGTTTCACAGTCATTGCGACCCGGCCGCAGGCTGATTGATGACAGGTTCACCGGACTTGAGTCACGCTTGAGCAGTGGGTGATGAAACACATCTGAAGTCGAAATACTCAAACCGGGAAAGACCAGCACATAGTGCCTTTGCCCCAATGACACGGCTTGCAGTTTTTCGCCGCGGCCTTCTGCCAGTGCACTGTAGCCGTTGACAAACACCGGTACATCAGCGCCCAACTCCAGGCCCAGTTCGGCAAGTTGCTGCCGTGTTAACCCGCTGCCCCACAACTGGTTTAGGGCACACAATACTGTTGCGGCATCTGAACTTCCGCCCCCGAGTCCGGCACCCATTGGAATTTGCTTAAGCAATTCAATTTGTACGCCCTGCTTGACATGGGCGCGGGACTTTAACAAATGCGCAGCACGTACGCAGATATCTTCAGCTTCCGGAACACCTTCAATATGTGAAGTCCTGCTGATGTCTCCGCTATCATTTACGACGAACCGTAGTTTGTCCCCCCAATTCAATATTTGGAACAGGGTTTGCAAATCATGATAACCATCCTGACGGCGACCTGTAATGTGCAGGAACAGATTCAGTTTGGCCGGAGCGGGCCAAAACCCCGATATATTTTCAGTTGGTGCCTTCATGACCCGCATCCATGCGCCATCTGCTGATGGCCAATTTCACGCGGTAATTATTCCGCGTGGCTTTCAGGCGTACGGGCAACTCGATATCTCCGACTGAATTATAACGATTGAATTCCACATTCCAGCCAAACTGGCGCAAACTGACCAACAGACCTTCAGGCCCGAACTGCTCATTGTCGATCACTCCCGGTGCTGCCAGACCACGCGCCCACCATTGAAGTGCACCCAATGGTACGGGCCAACCGACGTGTTCCCTGATCAAATCATCAACATCCACTGCAGTTTGTTCAGTGCCATCTGACAGTTTCAACTGCGCACCTTCCGGCCCCATACTTAAATTCCAGGCGCCACGCCCCATAGCACCATGAAACCCCATCTCGCTCTGATCGGGCCCAACATCCCACTTCAGTTTGCCGCTACCACCCTGGTCACCATCATCAAGAGATATTTTGCCTGTCAGGCCCCACTCCTCCATTGCAAGGAGCTTGTCTGTCCGTTGCTGATAGGCCGCTTCATTAACCAGGTTTGGGCGCTTTACCGCAACACCGGTGCAGGCATTGAGAGTAAAAAGTAAAAATAGCAGCCAGAAGTGCTTCTGCACAGAGGCCTGTTTCAAGGTAACTCACCATACCGCTGCATCGTATTGAGCAGTATTTCATTTTCGCTATCCATTTTGATTCCCAACTGCCAGGTGGAGCGCGCTTCTTCTTTTTGCCCGCGAACCCACAGCACTTCCCCAAGGTGGGCTGCAATCTCGGCATTTCGCATTATTTTCCAGGCTTCCCGCAAATAGGCTTCGGCTTCGGGCAATCGCCCGAGTCGATATGAAATCCAGCCCATACTATCGATAATGGAGGCATCTTCCGGCTGCAGCTCATAGGCCAGAAAGATCAACTCCTCGGCTTCTTCATAACGATCTGTCAGGTCGGCGAGTGTATAACCAAGCGCATTTATTGCCGCAGCATTATCCGGTTGAACTGCAATGATCTGGCGCAAATCACTTTCGGCTAACTCAAGGTAACCCAGGCCGACAGCGATCAACGCCCGTGTATAACGTAGCGAGATATCTTCGGGGAAGGACTTCAGAGCATCTGTCAGCAACTGGAAAGCCTCGTCCTGGCTCCCCGCGTCCTGAAGTATCTGTGCTTCTGCCTGGTAGCTCTGAGAACTGACCTCAGCATCGGCACCAACCCTGAGTTGCGCGAGCAGGTTACGCGCATCTTCAATATCACCAAGATCGGCCAGTAAAAATGCCTGGCGCATGATGGACCGAATCGATCTTTCACCGGTGACTTTTTTGTACCAGTCAATGGCTTCACGCTTATAACCCAACAACTCGGCACTTTGCGCCGCCTGAAACGCAGCCTCTGACGGGTCATCGTATTGCACACTGGAAAAGCCGGCATACAACGTTTCAGCACTGTCCCGGTCGCCGCCATCCAATACAAAGATGATGCGGGCGAACCTCATATCGGGTGTATCAGGCAACTGGGCCAGCACTTTCTGGGCAGACATCAGGCTGTTATTGCGTTTTAGAAGCTCTGCATAGGCCATTGCTATCTGCTCATCGACAGGACTTGCCTCCCAGGCCTGTTGATAGCGGCTCAAAGCCAGCGTTTCGTCTCCGAGATTGACAGCAAGCCTGCCCGTCCAAGCCAATATATCCGCCCTTTCCGGATCCAGTTTTATCGCCTGGTCGGCGAGCTCAAAGGCTTGTTCCAGCTCACCGAAATTTGCAGCAAGACGGCTACGTGCAAACAATGCACTCGCATTCGACCCTCCGTCAAACTCCTCAAGAAGCCTATCCAAAACCTTGTTCGCCCTGGACTGATCGCTTACCGGTGCCAGCAGCGCGATGACAATGCGCCAACCCTGGTCCGGAGTACTCGCAGTCAATTCGAGTATGCGCGCAAGCTGATACTCCGCACCTACAAAGTCACCCTCCCTTAACCTGGAACCCGCTGCGAGTTCCCGGGCGTCCAGACTTTGGGGGGCCAGCATCGCCCAGCGGTCAGACGCCAGTGCGACCTTCTGCCACTCGCCGGCAGAAACCGCTACCCTGGCAGCTCTTTCAGCGACTTCAGGATCCTCTGATTTCAGTGCAGCCTCGAGGTATTCAGATGCCGCACCCGAGAAATCTCCTTCAGAGCCCAATACCTCGGCTGCCAAAATATGGTACATCACATCCGGATCAGTCGGCGGCAAATCAGTCTCAGGAACCTCACTGGCCGCAGATTCAACGGGCACAGAGACGACTTCTGTAGCCACCTGGGGCGGTGATTCCTGCACCGTTGAGCAAGCCGTGAGCATTAACATGACGAAAATGAACACGCACGACACCCATTTCATGAAACAATAGTCAAAATTCATGAGACACAGGATAACTGCTTGAAGCCAGCTAACCAATCCCCGCGAGCATACTATTACGATAAATGGGCACTTAACCCGTATCAGGAACATGCCAGACTTGAAATTGCTGAAAATGGCAAGCATATTCGTCAGGTTTCCTAATACAATAATTACCCATGCCTCTTCTTGTTACTGGAATCAGTCACCACACGGCATCGCTGGAAATTCGCGAGAAGATTGCTATTACTCGCCTGGATTATGCCGAACGGGTCAATGATTTATTCCAGCTTGATGACGTTGAAGAGGTCGTGGTAGTCAGTACTTGCAACCGCACCGAGATTTACAGTGTCGGCAAGAAAAACAGCGGCGACCAGGTTCGCCAATGGCTACAGACCAAGGGCGGTTTGAGTGACGCTGAAATGGATAAGCATTGTTATGTGCAAGAACGTGAGCAGGCTGTGCACCATCTTTTCCGTGTCGCAGGCGGGCTGGAGTCACTTGTTCTCGGCGAGTCACAAATTGTAGGGCAGCTTAAAGACTCCTGGCAAATGTCAATCAATGCCGGTGGTGCAGGCAAGGTCCTGGACCGTCTGTTTCAACATGCATTCGCCACAGGTAAACGAATTCGCAGCAAGACCCGCATTGGCGAGCATCCGGTTTCAGTCGCCTATACAACCGTCATGCTTGCAAAGCAGATATTCGGAGACCTGACCAGCAAGACCGTTATCCTGGTTGGTGCCGGTGAAATGGTCGAACTTTGCGGTCAACACTTGCAGGACAAGGGTCTTAAAAGTCTGATCATTGCCAATCGAAGTATTGAGCGCGCAAATGAGCTGGCTGAAAAATTTGGCGCACTTGCCACGTCTCTGACCAATCTTCCTGAGATATTACACAAGGCCGACATTCTGATCAGTTCGACTGCCAGCCTGGAGCCTGTCATACAGGCGAGTTCGGTAAAAGCAGCGCTCAAACAACGTAGAAACCAGCCCATGTTCCTTGTAGATATCGCGGTACCCCGGGATATCCACCCCGATGTTGGCAAACTCGGAAATGTTTACCTCTACACAATCGATCACCTGCAGAAGGTGGTGGACGAAAACCTCTCCAAACGTTACGAAGCCGCCGAGGCTGCCAGCAGCGATGTTGACGAATCGGTCGATGAATTCATGCGTTGGCTCAATAGCGCCAGGGCAACGGTTTACTTACAAAACCTGCATAAACATGCCCGCATGAACGGCGATGAGCTTGTCGAAAAGGCACTACGAAAAATCAGGGCAGGCAAAGATCCGGAAAAGGTCGTTAAGCAATTGGCGCATACCCTGACAAAGCGGATACTGCATTTACCCAGTACACGATTACGCCAGGCTGCAGAGGAACAGGATGATGATCTGCTCAAGGTTGCCAATCGCCTGTTTGAACCGGAAGATAACCCATGAGTCTTTTACCCTCACTACATGCCCGGCTGGACCAGGCGCGGGAGCGGCATGAAGAAATTGGTATTCTCCTGGGAACACAGGAAATCCTGGCTGACCAGAATCGGTTTCGCGAATTATCGGTTGAATATTCACAATTGGGACCGGTGGTGGAAACCTGGGAGAACTGGCAAAAAGCCGGTCAGTCCGTTAAAGAGGCAAAAAGTCTGCTAGATAGCCCGGATATCGAAATGCAGGAGCTCGCGGGTGAGGAACTCGCCGCGGCTACTGAACAGCAAAAGCTACTCGAAGACCAACTGAATTTTCTATTGCTGCCTAAAGACCCGGATGATGACAACAATATTTTCCTGGAAATCCGGGCAGGTACCGGTGGCGATGAAGCCGCTATTTTTGCCGGTGACCTGTTCCGTATGTATCACCGCTACGTCGACAACAATAAATGGCAGATCGAAACCATTAATACGAGCAACGGTGATCACGGGGGCTACAAGGAGATCGTAGCGCGCATCATTGGTCGTGGCGCCTACTCCAGGTTTAAATTTGAATCTGGAACGCACCGGGTTCAGCGCGTACCTGAAACCGAGTCACAGGGACGCATTCACACGTCGGCGTGTACGGTTGCAGTCCTGCCCGAGCGGGAGAGCATCGAAGGGGTGAACATACAAACCTCAGACCTCAAAATAGATACGTTTCGTGCCTCGGGCGCGGGTGGTCAGCATGTCAATACAACTGACTCGGCCATTCGCATCACCCATTTGCCTTCCGGCCTGGTTGTCGAGTGTCAGGATGAACGTTCTCAGCATAAGAACAAGGCACGCGCATTATCACTGTTGAGCGCCCGTTTACTGGAAATGGAAAGGGCCGAACAGGCACGCGAACAGGCTGAAAACCGCAAACTGCAGGTTGGTTCCGGCGACCGTTCTCAACGTATCCGTACCTACAATTACCCGCAGGGCCGGGTGACCGACCACAGAATCGGTCTGACCCTGTATAAACTGGAAGAACTGATGGGGGGTAGCCTCGATATGATCATCGGTCCCCTGGCACAGGAGCACCAGGCTGAATTGCTTAACGAGTTGGCCAACTGATGCACTTTCGGTTTCTACTTGTACTATTACTATCTGCGGGTATTGGCAGTGCGTGCACGGCTCAACCTGGTGACAGTTTTACACTTTACCTTGTTCGACATGCGGAAAAGCAGGTGATTGAGGGTAAGGACCCCGGGTTAACAGATGCTGGAAACTATCGTTCGGAGCAATTGGCCAGGTGGTTGCAGGATAAAGGCGTCAACAAAATCTGGTCGAGTGATTATCAGCGCACACGCGATACCGCAGGGCCTTTGGTCTCGAAACTGGGGTTAGAACTGACTCTGTATGACCCACGCGACTTGCCGGACCTTGCCGATAAACTGCTTGAGAATCGGGAAAACGCGCTCGTCGTCGGGCACAGCAACACCACCCCGGAATTGACCCGGTTGCTATGTCAATGCGACATCAGTGATATGGACGAGTCGGAATATGATCAGCTTTATGTCGTATCGGTTCACAGGGGTGAAACATCGGTGGAAGTGTTAGAGCAAAGCTTATTGTTTGAACATTAAGGTGCTCAACGTCTAAGCAGCCCTGGTTACCTGTTTTCAGTTTTTCTTTTTATACAGGAATATCGCAACAGCGAGATTTATCGGGGTAACCAGTGCCACCACATCCAGGTTGTACTGATGTACCGGTAGTAACAGCAGTAACAGCGCCAGAATATTTCCGCCAATCAATATAATCGCCGCTATGCGCTGCAGTTTCGGCAGCAATGCAAGTATCAATAAGGGATTAAACAAAAGCAGGTTAGCGTTCTTACTGCTTGCTTCATGATCGGTTAGCAACCACAAGGCAGCGATTATGAAACCCAGCGTCGCGCTGACAAGCACCCACGCATGACACAGTCCGGTCAGCCAAACCTTCGGCATAAACTTGCCGCTTACCCAGGCAAGACCGATTAACAACAGGCCCGGAAGCAAGTAGCGATACCAGACAGTTGCAGGTTTATCCGGTGGTGCGGGTAGCGAGGAAGTAAACAACATTGTGTCAGTCTCGAGCAATGGTCTGCCGGTATCCGTGGTTTCCACTGACATTGCGGCGATCTCATCCGCAACCACCATGGGTATGAACATCTCGTCCCAGCGTGTGACAACACGATCTACGGGATACCCAAGACCTGTCTCCAAACCCAGGTAATACCAGAATTGCATCTGTGTCAGGCGACGGGTCTGATCACGGAAATTCAACTTCGCGGGCATCTGCCCGGTCCGTGCTGATAGTGCACCATCCAGCGCTATGTCCAGCGCATCGCGGATTCGCGTTGAACAATTGTTCAGATAGTAATCATAGTGGTAGTCACGGTTCTCCGGCTGAATCTCATTGAGCAGGTAATCGCGTAATTGTTCGTATTGCATAGGTTTCAGATTGAGTTTCTGAACCCGGATACTCCGGTTGTCCTGCCGGTAGTGCTCGAATTCTATATTTGCAGGTTGTGCTATCGAAAAATACAGCATGCGACCGCGCATAAATCGCAGGAAGAAGTCCTCCTGCTCAAAATCAAAGTAGCCAAAATTGAAAGTGTGATCTAAACCCCCAGCAGGCTCACGCAACCATATGGCATTGTGACCGAAACGCTCAAAGTAAACTTCGCCGGGCCCGAATGTGACCAGCCAGGCTTCCCTGTCATTCTCGGAAACTGCGGGTATTGCCAGGCTTTCAGAAGTGAGCGCCGTCTGCGACCAGATCAGAAAACCAACGAAGAGAACATAACACCAGGCGCGGAAAACACCCGTCCGCATATATTTTGCCGGCGGGTTAATCGGGGTTGAGATCATTCATTTCCAGCATGATGATACGACGGTTATCGGCACCTGTTACCCGAAAATGAAACCGGTCCGCCAGTACCACCTCTTCGCCCATTTCCGGGACCCTCCCAAACTCAGCCAGCAATAGACCACCAACGGTGTCGTAGTCCTCATCGCTCAAATCACATTCAAAAACCTCGTTGAAACCTTCGATCTCAGCCAGTGCGTCGATGCGGTAGCTGTTTCCACCAAGTGCCTTGATTGGCGCTTCTTCCTCTTCATCGTGCTCATCGTCAATTTCGCCAACGATCTCTTCCAGCACATCTTCAATCGTGATCAAACCGGAAACACCGCCATACTCATCAACCACGATGGCCATATGGTTACGACTGGAACGAAAATCCTTGAGCAACATATTCAGACGCTTGCTCTCTGGAATAACAACCGCTGACCTGAGCAGGGATTTCAGGTCGAAATCTCCACCGTCCTCTGCATAGTGACGCAATAAATCCTTGGCCAGGAGAATTCCTTCAACCTCATCACGGTCCTCTCCAATAACCGGAAAACGCGAATGGCCGGATTCGAGAACCGTTGGCAGTAGTTCTTCCAATGAGGATTCGAGTGAAATCACAATCATGTGCGAACGGGGCACCATCGCATCCCGGACCTGCATTTCAGAAACTGCGAGAGCGCCTTCAATCATTGCGACGGCTTCCGCGTCAAGGATGCCCTTTTCACAGGACTCGCTTATCAGTTCTTTCAGTTCTTCGCGATCCCGGGGTTCGGATGAAAACACCTTGCTGATGCGACCCATCCAGTTTTTGGAACCGGAACCATTACTCGATTGATCTTCGCTCATGTCTATTTTAGTGACGACGCCAATTGCGCCTATTGATAGCAGGGAATATTATCCCGTAAACCGTGCTCTAACAGAAGCATACAAACATTTAGGCTTGTGTGTCGGAAAATTTATCACGCGATATCCATGTACGGGTCAGAAACACCTAACTTTCCCAGGATTTCAGTCTCCAGGGATTCCATTACAGCAGCCTCATCTGGCTGCTCATGATCGTAACCAAGCAGATGCAAAACGCCGTGAATGGTTAAATGCGCCCAATGATCAGCTTCCGATCGTCGTTGTTCCAATGACTCACGCACGACCACCGGTGCGCAAATCAGAATATCGCCAAGCTGACACTGCCTGATTTCTTCCGGCAAGCTGTCGGGCAATTCGGCCCGGAATGAAAGAACATTGGTGGCATAGTCCTTGTTCCGGAAATCCCGGTTAATTCGCTGTGCTTCTTCTTCATCAACGATACGGATGGTGATGTCTGATATGTGGTCCGGTATGGCCGGGACAGCATTTATCCAAAGCTGAAACTGTTCATCATCCGGCGTTTTTGTCGATATTGTGGCGCGTTGAATCTCTAACTCAGCGTTCATCAGAATTATCTTCTGCACTCGCTTTGTCATAAGCCATCACAATACGTTGGACCATCGGATGCCGGACCACATCCTTGGCGTTGAAATAGCTGAAACTTATACCTTCAACACCCTTCAATATTTTTGCAGCCTGTTTCAGACCGGAAAGCTGATGTTTTGGCAAGTCGATCTGCGTTACATCACCGGTAATGACGGCGGTCGATCCAAAACCGGTACGGGTCAGGAACATCTTCATTTGCTCGGTTGTGGTGTTCTGCGCTTCATCAAGAATGATAAAGGCATCATTGAGCGTGCGTCCGCGCATAAAAGCCAGCGGTGCCACTTCAATCACGTTGCGGTCAATAAGCCTTGCCACGTGGTCAAACCCCAACATTTCGTAAAGCGCGTCATAAAGGGGGCGTAAGTATGGATCCACTTTCTGGGCCAGGTCGCCGGGCAGGAACCCAAGCCGCTCACCTGCCTCCACGGCCGGTCTGACCAGCACGATCCGCTGGACTTGATCCGCCTGCAGTGCCGCCACGGCACTGGCTACTGCCAGGTAGGTTTTACCTGTTCCGGCCGGGCCTATCCCGAAATTAACTGCGTGTCGAGTGATATTACGCAGATAGCGCTTCTGATTGGGTCCACGACCGCGTACGGCCCCGCGTTTCGTAATGATGGTAATTTCATCAGCATGCGCAACATTTTCTTCAGCCTCTGAAATTTCAGCGATCCCTGAATCCTGCAGGTGCAGATTGATAACCTCGGGGCTCAGGAATTCCGTTTCAGAAAGTGTGTACAGCTGTTTTAACAGGCGACCTGCCGCACGTGCCTGGCGGGTTTCTCCTTCTACCGTAAACAGATTACCGCGGCAAAATACATCCACTTGCAGACGGCCTTCTATCTGCTTCAGGTGCTGATCAAACTGGCCGCACAAATTGGCCAGGCGTTCCGTATCGGCGGGTTCCAGTTCGAGACTGATTCTTTGACTCATAGAGATTTCAGGCCGCGGCGGTTGATGTTTCATCAACCGTAACAATACGTGCACGCAACGAGTTGTTGAGTGCTTCGGTGATGATGACTTCAGCAAATTGTCCAATCAGTCGCAGGTCACCATCAAAATTGACCACCCGGTTGTTTTCCGTTCTGCCGGCAAGTTGCTGTGAATCCTTTTTGCTGGTTCCCTCCACCAGTACCCGTTGCACACTGCCGACCATTGCCTTGCTGATCTCAAGCGCCTGACTATTGATCAGCGCCTGCAAACGTGAAAGGCGCTCCTTCTTGACTACCATAGGTGTGTCATCAGCCATTGATGCCGCCGGTGTTCCGGGCCGGGCGCTATAGATGAAACTGAAACTCTGGTCAAAATTCATTTCAGCGATCAACTTCATCGTGTTTTCAAAATCCCGATCCGTTTCACCGGGAAAGCCAACGATAAAATCGGAGGAAAGACTGATATCCGGGCGCTGCTCACGCAAACGGCGAATCTTTTGCTTGTACTCGAGCACGGTATGACCACGCTTCATCATCGCCAGTACGCGGTCGGAACCGCTTTGCACAGGTAGATGAACATAATTAGCCAGTTTGGGAACTTCCCCGAAAGCCTCGATCAGGCTGGAGGAAAACTCAACCGGATGCGATGTGGTAAAACGGATTCTTTCGATGCCTTCTATGGCAGCGACATAGTGGATCAATAATGCCAGGTCCGCCCTGCCCCCCTCGTAAAGCTCACCGTCATACGAGTTCACATTCTGTCCAAGCAGGTTGATCTCCTTGACTCCCTGGAGAGCAAGACCGGCACACTCGGCAACGACATCATCCAGTGGACGACTGACTTCCTCTCCTCGTGTATAGGGTACAACGCAGAAAGTGCAGTACTTTGAGCAACCTTCCATGATCGAAACAAACGCACTTGGACCTTTTGCGCCAGCGGCAGGCAGACTGTCGAATTTCTCAATTTCCGGGAACGAGATATCGACCGCTGGCTTGCCGGTGCTACGAACAGAGTCGATCATATCCGGTAGTCTGTGAAGGGTTTGCGGTCCAAATACCATATCGACAAATGGCGCACGCTTGATAATGGCGTCACCTTCCTGGCTGGCAACGCAGCCACCCACACCGATGACTACCTTGCGGCCATCGGATTTCAATTTTTTCCAGCGGCCCAGTTGAGAGAACACTTTTTCCTGGGCTTTTTCTCGAATTGAGCAGGTGTTGACCAGGATCACATCCGCTTCGGCTTCGGTATCGGTCAATTCAAGACCGTGCGATGCTGCCAGTACATCCGCCATTTTGTCGGAATCGTACTCGTTCATCTGACAACCATGTGTCTTAATAAAGAGTTTGCCTTTCATTCACTACTTTCCTTTCACCGGGTCAACTCTGCGTCATATATCCTGCCGCCCACCTTAAAAAAGGGCCAATTGCAGGCTATTACTCCACGCAGAACCGGATAGAATACACTCAGAATGATTTCTT
>Ga0316197_10001709_pt1 | contig 15607 bp, 17 predicted proteins | sample OudBiesiAoxic_MG_FD_204939 | JGI IMG/M metagenome (GOLD analysis project Ga0316197, IMG submission 204939) | Coastal sediment microbial communities from Oude Bieten Haven, Netherlands - site A oxic | ecosystem: Environmental > Aquatic > Marine > Coastal > Sediment | place: Netherlands... | reverse complement strand
TCCAGTGATTTATATTACGCATCCAAGCCTTTAGAATATGAAGATATTTATGAAAAAATAGAAGAGAGGATAAAAAAAGAAAAAGAGCGTTTTGAAAAACAGAATGAGAATAAAAAGGATAGTTTAAATCAGGAAAAATAAGAAGAGTTAGCCTCTATATATTTTTGACATGAAAAGGAAACGCATGATTTTATTTGTTCATATTCGATGTTAAGGGCTTCCTTTACTTTTAAATTATCATATAATTGTGGATAGCGCAAAGACATGAGCCTTTGTTTAGTTAACTTCCTTTTTTTGGGTATAAATAGATTTATAGCCCAGTCTATTCTCCAGAAAACTTCTAATTGCCAAAATTTTAGCCCAATCTTAGGGGGTGGTCTGTTAAACCCGAGCGAGATTATCTCCAAAATACTCTTAAAGGATAAATTTTCTGCTACCGCAATAAAGCGTTCATTTTTAATAGGGGAATCCATAAGTAGAACCATTATCTTAATAACATCGCCTACTGAAATAAATCCTGTACCACCCGGGAAGTAATACCTCATACCTTTTGCAACTGTTTTAAAAAGTAACCCACTACCACTTTCCCAATACCCGGGACCCAGGATTAATCCAGGATTAACAATTACGACTGAGAGACCTTCCTGAGCACCTCTCCAAACTTCCATTTCGGCATAGTGTTTTGAAGATGCATATACATTGGCATTTGTATCATTCCATTCATATTCTTCATTGACCAATTCACCTGTTGTAGATTTACCTATTGTTGCAATAGAACTTACATAGCACAATTTTTTTATATTCTTATCAATACAAACATTTACAATATTCTCTGTACCCTGCTTGTTTATTTTTTGTAGTGAGTTAAAATCCCTGGGATCAAACGAAATAAATGCGGCACAGTGATAAACCAGAGTAACTCCTCTAAATGCCAATTCAAGAGCAGGGATATCATTAATATCAGCTTCTATCCATTGAATCTTATCAAATAACACCTGGGAATTTTCATGATAGTAAGAGAATACCTCCTTTACTTTCTGAATATTGCTATTTTTTCGATGAATAGCCTTCACGGACGTGCCCTTAGTGAGCAAATGCAACATTAGATGGGACCCAACAAGTCCAGTTCCTCCTGTAACTAAAACCATGGGCCTAATTTACTCATTTCGATTGGATAAATTTATTCAATAAGTCAAGCTCCTGGCTATTTCTATTATATTTGCAGCAACTATTTTAATAGATTACAAAATGATTTCAAACTTTGTTTCGGAACTAAAATGGAGGGGAATGGTACACGATGTTATGCCAGGAACCGAAGAGCATTTGCTTACCGGGATTCAATCTGCCTATGTGGGGATAGACCCAACCGCAAATTCACTTCATATCGGGCATTTGGTAAGTGTAATGATGTTAAGACATTTTCAGCTCGCAGGCCATAAACCCTATGCCCTGATTGGCGGGGCAACAGGTATGATAGGTGATCCTTCCGGTAAATCAACGGAGAGAAATTTATTGGATGAAACTACCTTGCGATTAAATCAGGAAGCGATAAAGGAGCAATTGTCCCGTTTCCTGGATTTTGATAACCAGGCAGAAAATTCTGCAGTACTTGTTAACAATTATGACTGGATGAAAGAGTTCACTTTCCTTGATTTTATTCGTGATGTTGGGAAACACATTACGGTAAACTATATGATGGCCAAAGAATCTGTAAAGAAAAGGCTGTCACCTGATGAAAAAGAAGGGATGTCTTTTACTGAGTTTACATATCAGTTAGTACAAGGGTATGATTTCTTATATCTGTTTCAAAATTTTAATTGTACACTTCAAATGGGCGGGAGTGACCAATGGGGAAATATTACGACAGGAACAGAACTAATACGCAGAATTGGAGGAGGTAAAGGATATGCACTTACCTGCCCTCTTATTACCAAGGCCGATGGAACTAAATTTGGAAAAACCGAGGGTGGTAATATCTGGTTAGATGCCCATAGAACATCGCCTTATAAATTTTATCAGTATTGGCTGAATACATCCGATGAAGATGCAGAAAAATATATTAAAATCTTTACTTTTTTGTCTAAAAATGAAATTGAAGATTTGATTATAGAACAGTCTCAGGCACCTCATTTACGAATACTACAAAAACGCCTGGCGCAAGAAATTTCAATTCTTGTTCATTCTAAAGAAGTATATGAAAATGCAGTGATTGCTAGTTCTATTCTTTTTGGAAAATCAACTTCTTCCGATCTTAAAAGCTTGGACGAGAGTACTTTTTTAGATGTTTTTGACGGGGTTCCGAAAGCAGAGATTTCCAAATCTGAAATAGACAACGGATTGGATATGATTGGGGCACTGGCTGCTAAAACAGGGTTTTTAGGGTCTAATGGTGAAGCACGAAGAGAATTAAAACAAAATGCTATTTCCGTTAATAAGGAAAAGATAAAAGAAGATTATTTGATCAAGGAAACAGATTTGATAAACAACAAATATGTTTTACTTCAGCGAGGCAAAAAAAATTATTTTATCCTGGTTGTAAAATCATAAAATGGCATATAAATGAACGAAATTGATTTTTTTGACTTTGGTGCGGTTCTGATTTTAACCTTTATTCTGTTTCTGATTATATTTATTCGCTTTTTAATTGTTTCCGGAGCATATCACTATGCATTTTTCTTTTTATTCCGAAAAAAGTTTGACAAAAGGATATTAGATCATACAGCATTAAAGAATAAGCAATTATACAAGGAATTGTATTGGTCGGCAATAAGTGGGTTGATTTTTGCAGTTTTTGGAATATTGATTTATTTTTTATGGTCAAATGGGGATACAGCAATCTATGTGGATATAAACACATATCCATTATGGTATTTGCCAATTAGTGTATTATTAACACTATTTATTCAGGACACTTATTACTACTGGATACACCGTTGGATGCACAAGCCATCTGTCTATAGGTATTTTCATAAGATTCATCATAAAAGTGTTCACACTTCAGTATTGACCGCTTTCTCATTTCATCCATGGGAGACAGTGTTACAGGCTATTATCCTTCCTTTAATAGTTATGTTTATACCCATGCACTATTACGCTTTATTATTTATGCTATTGATCATGACTATTTCGGCAACAATTAATCATGCCGGAGTTGAAGTTTACCCTTCTGGAAAATATGGAAAGTGGTTCGGGCATTGGATCATTGGCGCAACTCATCACGATCTGCATCACAGAAAGTTCAATTATAACTTTGGATTATACTTTACATTTTGGGATAAATGGATGGGAACGGAAAGTCCAGAAAATTCCAGTAAGTGATTTAAGTAATTTTAGGCTCAGTACTAAAGCACCATTAAATTACAACCGCGAATATCTGAATGATCAAACCTGCCTAATACTTCAAAACTACCATCTATATAAACCCTGCCCAGATCTTGCGTTGCAATAAAAGAACACGAATAAATATTGGCGAGATCAATAATATTTATACCGCCTACTTTCCCAAAAGGTTCAGTTGTCATAGGATCTTCTGTTTGGCGTATAGCGACTGACATCCATGGAGGACATTTGAAAATTCCGTCAGCTTTGGAATACGCCTGAGAAAGAAGTTCGGTCATGCCGTATTCCGAGTGAACGGCATCAAGGCCAAAACTATTTTTAAGTATACTATGTAACTCATCACGCACCAATTCTGTTCTCCTACCTTTCATCCCACCTGTTTCCATAATAATGGTATTTTTTAGATTCAACGAATGATGCTCGGAAATGTCTAACAAGGCATATGAAACACCAATAAGGATAGCTTTTCCAGCAGATTGGTCTAAGATTTCAAGGGTTTCTAACAATTCGACTTTATTATCAAGATAAAACCCACTCTTCGGATTCCCACTTTTCTTAATTAGGTCTTTTACCATATAGATAAGTGAAGAGCCTTCTCGTTCCATATATGAAGGTAATAGTGCCAACACGCAATAGTCTTCAATATTCCCATAGAAATGTTCAAAGGTTTTCAAATAACTTTTTTCATAAATAGGCAGTCTGGCCACATAGTGTTTGCTAACAAGCTGGCCCGTTGTCCCGCTACTTTCAAAAACGATCTGTGGTTTTTGGTTCTTAGCCAGCACTTTTTTGGATTTAAAAAATTCAATAGGTAAATATGGAATATCTTCTACTGCATTTACGTTAAACTTAGTTTTGCCCAAATAACTGCAAAACTTCTGGTAAACAGGATTGTTGTCATATTGAAAACTAAAAATTTCCAATGTAAGCTTGTTGAACTGAGATGAGGTATTGATCTCAAAAATTCTATTGATATCCATATCGACTTGAAGACTACAAAAATAGTTAAAATAAAAAAGGCTCCTCCCGGGAGCCGTAGTACGGATATATTTGAGATGCTATTTTACAACCAGTTTTCTGGTCATTGTCTTGTTATTCTCTACCACTTGAATGACATAAACACCTGGCGAAAGTCGTCCTATATTAAGCATATTTGTTGAAATCCGATCTTGAAGTACTATTTTACCAAAGACGTCGTACACGGTTATATCCTTAGTTTTATTATTTAAAGTTTTAATGTAAACGATGCCATCAACGGAGGGATTTGGATAAAGCGTAAAATTGGAAATTTCTTGTTCCTTTTCATCTATAGCTTTGCGCTTTTCCTGTCCGGAAAGCACTAAAGTAAAGACCAGTAAAAAGAATACGTAGGCTTTTTGCATCAACATTGATTTGGGATCAACTAAGTAAATATATGACAATAGCTTTTCTCCTAATAGAAATTGTTGTGAAAGCTAAATTTTTGTAGGTAAACTATTATAGTATTTACATTCATCGATGAATTATGCATTTAATCGATGAATAAAAACATTTAATAGGGAGGTCTAAGCACCTTTTTTTTGAAAGTAAATCTATTTAACTATCAATTTTCTAGTCGCCACCTTATCTTTTTCATATACTCGAAGTACGTATACACCGGCAACTAAATTAGAGACATTCAACTCCTTTCTTAGAATTGTTGTCTCAAGTCTTTGGGTGCCAAAAACATCAAAGATGAGTATTCTTTTCGGGGCATTCAATGTAGTCTGGATATAAACTACCCCATTGGTAACAGGATTTGGATATAGCTTAAAACCCTCTATTTCACCCCCGAAGTTATGCGCTTCCTGGCCGTAGCTAAAAGAAATAAAAAGAAAGAATAAAACGAGGTAGAATTGCTTCATAAACACTATTCAACAGCTAATTGTAACAAATATAGAAATTTTAATTCTCCATTATGCTCCATGAATTTGTTAAATAATTAATATTCGACAAAATACATCAATAGCTGCCGTTAATTTGGAATAGCACTTTAAATATCCCAATATTTTAATCTTTGGTGTTATTTTAATGTTATCATCATTAAATCAATGTTAAGTAATTAAACCATATTAGTATTATCTTTACTTTTGGTCTGAATGATCAAAGAATAAACCCATGAAAAAGCAGGACATTAAAATTCTATTGGTAGATGATGAACCCGATATTTTGGAGATTCTAAAATATAATCTATCTTCCCAGGGATACCAGGTTTTTACTGCTAAGAATGGAATTGAGGGTGTAGAAAAAGCAAAGAAAAAAACTCCCCATTTGATTATTTTGGATGTCATGATGCCTGAAATGGATGGGATCGAAGCTTGTGATGTAATTCGAAATACAAAAGGATTGGAAAATACCTTAATTACCTTTTTAACCGCCAGAGGAGAGGATTATTCTCAGGTAGCAGGTTTTGACGCAGGTGCAGATGATTATATTACTAAACCGATAAAACCAAAACTATTGGTAAGTAAGATAAAGGCTTTGTTAAGGCGATTAAATGAAGAAAAGAACGAGGACGAAGATATACTGAAGGTCGGAAATATAGAAATTAACCGCGAAGAATACAAAATAATCAACAACGGCAAAGAGATTATACTTCCAAGAAAAGAATTCGAGCTTTTAGCCTTATTAGCCTCAAAACCAGACAAGGTATTTAAACGTGAAGTTATATTGGATAAAGTCTGGGGTCAGGAAGTAGTTGTAGGAGGCAGAACAATTGATGTACATATTAGAAAACTACGCGAAAAAATTGGTGACAATCATTTTAAAACGGTTAAAGGTGTAGGCTATAAGTTTGTATTGTAATGTCTACCAGGTTAAAAAAATCATATAAGTTTGCTTTTCGTTCCTCACTCTTAATCACAATAATTCTTGCGTTATCTTTAGGTCTTTTTCTGTTGTACAAAAAACAATTAGAAGACACCTGGTTTGAATTACTGGTTTTTATAATAATGGTTTTTGCAATATCTTTTAGTATAATTCAGGTCCGTGTCGAGAAATATATCTACCGAAGGATTAAGAAGATTTACGATGATGTTTCTTTGTTGGAATCATCTTCTTTTACTGCCGATCCTGTTACTACAGATATGAAAACTCTGACAGAGGATATAGAAAAATTTGCTAAGGACAAAAAAATTGAAATAGATACATTAAAAATCCGTGAGGAATACCGGAAGGACTTTTTAGGTAATATTTCACACGAACTTAAGACTCCATTGTTCACGGTACAAGGCTATATTCTTACACTTCTAGATGGTGCTTTAGAGGATAAGGCTGTTAGGAAAAAATATTTGCATCGAGCTCAAAAAGGCGTAGAGCGGCTTATCTATATTATCAAGGACCTTGATTTAATTACAAAATTAGAAGTAGGAGACTTAAACTTAGAATTAAGTGACTTTGATATAATTGAACTTATACAAAGTGTATTTGAATTGGTAGAGATGAAGGCTGGTAAAAAAAACATCTCTCTTACTTTTGATATGAATTATGAAACTCCAATCTATGTAAGGGCCGATAGGGATAAAATACAGCAGGTGTTATCTAATTTGATAGTGAATTCTATAAAATATGGTCATCTTGATGGTACTACTGAAGTGAGTGTTGAAAACCTTATCAGAAATAAAGTGATTGTAAGAATCACCGATAATGGTGAAGGAATTCCTGAAGAACATATCCCCAGACTTTTTGAGCGATTTTACAGGGTTGATAAAAGTGGTAGCAGGAAAGAAGGAGGCTCCGGTTTGGGATTGTCAATCGTAAAACATATAATTGAGGCTCATGGTGAGAAAATATATGTTGAAAGTGTGGTGGATGTAGGATCAGAATTTTCATTTACCCTAGAAAAGACTCAACTTAAAGCTAACTAAAACTGCTCTCCAAAAGAATTCCTTAGTTTTGCTGAAACAATATAACACGCTTTGCTTTGGGAAGTAAAAATAAGCTCAAACGATTTCAACAAAACAAGACTTTCAGCCATGTTATTGAACCTGGCAGGGATGAACTAATGGAGGGTAAATTTCCTTTAAAAGGAAAATGGAAGAGTTTTTTTAATAATGACAATCCGATAGTTTTGGAACTTGGTTGTGGCAAAGGAGAGTATACCGTTGGCCTTGCCAAACTGGATAGTTCGAGAAATTTTATTGGTATTGATATTAAGGGTGCCAGGTTATGGAGGGGGGCTAAAACTGCCCTGGAGGATAATTTAGGGAATGTTGCCTTTTTACGAACGCAGATAGAACTAATAGATTTAATCTTTGCCGAAAATGAGGTAGATGAAATCTGGATTACATTTCCAGACCCGCAACTAAAGTATAAACGAACAAAACACAGGCTTACAAATAAGGCCTTTCTGGATAAATACAAGTTCATACTTAAAGATGAAGGTGTTATCAATTTAAAGACCGATAGTGAATTTATGCACGGGTATACTTTGGGTTTATTACACGGCTTAAATTGTGAAATTTTATATGCAAATCATGATGTTTATAAAAATGAGGGGAGTCCAAAAGAAGTGATGGATATACAAACTTTCTATGAAAAGCAGTATCTTGAAAAAGGAAAACCAATTACATACATAAAGTTTACTGTCAAGTAACCAATGACGCATCTAATCATACTTTTTTTTGTGACTTTTTCAGCTGCTTTTATGGCAACTGTGCCCCCTGGGTTACTAAATATGAATGCTGCCCAAACAAGCGTTAAAAAGGGGAAACTGAACGGAATCATGTTTAGTCTGGGGGTGGCTACGATGATCATGATGCAGGCGTACATTGCGGTAATGATTTCAAAATTTCTATTCAGACATCCTGAAATCATAGATTTATTACTTAAGATAGCATTAGGTGTTTTTACTTTTTTTGCACTTTATTTTTTTATTTCTGCCAAACGCGAAAAAGCGAAGAAAATAAAAATGGTTAATGTTAGTAAACGGAATAGTTATTTTAAAGGAATGCTCCTCGCTACGCTTAATTTACTAACCATTCCTTACTATAGCGGGCTTAACGCTATGTGGAATGCATCGGGCTGGATTAAATTTGAAATTTGGGATATTCTAACGTTTATCCTGGCAGCAGGGAGTGGAACTTTTACCGTACTTTATTTGTACACCGTATACTTTTATAAATTAGAAGCCAAAACAGACCGCTTTTCTAAAAATTCGAATTACATTCTTAGCGCATTAATGATGGTCTTACTGGTAATTACCATTTTTAGAATATTTTATTAATATTATGAATCCGGAAAATAAAAACTTCTTTCAAAAAGTTTATATGGTTTCTAAGCAAATTCCATTTGGAAGGGTAACTTCTTATGGAGCAATTGCCAAATACCTGGGAGCGGCCAGGAGTGCAAGGATGGTAGGTTGGGCAATGAATGGAGCAGGGCCAATTGAAGGTGTTCCTGCACATAGAGTTGTAAATAGGAAGGGGTTATTAACCGGCAAACATCACTTTGACGGCACCAACTTAATGCAACAATTGTTAGAAAATGAGGGCCTCGTAATACAGGATAATCAAATTGTAAATTTTGAAAAGTACTTCTGGGATCCAGCTAAAGAATTGCCTTCTGAGATCTATTAGTTTTGTTTCAACTCAAATTTAGAATACTTCAAACCTTATATATGGCAAATCTATATTGATATTGTCCTTTTCAATACTACAACTTTATAGTTTCGCGCCTATAACTTATCTTTGTTGTTTAGAATCATTTTACATAAAGATATAAATACCACAGCTCATGAAGTTGGATAAGAAAGAAATACTAAAAGCCTTAGAAACTATTACAGTGCCGGGTGAAGGGATAAATATGGTTGAAAGTGGGGCTGTAAATAATATTCAGGTGTTTGGAGATGAGGTGATAGTAGATATTACTATAAATAATCCAAGCCTTCAGGCAAGGAAGAAAACCGAAGTGGAAATATTGAAGGCTATTCACAGGGAGGTTTACGAAAAGGCAAAAATCACTGTAAATATTAAGGTTGATGCCCCGGCCAAGCCTGAGGTGAATGAAATTAAAGGAAAACCAATACCCGGAATACAAAATATAATTGCTGTCGCTTCGGGGAAAGGTGGTGTGGGAAAATCTACGGTGACAGCCAATTTGGCCGTAACGCTTGCCAAGATGGGATTTAAAGTTGGTTTACTGGATGCAGATATCTACGGCCCTTCTATGCCCATTATGTTTGATGTTGCCGGTGAAAAGCCCTTAGCAACTAATGTAAATGGAAATTCCAAAATGTTACCTATAGAAAACTATGGGGTAAAGCTTTTATCTATAGGTTTTTTCACGCAACCTGATCAGGCAGTAATCTGGAGAGGGCCTATGGCTTCAAAAGCTCTAAATCAAATGATTTTTGATGCGCATTGGGAAGAATTAGATTTTATGCTGGTAGATTTACCACCGGGTACTGGGGATATACATTTAAGTATTATGCAATCTATGCCAATTACTGGTGCTGTTGTTGTAAGTACACCTCAGGAGGTAGCACTGGCAGATGCGCGTAAAGGCGTAGCAATGTTTCAACAGGAAGCCATCAATGTACCTGTTTTAGGAATTGTTGAAAATATGGCTTACTTTACCCCTGAGGAGTTACCAGACAACAAATATTATATCTTTGGAAAAGCGGGGGCAAGAAATCTCGCTACTGATCTGAACGTTCCGTTTTTAGGAGAGATTCCTTTAGTTCAGAGTATTCGTGAGGCTGGAGATATTGGAAGGCCTGCTGCTCTTCAAACAGCCACTCCGGTAGAAAAGGCATTTGAGGAACTTACCAAAAATGTGGTTCAGGAAGTTGTTTCACGAAACAAAAGTTTACCTCCTACTGAAGCAATTAAGATAACAACAATGGCCGGTTGTGCTGCTGTTAAAAAGAAATGATCATGACATCTGAGGAACTCAAAAATACAGTTGAAAAAGCGTTGGATGAAATTCGTCCATTTTTACAAAGTGATGGGGGAGATATTTCTTTGGTATCTATAGACGATGATAAATTGGTTACAGTAAAGCTGGAAGGAAATTGTGTTGGGTGCAGTGTTAACCAAATGACGCTGAAGAGTGGGGTGGAAATGACAATTAAAAAACATGCTCCACAGATAGAAAAGGTGATCAATATTGCTTAGAATATGCCCTTTTATCATATTACTGACAAGACAGTTGTATCAAGATGAGTCTGTATAACTTAAATCCTTGCCTGGTAGGTAAATAAATTGTAGTATCTCCCTTTTTTCTCAATAAGTGATTCATGTGTACCTTGTTCAACAATTCTGCCATTCTCAATTACTAGAATCTGATCAGCTTTTCTTATGGTACTCAATCGATGGGCAATTACAAAAGTCGTTCTTCCTTCAGTAAGATGCGATAAACTTTTTTGAATTAAAGCTTCGCTTTCTGTATCGAGATTTGAGGTAGCTTCGTCTAAAATCAGAATACGAGGATCGGCTAAAACGGCTCTGGCAATAGCTATTCGCTGTCTTTGACCGCCTGAAAGCTTTATACCCCGCTCGCCAATTAATGTGTCCAAACCATCTTCAAATCGATCTGTAAATTCGTCAACATAGGCAGCTTTAACGGCTTCCAGCAATTGTTCTTCCGAAGCGTCGGGTCTGGGAAATAAAATATTCTCCCGTATGGTTCCTTCAAATAAAAAATCGTCCTGCAGCACCACGCCCAAGTGTTTTCTAAAGCTGTTAAGGTCTACTTTTGATAGATCCTGACCATCTACTGTTATTGTGCCGCTCTGCTGGGTTAAGAAACTTGCGGCCAGCCCGGCAATGGTACTCTTACCAGACCCTGAACTTCCTACAAGCGCTACAACAGTACCAGCGTTTACTGAAAAGCTAATATCATGTAACACTTCTTTTTCTTCTTCATATGCGAATGAAACAGAGTCAAATATCATATCTCCTTTAATTCCGTTCAATGCCAGAGTACGTACCTCTTTGTTAGATTCGGGCTGCATATTCATTAATTCCTCTGTTCGATCGAGACCGGCCAGTGCTTCAGTAAGTTGACTACCAATATTACTCATTTGGACTATTGGGGCAATCATCAACCCCAAGAGGAAGGTAAACGTTAAAAATTCACCCACTGTGAGTTCATCAATCATAATTTTATATCCTCCCATGCCCATTATACCCGTGGTAGCAAGCCCCAAGAGAAAAGTAGAAGAACTGGTCATAAAGGCGGTTGCCGTAAGACTTCTTTTTACATTTTCAAACAACCGGAGCACACCTTCTTCAAAAACACCATGTTCCTGGGCTTCCGCATTAAAGCCTTTGATAACGCGTATTCCTCCCAATGTTTCTGTAAGCCTGCCCGTGACTTCCGCATTAATTTTCCCCCTATTACGGAAAATAGGTCTAATTATTTTAAAGGCCTTTAAAGCAATAATTGCAAAAATAGCAAGGGGAACTAAGGCAAACAGGGTCATGCTTGTGCTTATATCCAGTAGAAGAATTAAAGAGACTACGGCGGTAATGGTCCCCCCTACCAACTGTACCAATCCCGTGCCAATAAGATTTCGTACACCTTCTACATCAGTCATTATTCTCGAGACTAATTCACCTGATTTTGTGTTGTCAAAAAAACGAATTGGCAAAGACAATATTTTCTTCTGTACCTGGGCTCGTAATTCAGAGATCATATACTGAGCCTGAACGCTAAGTATTTTTGTTAACAGAAAAGAAGTTACTGCCTGAATTAAAATCGCAAATATGACAACTCCTAAGAGAAGCTTTAGGAATTCCAGGTCCTTATTGGGGATAATGTCATCCATTAAATATTTAAGTGACAGTGGCGCAACAAAACTTGCGGCCTTACTAACTATTATTAATGCCAAACCTATAAAAACCAGATTCCTTCTGGGCCAAATGATGGTTTTGAATGCTTTTAGGATACTTACTCTTTTGTCGGACATTGGAGATTTAGGTCTATTTTATTAAGAGAGGCTGCAATTTACGGTAAAATTGCCGCCCGATAGTCAAAACCATAAGACCTCGTCAAATTTTAAGTAAGAATTAGCATATAAATTTTAATACTTTTAATTTCACAAATACTTAAATTAAGTTATGGAATCAAAAGACAGCAACGGAAATATTCTTGAAGATGGAGACAATGTTCATGTTATCAAAGATTTGAAGATAAAGGGGATGTCCAAAACATTAAAGCGAGGTAATATTATAAAGAATATAAGGCTAACAAGCAATCCTCAGGAAGTGGAATGTAGAATAGGTAAAAGTCAGATTGTTCTCAAAACCCAGTTTTTGAAAAAGACCTAAAAATGGTTTTATTTTCTTTTTAAAAATAATGGAAGCAACTATGAAAAACCCTCAAATTAAGTATATCAAATTTCTGTCCCTTTCCCTTTTGTTGTGGCTAATAGCGTCCTGCAATACTTCACAGGGCCATTCCGAAATAGATAAATGGGGGGAGCAGGCCGAGAACATTACGATTATAAGAGATGATTTTGGAATCCCCCATATTTATGGTAAAACTGATGCAGATGCTGTATTTGGCCTACTTTATGCGCAATGTGAGGACGACTTTAACAGGGTAGAACAGAATTATATTTGGGCTATTGGCAGATTGGCGGAAATTGAAGGAAAAGAGTCACTATACAGTGATCTCCGGGCAAATATGTTCATGAGCAAAGAAGAAGCAATAGCGAATTATAATAGAAGCCCTGATTGGTTAAAAAAACTCTGTGAGGCATTTGCCGATGGGATTAATTACTATTTACATACCCATCCGGAGGTGAAACCTAAGCTATTAACCAGATTTGAACCCTGGATGCCAATGTATTTTAGTGAAGGCTCAATAGGTGGTGATATTGAACGAATTAATACAAATAAAATACGCGCTTTTTATGAAGATGGAGTGGCTTTTAGTAAAACAGAGGAAGCAGAAATTAAAAAACGCGAAGAAGAGTTAGAACCTCAGGGATCTAATGGCATTGCCATCTCCGGAACTTTAACACAAAGTGGTAATGCTATGTTACTCATAAACCCACATACTTCTTTTTATTTCAGGGGAGAAGTACATGTCATAAGTGAGGAAGGCCTTAATGCTTACGGTGCGGTAACCTGGGGACAGTTTTTTGTTTACCAGGGATTCAATGAGAAAACAGGATGGATGCATACATCAACCTATACAGATGTAATGGATGAATATGTTGAGGTAATTGAAGAGAAAGAGGAAGGTCTTTTTTATGTGTATGGAGAAGAATTGCGCCCTGTTATTAAAAAAGAAGTCATCTTAAAATATTCGGATAATGGCGTAATGAAAGAAAAAACATTCCCTATATATAGGACACACCATGGACCTATTACCCATAAAGAAAATGAGTTGCCAGTAGCTTCGGCAATGATGTGGGAACCAATAAAAGCATTGGAACAATCCTATATCAGAACAAAACAAAAGGATTATAAAGGTTTTCTTAATATGATGGATATCCGTACTAACTCCTCTAATAATACTGTATATGCCGATGCCGATGGCAATATTGCATATTTTCATGGAAATTTTGTCCCGGTTCGTGATACCATTTTTGATTTCAGCCTACCTGTTGATGGAAGTAATCCGAAAACTGACTGGAAGGGATTGCATGCTATTGATGAAAATATCTTTGTGTTAAATCCCAAAAACGGATGGATTCAAAATTGTAATTCTACTCCTTTTACGGCCGCCCTGGAAAATAGTCCAAAACGAGAAAATTATCCTAAGTACATGTCCATAGATCAGGAAAATTTCCGTGGTATTCATGCTATTGAATTGCTAAGGAATAAAAGCGGGTATACTATGGATAGCCTTATTTCTCTGGCTTATGATTCATATTTACCCGCGTTTGCAAAATTAATTCCCGGTTTGGTATCTGCTTATGACGAAGCTAAGGCAGAGCTTCCTGAACTTGAAGGAGCGATTAACATATTGCGGAACTGGGATTATAGAACTTCTGAAGAATCTGCAGCAATGACCCTGGCGCATTTCTATGGGACCTTGTATGGTAAAAGAGGAATACGACCGGCCCCGATGAGTGATATGGAATTAATGTCTTATTTCGGTTCGGAATCACCATTGGAAGAGCGATTGTCAATTTTTAAAGAAGTAGTATCACAATTAGAAAGCGATTTTGGGAATTGGAATATTCCCTGGGGCGAGGTTAACAGGTTTCAGCGTTTAAATGGTGATATCAGACAGGCATTTGATGATGATAAACCCAGTATTCCAATTGGTTTCTCATCTGGTCGCTGGGGTGCTCTGGCTGCTTATGGAGCCAGATATAACAACAATACAAAAAAGATATATGGTACCAGGGGAAATAGTTTTGTAGCCGTAGTTGAATTTGGTTCAAAAGTTAGCGCTAAAACTATTTTGGCCGGGGGGCAAAGTAGTAATCCAAAATCACCTCATTTTGATGATCAGACAATGCCTTATGCAAAGGTAAAGTTTAAAGAAGCGGCGTTTTATAAAGAAGATGTACTTAAAAGGGCAAAGATTTCATATAAGCCGGGCGTGAGGTAAGGAGTAAAATTTTATTGCCTGACAACAACTAAAGACGCTTTAGAACCTGTTGAAAGTAACCATTGATTAGAATGAATCAACGCCCCTTTATCATCATAAACATTTACCTGAGCTGTATTTGGCCCGGAAGAGCCCTGGTTTAAAGCTTCGAAATCTAATCGGTTAAAGCCTTTATCCAGGTCTATATTTATCCCTTTAAAACCACCTGTAAGTACGATATTGTACTCAGCCACTTCTCCATTTACGTAGATTCTTACGCGATCACCATCAACATATTCATGATCGCGACAAACTATACCCACGAAACTACCACCAGTTTTAACATCACCCAAATACATATTTCCAAAATGCTTTTTGGAATTGGAATTTTGGCGCTCACCAACTTTAGTATCCAATTTTAAATCAAATCCCGCTTGTTTTAACTCCTTTTCCGGAAGCATTTTTACATTCCTTGAATTTTTGGTTTCTTTAATGCTTGCATTGGGGTTGTAATCCATCATAGATGGCATTTTCAAAGCTGTCCCACTATTGGGATTACTCTTTAAATCCAGGTTTTTATCAGCCTCTATTTTTAAGGGCTGGGTTTTTGGAAAATCAGTTTGAGCGTTCATGCAAATAACTGATAAAAGGAATATTGATAATAAAGTTTGGTGTTTCATAACCGTAATTCTACGGGGTAAAGTTAGCAAATACCTTGCCATAGGGGCTTAATTTGCTGTTAAAATCGATGAAATTA
>Ga0316197_10001708_pt1 | contig 15610 bp, 8 predicted proteins | sample OudBiesiAoxic_MG_FD_204939 | JGI IMG/M metagenome (GOLD analysis project Ga0316197, IMG submission 204939) | Coastal sediment microbial communities from Oude Bieten Haven, Netherlands - site A oxic | ecosystem: Environmental > Aquatic > Marine > Coastal > Sediment | place: Netherlands... | reverse complement strand
AAGTTAGTAGATAAGTTAGTAGATGAATCAACAACGGCATCAGTAGTCGCTGTCATTGCGTTGATTTTACCAATTTCAAAACACAATAAAGATGATACGTCATTCTCAATTGCCAACTGCTCTTTTAGTAAAGCGAGTTTATGAGGAGAAATGGTAAACAATAACTCATAGTCATCACCACCATTAACAGCAAACTGCCATGCCTGTGAAAGCGTGATAGTGCCTGATTTAATTTCTCCAATCATCGCATTAGAGAAAGGTAAATCCTGTAACCATATTTCAGCGCTACATTGCGATTGCTTTAAAATATGCGATAAATCTTGATTCAATCCGTCAGAAATATCGATGCAACTCGAGGCGTTCCCTACCAATAACTCGCCCATATCTAACCTTGGCTCGGTAAGTTCTAAGGCATCGATAAACGCTTGTGGGTTATGGAGTGATAAGGTCGGATGCTGATTGTCTGATTGCAGCTGTTGCAATTTTACAGCTAATCCTAGCGCCCCATCTCCTAAACAGCCACTCACACAAATAATATCACCTGCTTGAGCTTGTTTACGGGTTAATGCTTGTCCTGATTTTATGATACCTTTTGCCGAGACTGTTATTGATAAAGGCCCCTTAGTCGTATCACCACCAATTAATTGCACATTATACTTATCTGCTAACGCAAAAAAACCGCGACAGAATTCAGCCAACCAAGGCTCATTTATGCTCGGTAAAGTAATCGCTAGTGAGACCCACTTCGCACTCGCCCCCATCGCGGCGAGATCACTTAAGTTAACCGCCAATGATTTATAGCCTAGACGGTAGGGTTCTACATTTTCAAAGAAGTGTACACCACTGACTAAACTATCAGTAGTAACGGCAAGTTGATAACCATTAGCGATATCTAAAATCGCACAATCATCTCCAATGCCAATCACCACATCCTGTGATAGATCTGCCTTACGCTGGAAATAACGTGAAATAATGTCAAACTCGCCCTTACTCATTTTCTTTTTAATGACAATTTAGGTTTAGTCGTTGGATTATTTTTTGATGTAGAAGTCGTTTTTACATTTTTATTCACAAATACTTTTTTCGCTTTAGGCGTTGATTTAAAATCTGTTTTTTCACCTTTCCCATAATATGGGCTGCTGTCGTTACTTTGATTCTGACGAGACAACTTGGCACTGTTTGCATGATCGCTTGATTGTTGAGATTTAGGCAAAGCAGTATTGATAGCTGTCTTTGAAGAGCCAGCCACAGCTGCATTAATGTCAGCCATTTCCTGAGCTGATAAATTACGCCATTGACCCGCTTTTAAATTATGAAGTGTGACGTTCATGATCCGCGTTCTTTGCAGACGTGTCACTTCATATCCTAAATACTCACACATACGGCGTATCTGGCGATTTAAACCTTGCGTCAGAATAATAGTAAATACAAAACGACTTTCAACTTTCACAATACACGGTTTAGTGATCGTATCTAAAATTGGCACACCGCGTTGCATCCTGTCAACAAAGCGTTCACTTAATGGGGTATCCACTGTGACACGGTATTCTTTATCATGAGCATTTTCTGCACGTAATATTTTATTAACAATATCGCCATCACTGGTTAAAAAAATCAGCCCTTCAGAGGGTTTATCTAAACGACCAATGGGGAAGATACGCTCTTTATGCTTGATTGCATCGATGATATTTCCGTACACATTTCGTTCAGTGGTACAGGTAATGCCAATCGGTTTATTATAAGCAATATAAATACGATCAGATTTATTTGTCGCTATTTTATTGATACGCTTGCCATCAACAAAAACTTCATCACCGGGTTGCACTTTAGTGCCAAGTTCAGGAACTTGCCCATTAATTTTAACGCGGCTTTGTTCAATTAATTTATCAGCTTCACGTCGAGAGCAATACCCCGAATCACTGATAAATTTATTAAGACGTTTCTCGATATCTTGACTCACAGTAAACCCCAATGTTATTTATTTTATGACTATATACCCATCATACTTCAAGAAGTATGGTCTGGTGCTAACTGCATATCAGTACAAAGACAATACTAACAATCATCGCCTAACTCGATTGTTACAATATGAAGCGGTACCTGAATTCAAGTAACTAAGTTCAAGTAGCTAAGTTCAAGTAATTAAATTCAGATAACCGGACACAATAAAGCTAATACCAATATGCTCTGCAAGTACCACAGTGTTATAAAATAGCCAAATAGTATTACTAGGTAAAATAGGTATCTAGACTAGCGAACTAAAAAGCGAATCTGTAACTTTATGCCTAGTATTTTGGGCGAGTTTTACTGCTGACTTTACATGTTGAAGTGTCATGGATATAAAAACGCTATATTAAAGCATAACGGAGAAGTTAACGGAAATGAAATGCACAGCGATTAACACAATCGTACCGAGAAACGCCAAAAAGTAACTAGATACCTTGCCTTACCTAGCCTTAGCTTTTAGAGCGGTAAGTATTAGCTTCATTTTTTTACCTGTGTCCAGGTTTTATCTGGTCTCCAACTATTCACCCAAGAAGGTAATTTAGCAGCCGGCATCGGTCTTGCGATACCAAATCCTTGCGCGAAGTGACAGCCTAAATGCAATAACGCAACACCATGTTGTAACGTTTCCACCCCTTCGGCAATGACTTCTCGTTTAAAGGCTTTAGATAAACCCATGACACCTTCAACAATAGAAAGGTCATCAGGATCATGTAACATATCACGAATAAAAGTCTGATCTATTTTGATCACATCCACTGGCAACTGTTTTAAATAGGTAAGAGAGCAATACCCAGTGCCAAAATCATCAAGTGCAAACTCAACCCCAAGCTTAATGCAATCAGACATAATTTTTGAAACCTTCTTGATGTCAGCAAGCGCGCTCGTTTCTAGTACTTCTAATTGTAATGAACTTGGATCAACATCTGGGTGTGCATTCAATAACTCTGATAAGCGTTGAACAAAGTTATTCTGTTGCAACTGCAGTGCATCAATATTGACACTGATAGTGGTATGAAGACCTATTTTTTTCCAATCTGAAATTTGTGTAAGTGCACTATCAATAACCCATTCACCAATAATAATAGTCAATTCATGACGATCAACAATCTGTAAAAAGTCATCTGGAGAAAGTAACCCTCTTTCAGGGTGCATCCAACGGAGTAACGCTTCCACGCCAATCATTTCACCACTACGCATATTCACTTTAGGTTGATAATACAAAACAAATTCATGTTTTTGCAAAGCAGCACGAATACGCAGTAAGTTCTCATGTAAACTTTTTAACGCTATATCCTGAGCCATATCAAATAGATGATAACGGTTTTTACCTTCTTGTTTTGCACTATACATGGCTTGATCTGCATGACGTAAAAGTTGCTCTGCATCAACGCCATCATGAGGATAAATAGTGACACCTACGCTAGCTGAAACGTTGATAGTCAAATGATCGATGGCAACAGGTGCAGAAACTGATTTTAACAATCTCTCTAATAAAGGCTCACAGGCTTCCGGCGCCTCTAAGTTAACTAGTACTGCGACAAACTCATCGCCACCGAAACGAGATAACGTATCCTGATCACGCAGTGTTTTTTGCATACGCTGCGATATTTCAACTAATAATTTATCGCCAACATCATGTCCATGAAAGTCATTAATCGCTTTAAAATTATCTAAATCGAGAAAAACGACCGCTAATGAAAAATTATTACGTTTACATAAGCCCATTGCTTGCTTTAAACGGTCTGCGAGCAAACTACGATTAGGTAAATTCGTTAATACATCATAATGCGCAATATGCTCAAGCTGCTTTTGATGTGCTTTAATCGCAGCAATGTCAGTATAGAAAGCAATAAAATTTTTCACTTTACCTGCATCATCAGACACGGTACTGATGGTTAATAAATGAGGAACAATATTGCCATTTTTGCAACGGTTCCAAATTTCTCCAGTCCAATACCCTTGATAAGAAATTGCTTGCCACATTTCATGGTAAAAATCATCTGAATAATGTCCTGATTTAAAAATATTCGTTTTTTTACCAAATACTTCATCGCTCGAGTAGCCGGTCAACTGAGTAAAAGCACTATTAACTTCAATAATATTATTATTTTGATCGGTAATAATAATGGCTTCTTTGGCATGTGTGAATACACCCGCTGCCAATTTCAATTTATCTTCAGCTAATCGACTGTCAGTGATGTCCACACCCACGGCATAAATTTTCTGTTGCTCTACCGATGCGGTTGCAGACCACATAATTAAACGATACTGTCCTTGTTTATTCATGTATCTATTTTCAAAAGAGTAAGTATTTTCTCCTGCTCCCAAATTCATCATTTCTGATGCTGTATTATCGGTATCATCAGGGTGAAGTAAATCGAAAACATTACTATTTAATAAATCTTCACTACTAAAACCAAGTATCGACTGCCATCCTGCATTCACCTTAAGAATCAAACCATCAAAACTTACTATTAGATGTAAATTCATCGGCAGTTTAAAAAACTCATTTAATGTATCGCGATTATGTTTATCAACCGTCATATCTTTTACAAAAGCACCCATTCCGGTTACCATCCCGAGACTATTAAGGATCAAGGTGTTATACCAGTTGCAATAGATGGTGCGACCGTCTTTAGTGATATTAGGGATGCTAAATTGCTTTCCTCCTTGGTGAGCTAACAAGGAGTCATAATGAGTAATAAACTCATTACGTAATTCAGTCATTACAACCAATTCAATGATGTTTACACCAATAGCTTCTTGTTCTGAATATCCAAAAATATCTTGTGCTGCATCATTCCATTCAGTACAGATAAAATTAACATCCCATGCTACTGATCCTAATGGGGTATTTCGTAAATGTCTTGATAAACTGGCTTCGCTTTCCCTTAAAAATATTTGGCTGTTTTTTAGTTGTTGCTCTGCTTCTAGTCTCGTTTTGGCCATTGCTGAAAAGTTTTTTTGTAAATCAATAAGCTCCTTTGTTTCTCCAACAAAATCTAAATCAGTTTTTTCACCTAATTCAAGTTGTTTACTGGATACTTCAAGTGCTTTAATCGGCTTTAAAATATTTTCCCTTATTACCCAGACTGCAAATAAAGTGATCAATAAGATAAAACCCACAAGAAATATAACAACTCGTGACAATCTTGAGTCGATAATCGCTAATTCATGATCAAAAGGTATACCTACGATAAATCGTACAGCTTGATCATGAATCTCAGAACTTAGTTTTCTATTGACAAATATTCTCATGTAACCGTGTTGATCTTTTCTTATTTGGGTTTGTTCAGCTGATGTTATTTTACTAAAGCTTGGAATATCTTTAGCTGATTTTCCCATGAGAGCTTTATTTTCAGGATAGTTAGCAATGATTTTGTCATTAACATCAGTGATATAAGCAACGGTATTTACCGGTAAATGCGTAGACTCTAGCTTTTTACTCCACCACTCTAGTGATACTACAGCAACGGCCACTGCAACAAGCTGATCTGTTTTAGTATCAATCACAGGATAAGCAAAGTTAATACTGGTGGTCTGGCTAGCTCTATCAAATTGAAATTCACCGATGGCAAAGGATCGTTTAGATATCGCCTTTTGAATATAAGGTCTGTCAGCGACGTTTACAGAAGTCGTTAAAGGGTTCGCATTACAGAGTAATTGACCTTTTATATTAGGTGCGCCCAGATTGACATAAGTCTCTGATAGCTCTTTGATATCAGATAAAAACGCACTGCACTGTGCTGAGTCAGGAGTTAATAACTGAGGATATTTAGATAGTCGTTTTAAGAATTTTTCAGTTTCATCAATAATTTTTATTTGTTCAGCAGCCATATAATCAACAGCATCAATCGCGCGTAACCTAGCAGTTTCGATGGCACTGCTGCGCTCTTCGGTTGCTTGAAAAAAAACAGCAATAAATCCCGGCAATATAATCATAAAAATTAAAAATAATAATCGAGATTTTAACGAATGAAGAAAAGTGAGCATTTCTTTATTACCTTATTTAACATAACACAATGACTGCATTAATATAAAAAGAACTCACCAAATAAAATAACAAAAAAAACTAAAGAGAAAACCCACAAAATGACAAATAAGATTACAGTTACAACTTCATGATTCACACCCTATTCAGCTTAAGTTTCACCTGCTAGGTTGCTTTCTGATTAATCTTTAATAATTCATCTTCACTAGCGATAAAAAGTGGTCACATTCTCTATTTTTCTGTATTTATGATTAAATAATTTTATTATGAGTCACTATTTTCAGCAACATGTCAAAAGAACACTAAAATGACAAGCAAATGATTAAGTCAAATTTAACTTAATTAAATAAATATATCTATGATGTAAACCACTACTTTAGAGCTGTGTTTATGATTTTGTTTTCTTTTTTATCGTTATGCTTCTATACCCGTTATCAATTGAGATGCTTTATTCTGTCGTTAGCTCGTACAGTAAGGTAAGCATCTTTGTTGTTAGAAAGTATTGATTGAACTAGTTAGATCTTCAACTTTTTGCCTAGAAACTACTCACCTCACAACTTGCTGAACTTTGTGCCTTGAATGATAACGAGTATATATACTGAGTTGACTGATTAATCTAAGAGAGGTGAAATGGGGACATACCCTGTGATTGAAAGATGAAGAAATGAAGAGACAAGACATATAAAAAATAGACAAAAAAAAAGCTTCGCAAATGCGAAGCTTTTTCTTAAAATTGGTGCCCGGAGACGGACTTGAACCGTCACGACCATAAGTCGAGGGATTTTAAATCCCTTGTGTCTACCGATTTCACCACCCGGGCGATTATCTAAGTTTCTAGATAAGTGGCGCGAATTATATAGTACTTTTTATTAAGTACAAGATGTAATAGTAAAATAACCAAATAAAATCAGTTAATTGATGAAAAATAAAGCAACACCCATTCACTTGCTCTAGTTTTGCAATGGCTAAACAACAATGCCACCCTTGGCAGATTTAACATTGTTTAATATTTTAATCTAAGTGTCCCAAGAACATCACCTTAAAATAAACTGCGGTAACTTCTACTTTAGCCAACTCACCACTTCCTGTAATGGCTCAATAGTATTATCAGTTAACGGCCAATACTCTAAACCAATATATCCGCTGAAATTAGTTTGCTTAATGGCAGAAAAAATTTCAGGATAATTAATTTCTCCACGTTGTAGCTCATGACGACCAGGATGCCCTGCTGCATGAAAATGACCAATATAATCGATATTTTCTCTTATATTATTAATAATATTGCCTTCACTAATTTGCTGATGATAAATATCAAATAACACTTTAACGTTAGGACTGGAAACTTGTTTAATAATATCAAAAGCTTCAGCACTTTTTATTAAATAATAACCGGGGTGATCAATTCGTTCATTTAAAGGCTCAACGACTAATGTCATATCCGCAGCCTCTAACAATAACGCCGCAGCAGTTAAGCCATCAATTAACGACTGTTTTTGCTGTTCGCGTGGCACCCCTTCAATAAAATCACCCACTTGGGAAATAATGGTTTTAATTTTTAAACGTTTAGCCACCGCAATTGAATCACTTAATGCTTGTAAATAAGCACTACGCTGTTCAGCGTTTACTAAGCTAATAAATTTAGTACAACAACAGGAAATCGATAAGTCATGGCGTTCAACAGCGGCTTGCAGTGCAGTTAAATCTTTATCCCACCAAGACCAGAACTCTATGGTTGAGATGTTCGCGTGCGCCGTTGCTTGACAAGCTTGATCAAAAGATAAATTACCAAAAACAGCATCGATACAAAGTGAAGGTGATAATTTAGTCCGCTTAATATGCATAGGAACCTTTTATTATTAAATTATTCTGTTTTTATTCTCACTTAATTACGCATGTATTCAATGACACATGCACTCAAATAAGAATCAACGTTAAAAAATCAAATCAGCTGAAAAAGTTAACCATTTACCATTAATAAGACATTATTAACCTTTCCTGTTAAATTTTTCACATTTATTATACCTTTACTGATGTTTTTTCATAAACTGATCAGGATTAGTTGTAATAACAAAGTCAGCATTTAAAATAATCTAACCCAGTCATATAACCGTTACACTCAAGATAAAAAATCAGTAAGTTGTAAGGTGAAAATATTCTAGGGTTATAGGTAAAGATCTACGAGTATAAATGCTTTTAACACGAAAGGGAGCACTATGAAAATTGCAGTTACAGCCGCGAGCGGTCACTTAGGCGCTACCATTGTTAATGCTTTATTAGCATTTACATGCAAAAAAAACGTTATTGCACTTGCTCGTACTCCAGAGAAAGCAGCACATTTAGGTGTTGAAGTACGTAGTGGTGATTATGAGAACATGGTTCAATTACTGCAATCTTTACAGGGGGTGGATACATTATTACTTGTATCTGGTATGGACGAACCAAGCAAACGAATTGGCCAACACCGTAATGTCATCAATGCAGCCAAACAAGCGGGTGTTAAAAAAATCGTTTACACCAGTATTCAAGGTGCAGAGGAAGGTAACGCTTTCTCACCAGTAGTGCAGAGTAATCGTCAAACTGAAAAAGATATAATAACCAGTGGATTAGAATGGGTGATCGGTCGAAATGGTATTTATATTGAACCCGATATTGAGTATATCGAAAATTATAAAGAAGTTGGGTACGTTTCAAACTGTGCCGATAAAGGTTTATGTGGTTACACAACACGCCAAGAGTTGGCTTATGCTTACGCGCGTATGCTTAGCGAAGATAAACATCATGGAAAAATTTATAATCTACACGGTGAACCGATTTCACAACAAAAACTGACGGACTATTTAAATACAACCTTTGATGCGCAGCTAACCTATCAATCAATGAGCGTAGAAGAGTACCGTCAATCGCGGTGTGCTCAATTAGGTGATTTTCTAGGTTCAATCATCGCTGGCATTTACCAAGGCATTCGTGAAGGTAAAGTCAATAACCCAAGTCACTTTTTACAAGCATCTGGCCGTGAACATCAACGTTGGGATGAGTTTTTCACTCACTTAAAAGAGAAGACTGTTAAATGAATTTTATTGATAGAATCAGTTATTTTTTAACGTTATTTAGTGAGCATTTACTTATTTCATTTTTAGCAATGCTGATTGTGACGGTATTTGGTGTTGCGATTGGTATTTGGGTATTTTACAAACCCAAAGCACGGCGCATTATTATGCCCACAGTGAATTTTTTATACACCATTCCTTCCATTGCAATGTTTGGTTTACTTATTCCACTGGTTGGCATTGGGTTACAAAATGCATTAATTGTATTGGTGTTATACGGTCTATTGCCGATTGTGCACAACACCTATAGTGGTATGAAAGAAGTCCCTTATCATTTGTTGGACGCCGCCAAGGGGTTAGGCTCAACACCACAACAATTGTTTCGCCATATTTACTTTCCTTTAGCATTACCGAGTATTTTATCTGGATTACGCATTACCACGGTGATGGTAATTGCTTTAACCGGACTAGCGGCATTAATCGGAGCTGGTGGTCTCGGGCAAGCGATTTTCCGTGGGCTGAATACAATGAATACGCCATTAATTGTGGCCGGTTCTTTAGGTATTTCATTATTTGCTATTTTAGGTGATAAATTTGTTGCTACATTAGAGAAAAACAATAACCTTCAACGCATTATTAACCGCAATGCGCAGCCTTCACAAAAGCACTTTATCTATCTTAATCTTGGTATCTTAGCCGCGTTGGTATTGATGTCATTGGTATATATTAATCCTTTCTCTAAGATAAAAGATAGGGTAATTACGGTCGCTTCAAAGCCCATGTCTGAACAATATATATTGGGCGAAATTATGTCGCAGCTGATTGAGAATCAAACCGATATTAATGTCATTCGACAATTTGGTATTGGTGGAGGCACGACCAATATCCACCCTGCTTTACTGTCTGGCGATCTAGATATGTATGTTGAATATACAGGCACCGCTTGGATGAATGTATTAAACCAACAATCACAGTTAAATTTTGAGCAATTACAACAACAATACCAAGATAACTATCAACTACAGTGGCTAGGTTTATTAGGCATGAACAATACCTATGCTATTGCTATCCCTCAATCCATCGCAACACAAAAACAGATAAAAACCTATTCGGACTTAGTCCGCCACAGTGTTGCTTTTGACTTTGGTGCTGAGTTTGAGTTTTTTGAGCGCGCAGATGCTTACCCTAGTTTGATCAAGGTTTACCCTTTTAACTTTGCCAAACTCCATGAAATGGATATTAGTTTGCGTTATAAAGCCATTGAAGAAGGCAAGGTTAATGCCATTGATGCCTTTACTACCGATGCACAAATTGAAGCACTCGACTTACAAGTACTGGTTGATGATAAACATTTTTTCCCTGACTATGAGGCAGGTATCGTAATAAGAGAAGCAGTGTTGCAACAATACCCAGAGTTAAAAACAGTGCTGATGCAATTAGAAGGCAAAATTTCTACCAAATCAATGCGTAAAATGAACTATCAACTTGAGGTGTTAAAAGAGACGCCTAAGGAAATCGCGCAAGCGTTTTTAGCAACACTAGGGCATAAAGATGAATAATAAAAAAACAGTGCTTACCGTTAATAATGTGACTTTTTCCTATGATGATAAAGTAGTGCTTAAGGATTTTTCTCTTAATATTGATACTGGCAGTTTTGTTTGTTTAACCGGAGAAAGCGGCTGTGGAAAATCGACATTATTACGATTGATGAACGGGTTATTGATACCACAACAAGGTGATATCAATATAAATGGTGAACAATTAACGTTAGCTAATGCGATTGATAAGCGACGTAGCATTGGGTATATCTTGCAAGAAGGTGCTTTGTTCCCTCATTTAACCGTTTATCAAAACATGATTTATTGTCTTACGCTGTTAAATATGTCTCCACAAGCCTGTCAACAACGCATCGATGAATTGTTACCCTTAGTCAATTTGAGCCATGACCTGTTGCAACAATTTCCAGATCAACTCAGTGGAGGCCAGCGTCAGCGAGTCGGTATAATCAGGGGTATTGCTCATCATCCCGCCATTGTATTGATGGATGAACCCTTTTCAGCATTAGATCCAGAAACTCGTGAAAGTTTACAAGATTTAGTCAAGAGCATTCATCAACAGACCGATACCACCTTCGTGATGGTCACGCACTCTTTAAGTGAGGCTGAAAAACTAGGCACAGCGATTGTTAACATGTAACGCGAACAATTAACGTCAAAAATTGCTTAGGGAAGTGTTAGGACTACTATAATAGGTGCGAGTATAAAAGGTGCTAGGCAGATATAAAGCGAGGTGGATTTGATATAGAAAAGTATTAGACCAGATATAAAGCGCTGTTAGGTCTAATGTAAAAATTAAATAGCTTTCTTCTATTATAAAAATCACTCGAATTTTAAGCAAAAAAAAAGCCTCAACATCTGTTGAGGCTTTTTCTTATAATTGGTGCCCGGAGACGGACTTGAACCGTCACGACCATAAGTCGAGGGATTTTAAATCCCTTGTGTCTACCGATTTCACCACCCGGGCGATTGCTTTAAAGCGTGCTTAAGCAATGAGGGGCATTATAGAGAAATTAATGTTAGTCACAACCCCTAAACAGCAATAAAAGACAATTTATTGACTGACTGCTGATTATTTCAACATATTGATATTTAACAAACAATTTTTGTTTAAAGCACACTCACTAAAACACCAATCAATTTCAATTAAATGACATTAAAGTAAATTAAATTTGAAAAATGGTAGGTAACGTAATGTTGGTACTTCATTTTTATTAAATTTACCCTCAATTCTGGTTAATGAAAGCGGAATTATATTTAAAATCATAAGATTATATTGTTTGGCTATACAGTAGCGTTAGTTTTGCGTACTTCAAGGCGAATTATTGAAGCATAACTGGTTATTGAGAAATAATTTAACGAAGAAATCCGCGGAAATAGCGGTGTTGTATCGCTTTGCTTATCCAGAACTGAGGTTAAATTAAGTATTTTAATAAAAATGTCATCTTTTAACGGTACAAATATGCGCACTTTATTTATTATTTTATGGAAGATTATCAATGAAACTTAATTTACTCACCAGCATTATTCTTTCTTCTACCTTAATTGGCTGCGCAAATACACCTTCACAACTAACCAACAATCAGCACAGCATTAAATTGCAAGAAGCAGGTCGATACCAGTCAAATATATTTGACCAAAGTGCCGCTGAAATTGTTACTTTTGATAAGCTAACCCAACAAACATTTGTAGTTAATGCTCAATCTGGACAAATAGATGTTATAGATAGTCACAATATTGATGCTCCTACCCTAGTTAAACACCTTGATATAAAAGCAGATATTATGCAACACTTTAATGCTCAAGCCGGTGCGGCGAACAGTGTTGATGTTTATAACGGTTTATTAGCTGTGGCCATTGAAGCAAAGACAAAAACCGATGCGGGTTGGGTCGCTTTTTATAATACCCAAGATTTAAGTTTTATTTCTGCACATTATGTTGGCGCATTACCAGACATGCTCACGTTCACGCCTAACGGCAAACAACTTGTTGTCGCGATTGAAGCTGAACCTAGCGAAGGGAATTATGCCATCGATCCTGAGGGTGAAATTGCCATTATAGATATAAAGTGGGAAAACCAAACCTTGTCGAGCAAACTAACCCGCTTAACATTCACAGACTTTAATCAAGGGGCTGCCCGCCATTATGAATTACCACCAAACTTACTTTTAAATGGTTACCAAGCCAGCATCGCACAAGATATCGAGCCTGAATATATTGCAATCAATCAAGATAGCAGCAAAGCCTATGTCGCTTTACAAGAAAATAATGCCATCGCAATAGTTGATTTAGCCACTAAATCCATTCAGCGGATCATGCCATTAGGCTTTAAAGATCATTTAGCGGCAGGTAATGAAATCGATGGAAATGATAAAGATAAAAAGGCATTACTTAACAAAGAAGCTTTACTAGGTATGTACCAACCAGACACGATAGCCACGGTGAAATTGAATAATATTGATTACTTAATCACCGCAAATGAAGGTGATGATCGCAGTGACTGGATAAGTGATTTATCACAAGCCGAATGTGAAGCTGGTCATTTCTATTATCACTTAAAAGATAAAAACTGTAGCGACGATATTAAGTTAAAGGACGCCTTTTCAGCTAAAGTTTATCAACCGCAATTAACAGCAGCAACATTAGAGTTATCTAATTTCAAAAAAGGCGGCTCGCAACAGTCAACAGTTAAACACATTAAATTCTCACACTCATTAACAGCTCAACATGGTGACCTAGATGGTGATGGAAAAATCGATCGTTTATTAACCTTTGGTGGCCGATCTTTTTCTATTTGGGATATCGATAACAGTAAAATGATATTTGATTCCGGCAGTGATTTTGAACGTATAACAGCACAAAAATACGGTAACAACTTTAATCAAACACACAATAAATTGAAAGCAGAAAACCGTAGTGCTAAAAAAGGACCCGAGCCGGAAGCATTAACTACGGGCACCATTAACGGTAAAACCTATGCATTTATTGGCTTAGAGCGTATGGGCGGTATTATGGTTTATGATATTAGCCAACCTAAACAAGCACGCTTTGTACAATATCTGAATAATCGCGATATGACAGTAAACCCAAAAGACAATAAACAAAAAAATGCACAGGGTGTTACAACCTATCAAGTTGATGCCGGTGATTTAGGACCCGAAGGATTTAAATTTGTTAGCGCAGAAGATAGCCCAAGTGGTACACCGATTTTGATAGTCGGTAATGAAGTCAGTGGCAGCACTCGTTTTTATCGAGTAATGACAAACCAATAGAGACGGCATTGCTGCCTTTATAAACTTCTGTGTTAAAGCATCTGAGATTATTCAAGCTGATCTTTTATTATTCAGCGCTGAATTTACTTATTAAACTCTGAGGTAAAAGAATATAAAGCGAGTCAGAAAGCTAAAAAGGCTCGCTACAGCTCATTGAGTACTCGTTAAGCGTACTCAACTTAATAAAGATTAAAACTTTAATCTTTAAGCAATCTATATCAAGCATTTCGGTTGGTAACGGGTATATATTAAAATGAGAAGATGGATATGGATCAGCGAGTAAATAATTGAACTTAATCAGTACTTTTCGCTTATTTGAAATTGACAACTAAAATCAGGACGAATACAATCCGCTCTGATTTAGTAAATAGAGTTCCCAACCTACTAAAACATCCACTGCGTGATTGATAACGCACTATAGTGGGGCTATAGCTCAGCTGGGAGAGCGCGACGCTGGCAGCGTTGAGGTCTGCGGTTCGATCCCGCATAGCTCCACCACTTTTTTCAATATTGCTCCGGTATATTGGTCATTTTGATTCAAAGCAACCACTCCCAATTTGGCTATATTCGAAAGAGATTCCATTTCAAAACAACCATATCAAAGTGACTTTCTAGTTGAGATTCAAAACAGTTATTGATAAATAACGATCCACAATAACCATTCTTCTCGTCGTCATACTTTTTCTCGTCGTGCCCTTTTTCTCATAGCAAATTTTTCACAAAAATACTATTTCTCACTCGTTTCTGGCTTTGCTTCTATTTTTGCTTTACGACGCTGACGAATCAACCCTTCTTGAATAGAGGATGCAACCAATTTACCATCTCGCGTAAAAAACTTGCCTGACACTAAACCACGGCCATCGGATGCAACTGAACTTTCTACAGAATACAGTAACCACTCATCTAAACGGAAATCATGATGGAACCACATAGAATGGTCAATAGTGACCACTTGCATGCCTTCAGTGAAGAAAGAAACACCGTGTGGTTGTAGAGCGGTAGGTAAAAAATTGAAGTCAGAAGCATAAGCCAATAAATAGCGATGCACACGCAGGTCATCTGGCATACGCCCATTAGCTTTAAACCACACTAAACGGGTAGCAGGTTCAATTTCTGGTTCAACAGGGTTAATTAATGTCACCGGTCGCATTTCTATCGGTTTTTCAGCAACCAGTTTGTCACGAATAGAAGCTGGTAATAGATCAGAATGTAATAAAGCCATCTCTTGCTCAGAAATAAGATCTTCTGGTGCAGGTGCTTCAGGCATCTCATCTTGATGCTCAAAGCCCTTTTCAGGTGCTTTAAATGAAGCGGTCATATAAAAAATAGGCTTACCATTTTGAATCGCCTTGATTCGCCTTGCAGAAAGCGAATTACCGTCGCGAATTCTTTCTACATCGTAAACAATAGCCCGATCTGTTTTACCTGGACGTAAAAAATAAGAGTGAAAAGAGTGGACTTGCTGCTCTTTTTTAACGGTTTCTTTAGCCGCAGAAATCGCTTGTCCCATGACTTGACCACCAAATACTGCGCCAAACCCTAAATCTTGGCTATCACCACGAAACAAATTTTCTTCTAGCTTTTCTAAACTTAATTGCTTTAACAGATCGTTTAATACTTTACCCATTTTTAACTCCCAAAAAAGGGCGTGTAATACGCCCTTGTTTATTATTTAAAAAGTAGTTGAAGCTTATAAAGCCATGAGTAATTCACGTACTTTTGCAAAATCAACAGGGA
>Ga0316197_10001707_pt1 | contig 15616 bp, 13 predicted proteins | sample OudBiesiAoxic_MG_FD_204939 | JGI IMG/M metagenome (GOLD analysis project Ga0316197, IMG submission 204939) | Coastal sediment microbial communities from Oude Bieten Haven, Netherlands - site A oxic | ecosystem: Environmental > Aquatic > Marine > Coastal > Sediment | place: Netherlands... | reverse complement strand
ATGAGTCGCGGGTTCACGCTGCTCGAGGTGATGATCGCCATCGCGATTCTCGGGCTCTCCTTGACGGCGATCTTTTCGAGCGAGGTCGGGGCCGCAAACGTGGCGGCGCGCGCACGGCGTCAGAACGTGGCGGCCACGTTGGCTCGCTGCAAGATGGGTGAAATCGAGGAGATCATCGCCATCGAGGGTCTTCCTGCGCTCGAAAAGAAGGACACCGACGCTTGTTGTGAGCACGCGCCCGTCGAGGGATACGAGTGCTCGTGGATCGTCGAGCGCATCATCCTCCCCGAGTTGGGCGCTCAAGAAGCCGACGACGATGAGACCTCCCAGGACCGCTCCCAACGACGACTGACAGAGACCTACGACGACATCAACGCGCAAGGCGGGCAAACGCCTCAGGAGGTGATTGCAGGGCAATCTGGCAACCTCACGACCATGGCCCTGGAGATCGGCTTTCCGATCCTCAAGCCCTTCTTCGAGGAACAGGTCAGGCGCGCGACCGTAGCGGTCCGCTGGAAAGAGGGCCCGAGCGAGCGCGGGTTCGACGTGGTTCAGTTCCTCGTCTCGGAACAGATCGCCGCCTCGGACCCGAACGCCGCTGACACTGAGGCCACCCAATGAAGCGCGGTTTCACACTTCTCGAGGTGATCCTCGCAGTCACGGTGCTCGCGCTCATCGGCACGATGGTCTACGGCGGCTTCGCGCAGACTGCCTTGAACAAGGCCCGCGTCGAGGAGGACGTCGACCACTCGCGGGTCGTTCACATGGCGCTCGAGCGCATGGTGCGCGAGCTGTCGATGGCGTTCGTCTCGACGCACGTCAACCCTTCTCTCGATCTGCGCGTGTCCAACACGGCCTTCATCGGCAAGGACAACGGCAGGGACGACCGAATCGATTTCACCTCATTCTCTCATCGCCGCCTGTATCGAAACGCACGCGAGTCGGACCAGAACGAAATCAGCTACTTCGTCGCGCAACACCCAGACGAGCCAGACATGAACGTCCTCGCTCGACGGGAGCAAAATCGTATCGATGACGACCCACGCAGAGGGGGCAAGTCACAAATCCTCGTCGAGAACGTGGAGGAGTTCAACGTCGAATACTTCGACCCCTTGCTGAGCGAATGGGTTGAAACCTGGGACTCGGTCAACACGCTTGCGCAACCGAATCGTCTCCCCACCCAAGTGCGAATTCGACTGAGCGTCAAAGACCCTCGCCGAGCAGGCAAGACGCAGACCTTCGGTACCCGCGTGACGATCCCACTGACCTTCGCGCTGAACCACGCGAACTACAACCCATGACCCGCACGACCGCACCAACGCGCCCGAAGCGCTCACAAGAAGGCGTCGCCTTGATCATCGCGATCACGACGGTGGCGATTCTCGCGGTGATGCTGGCGGACATGCACGAGACAACCGGCACTGCGTTCGCCGTGTCGACCTCGCAGCGGGACGCACTCCAAGCCGAGTACATGGCCAAGAGCGCAGTGAATCTCACTCGCCTGCTGATCGGAAAGGAGCCTGAGATCCGGCGGTTCGTCGATCCGCTCTACCGCGCAGCGACCGGTCGCGCAGCTCCCCAGTTGCCCGTTTGGAATTTCATCGACGAGCTCCTTTCGCCCTTTTGCACGCCCGAAGACGAGCGAGACACGCTCATGCAGCTCGGGATCGATTTCGGAAACACGGTCGGCTTCGACGACTTGCCGGGCGAATGCCAGGTGCTCGTCGTGAGCGAGAACGGCAAGATCAATGTCAACGACCCGCTCTTCTTGGACGGTGAGCGAGCGCGCAACAGCGTGGCCGATCAGCTCTTCTCATTGACGGGCGGCTATCTCCCCGAGAGCCCATACGACGCCCTCTTCACTCAGGAAGACGAAACGGGCACCCTCACCACGCGTTTGGACCTAGTCGCTGCCGTCATCGATTGGTGGGATCGAGACATCCAGCGCACTGACTACGACCCGGGCGCACGAGAAACGCGCACGGGAGGTACCGGGACCGAAGACGACTCGGTGTATCAGCTCCGCGACGACGGCTATCGCAACAAGAACGCGCCGCTCGACTCGATTCAGGAGCTGCGCCTAGTCCGCGGATTCAGCGACGACTTCTGGGCGACCTTCGTCGAGCCCATTCCGAACGATCCCACGTCTCGCATCTTGACGATCTACGCGTCGGGCCTCGTCAACATCAACGAGGCCACTCCGCAGCTTCTCTTAGGCCGCGTCTGCGCGCACGCGCCGGAGTCGACCTTGTGCACGGACCCGCTCGAATCCTTGAAGTTCACCAATCTCCTGGCCACGGTTCGCGGGCTCATCCCGCTCCCGCTGTTCAGTCGCCCGAACGATTTCATCAACTTCGTGGAGGGCAAGGGATCGGAAAAGGATCTCTACCCGATCATCTCGGGCTTTCTGCCCGAAGGGAGCGAGCTCCTGTTCCTCCCGATTGAGTTCCCTGAGAACGAGAAGAGCGCTCTCGTCCGCTCGCTGGCCACGGCGGCGAGGATCTTCACGATCCAAGCCACCGGCCTGGTCGGCCGATCACAAGTACGCATCGAGTCCGTGGTCAATTTTCACGAGCGTTGGGTACCACCGCCACCTAACACCGGCCGCATGTCGGGGTTGGGTGTATTCCACTACTATCGGGTGAATTGAGATGTCGTTGGTTTTGGGACTAGAGATCACACCCCGCGTCGTGCGTGGAGCGTTTCTGAAGACTGCCCTACGCGGATCGGAGATGGAGCGCTACGCCGAAGCGACGATCGCCCGTCCGTCGGAGTCCCAGTCCGAGGCGGACGCGCTCAGGACGGCCGTCGGGGAAGTCTTGGCGCAAGCGAGCCGCCCGCCCGACCGGATCATCGCGGCGCTAGACGGCGAAGCTGCTTCGTTGAGACTGATCGACCTCCCTGCAGGCGTGGAAAAGAAGATCTCGGAGGTACTTCCAGGAGAGCTCGAGTCGGTTCTTCCGTTCAGCATCGAGGATGCGGTGATGGACTACCAGATCGTCGGACGTACCGAAACGATGATCCAATTGATGACCGTTGCCGCACCGCGCAGGAACGTATTCGAGCGCCTAGAGCAACTCCGGGACGCTGGAGCGGATCCCCGCGAGCTCGCCGTAGGGGCAGCCACCTTCGATGGGCTCGGCGGCCTCATCGGTGAGTCACTCTCGGAGCAAACGGTGCTCATCATCGATGTCGGGCCGGCCAGCACCGACTTTGCCGTCCTCAACGGCGGCCAGTGCACCTTCGCTCGAACGGTGTCCGGGGGAATGGACTTGGTGGAGTCGGGTCGGCGGTCCGAGCTCGGTGCCTCCTTGCAACGAACACTCGCGAGCTACCGCGCACAGCGGGCCGAAGAGCCGTCGCTCATCCTACTTTCTGGAGAAACTGCGCCTATGGAAAGCGCTCGCCAGTGGCTCACCGAGCAGCTCGGCATCGAGTGCGGCACGGTGCCCGTCCCCTCGGCCCCAGGCGCGGACGACGAGACGGCCCCGAAGTTCGCCAAGGCCGCGGCCCTCGCGGCCCGCGCGCTCACTCGAAGGAAGCAACTCGATCTTCGGCGAGGCGAGTTCGCGTCGAAGGCGGCCGCGGGCGAGATCCGAAAGCACCTTCGCCTAATCGCCGTGTGCGTCGTCGCCGTCTTGGTCTCGTTCGTCGTGTCGCTCGGCGCGCGGTATCGGGTGGCGCGAGCCGAGCATGAGCAACTCACGACAACGCTCGCAGAGGTGAGCCAAGACCTCCTCGGTGAGGAGGCCCGAAGCGCGCTGCATGCGAGAGAGCTCCTCACCGCCGGGCCGCGGTTCGACGACCCCCTTCCCCGCTTCGATGCCTACGACGTCCTCGAGGCGATTTCCGAGAGCATTCCGGCAGACATACAACACGACACGAGGCGCCTGCTGATCGAGATCGACGACGATGCAGAGACCGGTCGATTCGAGATCCAAGGCACCGTCGGCTCCATTGCGGAGCGGGACCGCCTGGTCGACGAGCTCCAATCGCACCGCTGCTTCGCGGATGTCGACAAGGGCTCGATCTCGACCGCCGTCGGGGATCGGAAGGACTACAAGGTGGTGGTCAAAGTGGAATGCGAACCCCTCCCCAACCCCGGTAAGGAGGAGTAGCGTGGCTTTCGGTGATGCATTCGACAATCTGCGAAGCTGGGCCACCAGCCTGAGCGATCGCGAACGACGTTTACTCGGCGCGATGGCCCTCGTGTTCGGGGCGCTCTTGATCGTCCTACCCATGTACGTCGGCATCGCGAGCATTTCGGACGTCGAGACCGAGAACGAAGAGATCGTCCAAGTTCTGCAGGACATCCAGCGATCGGAACCTCGGCTCCGTCAGCAGAAGGCCGAGAAGAAGGCAATCGACGAACTCTACCAGCGAAAAGCGCCGACGCTCGGAGGTTACCTGGAAGAACGCGCCCAGCAATACGGCGTGACCGGCCTATCGATCACCGATCAACCAAAGCTCGACATCGGTGAATACAGCCGCCGCTCGGTGCGTGTGAACCTGCCCGTCGTCGAGCTGAGACCGCTCATCGAGTTGTTGGCCGACATCGAGAACAGCTCATACCCCATCTCAATCGAACGCATTCAGATGACGGGCGGACGGATGCGAACCGGCTATACCGTAAAACTAGCTGTCAGCGCATACGACCGTGAAGCACCGGGATTGGCGGAGTAGGAGCAGACGTGGAGCGTATTCCGATCAAGAAGATCCTGAAATGGGCCGGATACCCCGCGTTCTTCATGCTGTGCTTCGTGTTCTTCGCGTACAAGACGTTCCCGTACGACCGGCTGGCAGATCGACTGGTCCACGAGGCGCAGATCCGGGGCTACGAAATCGAGATCGTCGACCTCACCCATTCCGGTCTCACCGGCCTCACCTTCGAGAGCCTGCGCGTGGTGCTTCCAGCAGAAGAGGGCTCGCCTCCGCTCGACGTCATCTTCGACGAGCTCACGGTGAGCACTTCGCTCTTCTCCCTCTTCTCGGACACGAAGTCGTTCACGTTCGACGCGGAGCTCGCCGGCGGTCAGGCCGAAGGAGACCTGTCGCTCGGAGCGGACAGCTTGGAGCTCGAGGCGGACATCGAAGACGTCGCCCTCGGCGCGATTCCGGCTTTGCGGAAGTTCACCAAAGTACCCATGACCGGCACGCTCAACGCGGAGATTGACGTCTCGATGCCAAGCGAGGTCGCCGAATCGACGGGCAACGTCGAGCTCACGATCGAAGCGCTCAACCTCGGGGATGGCGAGACGCAACTCGACATCCCGGGTTGGGGCGGACTGACTCTCGATCGCGCGGATGCGGGCAACCTCGAGCTGCTGGCCACGATCGACGAGGGCGCCGCGACTATCGAGCGCGCCGAGTCTCATGGACCGGACCTGAAGCTCGACGCCGTCGGAAGGGTTCGCCTCGTTCGACCGATGAAACGGTCCGAGGTCAATCTCATGGTCCGGGTGAAGATCGAAGACGCCTACAAGGAAAGAAGCGCGAAAGTGGCGACGATGCTGGAGCTCGCATCGGCGGGCCTCAAGTCCGCGATGACGCCCGATGGCGCGATTCAGTATCTCATCGGGGGCCCGGCTGGGGGCCGTTTGCGGCCCCGCGCGGCAGGGCGCCTGCCCTTCGAAGCGCCAAAGTGACGGCCGCCACTGGACGCATCGGGGGGCTGTGCTTTAGAGACGGGTGTCGTAGGCAAAGGCCATGATGGAACACGACGAAGATCCGCCGGACGAAATCGACGAACCGCAAGACGTCGAAGTCTTGGGGGACGATCCGATCCACCGGGAAAGCAAAGAGGATGCCCTCGCGGCCTCTCACTCGGCGCTCTCACGCCGGGACCCGCTCGGCCTCTACATGCGCGACGTTCAACGATACCCACTTCTGTCGAAGGAAGAGGAGCACGATCTCGCGGTGCGCTACTTCGAAGAAGACGATCTCGACGCCGCCAAGCAGCTAGTCACCTCCAATCTGCGACTCGTCGTGAAGATCGCATACGACTACCGGCAGGCGTACAAGAACATCCTCGACCTCGTACAAGAGGGAAACATCGGGCTGATGCAGGCGGTGAAGAAGTACGATCCGTACAAGGGAGTCAAGCTTTCGAGCTACGCGGCTTGGTGGATTCGCGCCTACATTCTTCGCTACATTCTAAACAACCATCGACTGGTCAAGGTCGGCACTACACAGGCGCAGCGCAAGCTGTTCTTCAACCTCCAAAAGGAGAAGGCGCGCCTCTCGGCCATGGGAATCGAACCGACCGCAGAGATCATCGCCGAACGGCTCAACGTGCCCGAGCGCGACGTTGTGTCGATGGACATGCGGCTCGCCGCAGGCGACGCCTCGCTCGACGCCCCAGTGGGGACCTCGGAAGGACGCTCGGTTGCACGCGTCGAGCTCCTGCCGTCGGACGACGTTCGGGTGGATGATACGCTCGCGGAGGCACAGGTCGGGGACCAGTTCACGGTGAAGATCCACGAGTTCGGAAAGACCCTCGAAGGAAAAGAGAAGAAGATCTTCGATGATCGGCTGGTTTCGGAGGACCCGAAGACACTTCAAGTGCTCGGTGACGAGTTCGGGGTGAGCCGCGAGCGCGTTCGGCAGATCGAGAAGCGGCTTCTCAAGAAGCTCAAGGAGTTCTTGCGGGACGAGCTCGGCGAAACGGTGGTCGAGGTCTACGAGTCCCCATAGGGTTCGCGGCGCTCCGCAGATGTGGTAACGCGCACACATGGCAGGACGCTTGTCGATCGTCGCGACGCCGATTGGGTGCCTGGAGGACATCACCCTGCGAGGGTTGCGTGTCTTGAAGGAGGCCGAGCTGATCCTGGCGGAGGACACGCGCCATACGCGGACGCTCTGCGCGAGGCACGGCATCGACACGCCACTGCGCTCATTTCACGCACACAGCAGCGCGGAGAAGATCACGGCCATCGTCGAGTCGCTAACCAATGGTGCACACTACGCGCTCGTGAGCGATGCGGGAACGCCACTGGTGAGCGACCCCGGCGCGCACCTCGTCTCCATCGCCGCAAGAACGGGCGTCGCTATCGAGGCAATCCCCGGGCCGAGCGCCGTGCTCGCGGCGCTTTGCGTTGCGGGGCTGCCCGTGCGCCGCTTCACATTCGAAGGGTTTCTCGCCCGCGGCGGCAAGGAACGTCGGAAGGCGCTCGAGCGAATTCGCGATTCAGAAGCGACCGTCGTGTTCTTCGAGTCCCCTCGACGCATCCACGCGACCTTGCGGGAGCTCGAAGCCCAGCTGGGCGAAGAACGAGAGGTTGCGGTGTGCCGTGAGCTCACAAAGCTGCACGAAGAGACGGTGCGGGGCACGCTTCCAAAAGTTCGCGCCGCGCTCTCGGACTCGCCGAAAGGCGAGATCACGGTCGTGGTCGAAGCCAGGCGCGGCGAGGGGCCGATCGAAGACATCGACCTACGGTCGCTCGTGGATCGGTGGAAGCATGAGGGACTGACGACCAAAGAGATGGCCCAAAGGCTACGCGAGGACTTCGGCTGGAAGCGCAACGTGGCGTACCAAGCCGTGCTCGAAGCTACGTCCGGCGACGACTAGGGCGCCGACGTCGGCAGGGTCATACAGACACGCAGGCTCCCAGCCGTGCCTGCTTCCGTCCAAATACGCCCGCCCTGCGTTTCAATGACGCTGCGCGCAACCGCGACTTCGAGCCCGAGCGCATCGGAACGAGAGAGAGGGCGTTCGAGCTTCTCGACGACGGCGAGTGTATCGGCAGTAGAATCCTTGAGGCTCGCCATGAGATCGAACTGCACGAAGCCCTTCCCCGCTTGGTCGCGCCGAGGCGGCGCGACACGAATTGCGATGTCGGTCTTCGAGGAGCGAATGACCAACACGGTGAGGCTGACCAGCGCTTGCACCGTTCGATGGCGATCGACGAAAGCGCGGGGCAGCCCTTCGGAGACGCCCCCGATCACCGAGGTGCCGCCGGCGCGGGAGCGGACGAACCCAATGGCCTCGGTCACGAGCTCGTGTGGGGACACCCATTGCTGCTGCAAGCGCAGCGTGCCGGCCTCCAACCGGGCTTGGTCGACCACCGTCGACACCAATCGGAGCAAGCGTTCCGCGGCCGCTCGAATCGTGCGCACGCTGCGCTCCTGCTCGGAGTTGAGGTCGCCGTCGACGCGTCCGAGCAGCATGTCGGAAAACCCTGTCACCGAATTGAGGGGGTTGCGGAGGTCGTGTCCGAGCGCACCGAGGAACCGGGCGCGTTGACGCTCCGGCACTTCCGGCTCCGCCGCGTATGTGTCGATGGTCTCGAGCACGGGCGCCACGGCCTCCGGTGGAGGCACCTGCTCGCGAGGGGCAGAAGGCGCAACCGGACCCCGAAGCAGCGTCAACGTGCGGCTCGCGAACAGACCCAACAGCACACCGGCACCAAACACCACGACCGCTCCCCAAGCGCGGTGCTCGACCGCCAACAGGAACCACAGGGCGGCGAAGTAGCCCGACGCGAACAGCGAAGCCCAGCGCAAGCGATGGGTCGCAGGAGTCGGTGAGCCGCTCACGCCGCGCCTCCGACCGGAAGGCGAATCATGAAACGGGAGGGTCCGCTGCCATGATACAGCGAGCCACCGTGACGGCCGATGAGCTCGGAAGTGACCGCCACCGGCCACTGACGAATCTTCGTCATGTCCTCGGCCGCGAGGACCTCCGCCGTGGTCGGTAGCGCGTCGAGTGAGGGTCGGTCGGCGTTCTCGGCGCGCACCTCGATCGCAACGTGGTCATCGGAAGGGGTGAGACGCAGTGTGATGTCCGCTTCGCGATGACTCACGGCCAAGAAGTCTGCCAGGACGAGAATGGAACGGCGGAGGCGACCTTCATCAGCATTGACGATGCACGGCTCGTCGGGGAGCGTGCATTGCGCGTCCCGCTTGTTCGACCAGAGTTGACCGGCCTCTACCGCCGCCCGCCCGACCAGCTCTCGGATATCGACACGCTCGAGGTCGAGGCGGAGTTCGTCTTCAGCCAGCTGAGAGATGTCCAGCGCGCTGTCGAGCAACACCCGCAAGCGAATGCCGGAAGCACGAATGATCTCCAAGTCCTCCGTTTGCGAAGCGTTCACTTCACCATCGATGCCGCTCAGGAGCACGTCGGAGAAACCAAGAACCGCGTTGAGCGGCGTTCGGAACTCGTGTCGCAGCGCCCTCAGATAGTCGACCTCGTCCGGGTCTCGAGCCGGCCGTGACGAGCGCTCCGGCGAATCGGAAACAGAGGCGCCGATCAAATCGGGCGCCGCCGCCTCGCGCTCTCCGGGCGCGTCCAAGCCTGATTCTGTGCTTGAGCCAACAGCGAAAAGTTTGCCGGGCAGGATGCTGGCCACGACGGCGGCGATGGCAAACATCGCCCAAGACGAAACGTCGCGAACGCCGCCTGCAAAGAGCAAACCGAGGCCCGTCAGCAACGCCAACGTCACGATGTAGGAGCGGTACCGAAGCTCCGCGACGCGCCGCAACCCCACCCCGTCGCTTGCATCCCCTCCGCCCACGTCAGCGTCCGATCTCGATCTCCGGCACACGGGGCGAACCTTCGTCTCGCAAACGCAACGCGAGGTCGATACGCGCGGCAGCGTTGATCAGACCGAGGTGACTGAACGCCTGAGGGAAGTTCCCGAGCAGCGTCTTGCTGCCAGGTTCGATCTCCTCGGCGAGCAACCCGAGGTGATTGGACGCCTCGGCATGGGCGACGAACACCTGCTGCGCCTCGTCGATGCGGCCCGCCATCGCGAGAACCTCGGCAAGCCAGAAACCGCACAACACGAACGCACCTTCTTCGCCACCGACGCCGTCGTCCGAACGATAGCGATAGACATGAGGCCCGTCGCCGAGCTCGGCTTGAATCCGGTCGACAGTCCGGAGCACGCGGTCGTCGCTTGGCGGGAGAAACCCGTGAATCGGGAGGAGCAACAAGGACGCATCGGCATGCTCGTGGTCGTAGGCCGCCACGAAGTGCTTGCCCGTCTTGTCGAGGCCGCGCACGCAGAGCTCAGCGTGAAGATTGTCGGCGGTCGTCTGCCATCGGGTCTGCAAGCGCTTGTTGCCGAAGAGCGGCGCGAGCTGGGCCCCCCGCCGGAGCGCCAACCAGCTCATGAGCTTCGAGTGAACATTGTGGCGCTTGCCGGCGCGCGGCTCCCAGATGCCGTGATCGGGCTCAGCCCAGGTGGACGCAACGTTGTCTACGACCTCTCGAAGCCGGCGCCAGCCACGGGCCGAGAGTGAGCCACCGCCACGTTCGTAAACGTAGGCGGCGTCCATCAGCGCACCGGCGGTGTCGAGCTGCACTTGGTCCCTAGCTCCGTTGCCCACGCGCACCGGCTTGCTGCCCCTGTACCCCGCAAGATGGTCGAGTGTCCGCTCGTCGGGAACGCGGCCGCCGTCAACCGCGTACATGATCTGGAGCTTTCGATCACGCTCGAGGGTGTCTCGGACGAAGTGAAAGAACTCGCGGGCTTCGCTCCGACAACCGAGAAGATTCGCGGCGCGCACTGCCATCGCCGTATCCCGTGACCAGGTGTAGCGGTAGTCCCAGTTGCGTTTCCCACCTATCCACTCCGGGATCGAAGTCGTCGGTGCGGCGACCATGGCGCCGGTCGGCGAGTACATCAACAGCTTCAAGAGCAAACCAGATCGAATCACGTGGTGGCCCCACGGGCCGTCGTACTGCAACCCACGCACCCAGTCGCGCCATCGGTGCCGCGTGTTGCGGAGCGCATCGAACGGGCGATACGCGAGCACCGATTCGCGCTCGGTCGTGTTCCAACTGATGACGAGCCAAACGCGTTCGCCTGCTTTGAGCGGGAGCACCGCCTCCACGCCGCCCTGCGGGCGTGCTTCCCAGCGTACGTCGCCTCCCAGCACTGCCACGAGACGCTCTCCGGACGCGCCTTTTGCGAGGACGCTCGCTCCCGTGACCTCGAATGTCGTTTCGGAGAGGCCGTAACCAAAGCGCGGGTCGAACACGACGCGCACCATCATCTCCCCCTCGACGCACTGCACGCGTCGGTGCACCTCGTGCATCGCGGAGCGAGGATCGTCGGTCCAGGGCATGTAGTCGGTCAGCCGTAGCGCGCCCCTCCCTTCGGCGCGAAAGAGTGTTTCGAGGACGTTCGTCCCTGGGTCGTACCGCTGCAGCGTCTCGAACGGATAGTCGACGGGGCTCACCGAGGTGGACCCGCCATTGTCCTCGTCGAGGAGCGCGCCAAAAACACTCGGGCTGTCGAAGCGAGGCAGGCAAAGCCAGTCGATCGCACCGTCGGCGCGAACGAGGGCCGCCGAGAAACCGTCTCCGATCAGACCGTGGTCGGCAATCGAAAGGCCCCGCAACGACGCTTCGTCGGTAAACACGAAAGGCCGGCCGAGCCTCTTGGCAGCGCTATACAGATCCATCCGCATCTGGAGGATAGCAGATCGTGCGCTTCGGAACGCACATGCTACAGCGAGGTCCGTGGGGCGACGAAGGACGCAATGGGCTTGGCCGCTCAGCTTGATAGCCCTGACGTTCCTATCGACATTCTACGTCGGTGCGGCTCACGTATTGGACCGCCCGCCCACGTCTCTCGACGAGTGGCTGACCGGCTGGGTGTTTTCGGTGCCGCTGATGGCTATCCTGCTGGCGCACGAGTTCGGTCACTTCTTCGCAGGCATGTACCACCGAATCGACGTGTCTCCGCCGTACTTCATTCCCGTCCCGTTCTTCCTGCTCGGCACCCTGGGCGCGGTCATTCAAATGCGAGAACGGATCCGCTCCCGGAATGCACTGCTCGACATCGGTGCGGCTGGCCCCCTGTGCGGCCTGATCATCGCCGTGCCGGTCGTGATCTACGGCCTCGCCACGTCGCCCGTCCAACCGCTCCCCGAGACCGAATATTTCATCGAGGGCCGTTCGATTCTATACCTCGCGATCCTCTACGGCCTGAAGGGCCCGATCGCCGCCGGGTACGACGTCTCGCTCACGCCGACCGCGCTCGCCGGGTGGGCAGGCCTGCTGATCACCATGATCAACTTGCTCCCGTTCGGCCAACTCGACGGAGGCCACATCGCCTACGCGCTGCTGGGGCCGCGCCAGAACCGAGTCTCGAAGATCGTCTTGCGGCTGCTGCCGTTGGTCGCGCTTGTCATCGGCTTCGCCTACGGGGTACCGAGCTACCTCGCGGGCGTGCGGGGGGACCGGCTCACGTACGACGCAACAGCCGGCCTGCACTGGCTCGTCTGGGCCGTCGTGCTCTGGTTGCTGACGCGCGCGACCGGCCCGGGTCATCCGCCGACCGAAAACACGGAGCTAACCCCACGTCGACGCGTGGTCGGCTGGTTAACCCTTTCGCTATTCGTCCTATTGTTCATGCCTTCGTGGATCCGCGTACAGTAGGAAATTTCACTGGAACGCCCGAATTCCGTAGGTTCCGGGCATGCGCCCTCGCCGCGTCTCCGGCCTGCTGTTTCTCCTCTTCGCCGCCTCGCTGAGCGCCGCCTCTCCGGCGCGCGCGTGGACCCGGACCGTCGTCCAGAGCGCCCGAGCGACCGTCGAGGTGGAGCGCGATGCGACGCTCCACATACTGCTTCGCCTGGACGTCGAGGTGCACGCTGGCTGGCTGCAGGAGCTCGAGCTCGTCGACCTCGGCCCCGACGTCGAGCTCGACCGCTACCGACCGCCGTACTTCCGATCGGAGGAGGGCGAGGTGTTCCGTCCGGAAGCCGAGATTCACGAGGACGGTCGAATTCGACTTTGGTTCCACAGACGCGAGGCGCCACGACGAGGTGAGTACCGGGTCTTCATGCGTTACCGGACGAAAGCCGACGCGCGCGCCCTCGAAGTGAAGGGACAGCCCCGCGCCCGTATCGTTTGGTCGGTCCCCGCCTGGGAGACCGGGCTTCACGACGTATCGGTCGAGATCCGTGCGCCCAAGGGAGCTGTCGTCCCTGACGAGACGCAGGACACCTCTCCCGGCGTCGACGTCAAAGTGACCGAACGCCAGGGCGGCACCGTCGTCCGATGGCGGCGCATCCACGTGCCACGCATGACGGCCTGGCCGCTCACGCTCGATGTACCGGCGGGGTCAATCGAGCTGCCGGCAGCGCTCGAAGCCGCGCCCACGCCGGACGGCTTCCGGCCCCTGAAGGTCCCCGAGGAGCGCAAGGTCGCGTGGGCGCTCCTCTTGCTCGCAGCCATCGCACTGTTCAAGCGACGCTCCATAGAGACCAAACTCGGGGCGGAGCAGCTCTTGGTCCGCGCGAGCTGGCCGATGGTCCTCGGTTCGGTCACCGCCTGGGTCGCTGCGGCGCAATGGTTTGTCCCGATGCACATGGCGTGGGGGCTTCCTTTGATCTGCCTCGCGCTGCACCGACCGATCCACGCAACGCTGAGGGCCCCGAGGACTTGGAGCGCGGCCGCGCTCTCGGAGCTGAAGGACACTGAACCCCCCGATTTTCTGGACGCGACCACTCCATTCGGCGCAGCAGCTTTTGTCGCATGCAGCGCCTCGCTCTTCGCGGTTGGGCAGCCGACTGGCGCCCTATTACTGCTTCCCGTGTTCCTCTTGGGGGCGCGCCCTCACCTCGAGCCGAATGCGGTCGAGTCACTCGGAGCACTTCGCGAGCTCGCCGCCTCGCTTCGCCTACCACCCGGCGCGCCGGCGATGTGCTTCCGATGGGAGCGCGCCGACGACGGATGTCCGCGCCTTCGCGTCCATCTGCCAACGAGCCGCGTCGGGCTCCTGAGCCTGAGCTTCGTCCTGACGTCGAGCGCTTTGGGCTTCCTTCGACCCAGGCGCGTCATGCTCCTGGTTCAAACGCGCGCGCAGTCGGAGGCCGACGACGTGATGCGCCGGCGGACCGAGGCAAGAGACGGGCTCCGCGAAGAAGACGGCAGCATTCTTCGGCTCGTTGCCTGGGACACCGACGGGATCGAGCTCCTGAGAGTGCTGGCCCGCAAATCACCGAACCCAGTCAAGAGGTCGCGCGGAACGTGGTTGCTTCGCGAGATCTCCGAGTCGGGACGCAAAGCGGCCTAAGCGCTAGCGTCCGACCCGCGAAGCTAGCGGCGCGAGAATACGGTCGACCTGCTTGAGCTCGCGAACCACGTCCTCGTCGTCGAAGTCGATCAGATCGATGAGCGCTTCGTGCACGGCATCGTATAGCCAGGTGGCGGACTCGGGGTCTTCGACACACGCCGATGCCTGGTGACCCTGATGATTCAAGGAGGGGAACCTCTCGACTGCTTTGTCGAGCACGGTGACACGATCGCCGAGGTAGGCGCGCGTCGCCTCGAGCTCGTCGGACAGTGGTTCAAGCATCTCCGGGGATGCCGCGAGATGCTTCGCGAACGCATCCGGAGAGCGCTCGCGCACCCCGTCGAGCACGATCCGGATCACCAGAACGTCACCGAGGTGGCGGAGCACGCCGCGCACCCCCGGGATGGCCCCGCTCGATGAGAAAACGTGCATGAGACTACCCGCAGCCGCAATTCGGCTCTCATCGTCGAAGTCTGGGTCTTCGACGATTCGCAGAACCGACTTCAGGTCCTGACTGAACCGCATCAGTGCAGGGGCCATCAGCTCGATGAAGCGCGCGCGCGACATATCACCTCGGAACCAGCGACCGGCCCCGCGGGCATGTTACTTCAACTCCGGTGGGTCCTGCGTCGGTTTCGATGATCTTGAACTCGACTCGGCGGTTTCTCTCCCATGCCGTTGCGTTGTGCTTGGGGTCGACCGGACAGCGTTCGCCGTAACCTCCGGAGCGGAGCCGCTCCTTGAGAACACCGCGCTCAATCAGGGCATTCATGACCGATGCGGCACGTGCTCGGGTGAGCTTGACGTTGTATTGATCGCTGCCTCGCTCGTCGGCATGGCCTTGGATCTCGACCAAGGTGATCTGGGGGCTGGCGTTCAGCGTTGCCGCGACTGCGTCTAGCAGTGGGAAGCTTCGCGCCTTGATGATCGCGCTGTCGGTCTCGAAGTAGACTTTCTCGAGGATGGTGATCTGCGTGTCTTCGAGGATCACCAGGCCCTTGTCCGGGCAGCCGTCCTCGTCCTCATGCCCGTTATACGTCTCGGGATCGTTCGGACAGGCATCGTCGACATCGAGGATGCGATCCCCGTCGTTGTCGACGTCAGGACATCCATCTTCGTCTTGGAACTTGTCGAAGTCCTCCGGATCGTTTGGACACAGGTCCTTCTCATCCGGGATTCCATCCCCATCGTTGTCCGGATCGGGACAACCGTCGTCGTCTTGGAAGCCGTCGAAGTCCTCGGGCTCGTCCGGGCACTGATCCATGTCGTCAGGAATACCGTCGCCGTCGCGATCGCCGTCGCGCCCTTCGGGGCATCCGTCCTCGTCGCGATCGCCGTCATAGTCTTCCTTGACCAACGGACATGCGTCATCGACATCGAGAATGCCGTCACCGTCGTTGTCGAGATCGGGACAGCCGTCGCTGTCTTCGAAACCGTCTTTGTCCTCGGCGTCGTCGGGGCAGCCGTCGTCATCGTCGGCAATGCCGTCATTGTCGCGATCGCCCACTGCCGGCTCGTACATGAAGCCGAGGATCACGCGCGCGTCGGCCGCTTGGAACCCTGTCTTGGGAATCCCGGCTCCG
>Ga0316197_10001706_pt1 | contig 15617 bp, 16 predicted proteins | sample OudBiesiAoxic_MG_FD_204939 | JGI IMG/M metagenome (GOLD analysis project Ga0316197, IMG submission 204939) | Coastal sediment microbial communities from Oude Bieten Haven, Netherlands - site A oxic | ecosystem: Environmental > Aquatic > Marine > Coastal > Sediment | place: Netherlands... | reverse complement strand
CGGTCACCGAACTGAATCCGTTCGTGGACATCAACTCGAATGCCATCTGACGGACACCGTCCATCGCCGCGAGTCGGTTGCGTTCCCTCAGACTGACGGTCATCTTCGACAAAGTAGTCGCTGCCGCCGATCCGGTTGCCGTCCATTGGGGCAGCAGCCTCTCTCGATTGCTCACGTGTCCCGACGCGGCCCGTCGGGGTTCGGGACGGCGAGGACGAGGTGATCGATGACGGCCATGTCCGATGATCTCACTACGTTCTCGGTGATGAGCGAATCAGAGTTCTCCGGACGGGTTGCGATCGTGACGGGTTCGTCGGCTGGGATCGGCGAAGAGACCGCACGACGGCTGTCGGGGCTCGGTGCGACGGTCGTGGTGAACTCGGCGTCATCGGTCGAACTGGGGGAGGAGGTGTCGGCGTCGCTCCCCGGTGAGTCGATGTACGTGCAGGCCGACATCGCCGACCAGCCGCAGGGGCATGCGCTCGTCGATGCCACAATCGAGAAGTACGGGCGGCTCGATTTCCTGATCAACAACGCGGGATGGACCACCTCGGTCGATCATGCCGACCTCGCCGGGCTCACCGACGAGATCTTCCAGAAGACGTTCGATGTCAACGTGTTCGGAACGTGGTGGCTCACGAAGTACGCGATCCCGCACCTGCGGGAGTCGGACGACGCGAATATCGTCAACATCACGTCGATCGCAGGCGTGCGGCCCGTCGGGTCCTCGATGGCGTACTCGATGACCAAGGCGGCGTTGAATCAGATGACCCTGCTGCTCGCGAAGTCATACGGCCCGATCCGGGTCAACGCCGTCGCTCCAGGTCTCGTCGCGACGCGCTGGACCGCCGACTGGGACGACCGGCACGCAGCGGTCGCGGCGACGGCGCCCGTCCCGCGCTCGGCGACACCTGAAGACTGCGCGGAGGCGGTGCTCGCGCTGCTCCGCAACAAGTACACCAGCGGCGAGATCTTCGTCGTCGACGGCGGCCTCACCCAACGGGTGTGACCCGATCCCCGAGCATGTTGTGTGTCAGTGCTCCGCGACGCAGAACTCGTTGCCCTCGGGATCGGTCAGGGTGGTCCACCGGACGCCCCATTCGTCCTTGTCGTGCACCACGGTGGCCCCGAGCCCAACGAGTCGCTCGACCTCGGCGCCACGATCGGAGGCGTTCAGATCCAGGTGGACCCGGTTCTTGACCGTCTTCGATTCGGGCACCTTGATGAACATCATGGGTGGCTGACCCGGCTGTGGGTCGGCCATGCCGATCGATGCGAAGAAGCTGCCGGTGTCCTCCTCGCCGGGGTCGACGGGACGATCGAGTGCCGCTGACCAGAAGGCCGAGAGCGTGGCAGCGTCCTCGCAGTCGAAGGTGATGGCGGCGATGTCGAGTGTCATCAGCGGGTTCCTTTCGGGTTGTTCTGGGTTTCGGGCGGCGTGTCGAAGATCGGCCGGGCGATTGGACAGGCCATCAGCATCTCACCCTCCCCCAAGGGGAGAGTCAACAGGCAATGTGGGTGGCGTCCCGATCGTCGGCTCAATGCGCGGCGAGCTCGGCGAGCCATGCCGGAAGCCGAGTCGGCTTGCCCTCGAGGGTGGTGCACCCGTGGACGGTGACCCCGGTGGTGCGTACCTCGTCGCCGACGGTGACCAGGTAGCTCAGCTGGAACGTGGCCCGGGTCGCCGCTGCGAGCGTCAGGTGCACCGTCACCACCTCGTCGAATCGGCACGGTTGCCGATACTGGACGAACGATTCGAGCACGGGTGATTCCAGACCGTTGGCACGCCACTCGGTGAACGGATGTCCGACATGGGCGAGGAAGGCGACTCGCGCCTCCTCGAAGTAGGCGAGGTAGTTCGAATGGTGCACGATCCCCATCGCATCCGTCTCGACGAATCGCACCCGGATGTGATGGGAGAAGTCGTGATCAGCGGGACGGATTGATGGCTCGACGGACAGACGCACCCCCCGATCCTCGCACTTCGGTCTCCACAGCCTCCACTCACGATCTCACCCGTGACATCCATCCCGGATGAATGTCGTGGGTTGCGGGAATACTTGGACTCATGACGCCGGCAATCGCGCTGCTCGAGCGGGAAGGCGTGGCGTTCGACGCGCACGAGTACGACCGTGGCGACGAACTCCGCGATTTCGGGCGTGAAGCGGCCGAGGCGCTCGGGCTCCCGTACGACCAGGTGTTCAAGACGCTCCTCGTCACCGTCGACGCCGACCGTGACCCCGTCGTGGTCGTTGTCCCGGTCAGCTGCATGGTCTCCATGAAGCTGGTCGCCGCCGCAGTCGGCGGCAAGAAGGCGGCGATGTGCGACCCGGCCGACGCCGAACGGATCACCGGCTACGTCGTCGGTGGGATCAGCCCGCTCGGGCAGCGCAAACGGCTGCGGACGGTGCTCGACGAGACCGTCGAGTTGTTCGACACGATCTACGTCAGCGGTGGTCGCCGCGGCCTCGACATCGGGCTCGACCCCGCCGATCTCGCACGACTCCTCGACGCGACGATCGCCCCGATCACCGCCTGACGCTCGAAGCCTGTGTCACGACCCCGCTGCGGCCGTCATCGACTGCGCCTGGGCGACGAGTTGTCGTGCGTACAGAACTGCCTGCGGCGACTGCGCCGGAAGCTGGGTGACGTGGAACAGGTTGCCGCTGCGGACCGACACCTCGACGTACCCGGTCACCCGGTCTTCTCTGATCAGCAGGAACAGCAGACCGAGCAAGCACGCGAACGCAAACACGACGGCAAGCACGATTGCGTACGCCGGGATGGACCGTTGTGTGAATGTCCGGTCCTGAACGATCCATTGCGAACCGGCGAGTGGTGCGGATCCGTTCGGCGTGACCACCCATGACGGGGAGACACCGATGTCGCCGATCGAGAGGAGGATCTGCTCGGGTGGACCGGGAATCGGCGGGACAGCGGTCATCAGCGGAATGGTAGTGGAGGGCTGGTTCAGCGGGCCGGGTGGCGCATCAGCGCCTCGATGCGCGCAACCCGAGTCCGTGCCGGGGGATGCGAAGCGGCGACGCGTTCGCGCCATCCCACCGGCCGTGGGTGATGCCCGGCGGCGAGCACCCGCCGGAGCGCGCTCGACAACTCGCGCCCGAAACCCATCCGGACGGCGCGTTGGTCGGCATCGAACTCGGACTGATGCCCGACCAGGTTGCCGAGCGCGGCACCCGCGCGAATCCCCGCGGTGAAGACCCACGACACGGCCCGGATGACAGCAGCCGCCGCGTTGGTCGCCACGTCGATCAACGGCGAATCGCGGCCGTACGACTCGCGTGTCGCGATCGCGACGTGCTCGAGGAACACGCCGATCCGGGCGAGGAGGACCACGGGGGTCGACAGCCAGTGGCCGATCGTGATCGCAACGGTGTGCAGACCGAGGTGGTGACTCAGCTCGTGGGCGAGAACGCCCTGCAGTTCGGGCGTCGTCAGTTCGTCGACGGCAAACGACGTGACGACAACCAGGTGACCACCACAGGCGAACGCGTTCAGCTCGTCGGAAGGGAGGATCCGCACGACATAGCGATCATCGGGGAGGCCATTCGTGCGGACGATCTCGTTCCACAGTGGCGCGATCGCGGATTCCTCCGCGTCGGTCGGTCGCCTGGCCCCGAGCACCGGCGTGAGGACCCACACCTGGAAGCGGCGTACGAACAGCAGCGGGCCGGTGGCCGCGAATCCGATCAGCGCCCAGACGAATGGCATCCCGGTCACCAGGTGCACCGGCAACCAGATGACGAACAGCGCCAGCAGCGTGAAGGGAAGCGTCGCCACGACGGGGACGAAGGCCCACAGGGCAGACCGCTCGACCCGCCGCCGTTCTCTGGGCGCGGTCAAGACGGCCATCTCGTTCAGGATAGGAAGCCCGACCCGAGCATGCTCCCGTCGGGATGGACGGGGACCTGGGTGGACGTGCTCAAGCTGGGGACTCGATCCGCCGATACGGAGGGGAAGCACGTTCAACGTCGATGTGTGTCCGGAGCCATCGGCGCGGACATCGTTCGCCGTCGGGGTCGACCGACAGAAGCAGGAAACCGGGTTGCAGGAATCGATGACAGCGGAGCAGAACCGAGTCCGTGAGCTGCTCGACGAGGTGGCCGTGTGCCGCTCGGTCGATCCAGCACGCGCTCGTAAGCTCGCGCTGCAGGCCCGAGTGCACGCCCGCGCCGCCGAGCTCCCCCTCCAGGAGGCCGAAGCGCTGTATCAGCTGGCGTCGATCGCCCATCAGCATCAGCAGGCCGACGACGCGTTCGCGCTCGCATCCGAGGCGGTCGACCTGGCCGAGACCGGTGAACCGAACCTGACGCTCGCATGGTCGCTCCACCTGATCGGCGTCGTCCACTACCAGGCAAGCAACTTCGCGTCCGCTCTTGAAGCGTGTCTGCAAGCGATCCAGGTGTACCGCGCCACCCACGACGACATCAACGAAGGCAAGATCCTGCACACCATCGCCGCGGTGTATCAGTCGATGGGCGACTACGACCGGGCGATCACGACCTACGAGAGCGCACTGGCGATCAACGAGCCGCTCGGTCGTCGAGACCTCGATGCGATGGTGATGGGCAACCTCGCCCGGATTCGCGGCCGCCGTGGTGAGTATCTCCCGGCAGTCAGCCTCGGACGCAAGGCGGTCGAACTCTCCCGGGACCATGCACCGCACCTCGTTGGCGGGTTGCTCGCCGACCTGGCCGAGGCCTACGTCGGGCTCGCCGACCACGCGAGTGCCGCATTGTGTTTCGCCGAGGCGCGCGCCGACTGGGAGTACCGCACGGCCGAAGGTGGCGAGTTGAGCACGACCGAACAGCTCGGCGTGATGGTGTCGGAGGGACGCGTCGCGCTGCGCAGCGGTCAACTCGACGATGCGATCGCATCGCTTGCAGCGGCGCTCGATCTCGCGGACCGGACCGACATGCGCGAGACCGAACTCGAGATCCACGATCATCTCGCGACGGCCTACAAACAGGCTGGCCGCTTCACCGAGGCACTGGAACACCGCGAGCGCCATTTCGCACTGCACCGGGAGATCTTCACCGACGCTGCCGACCTTCGCCTGCGGACGCTCCAGGTGGCCCACGACAACAAGACGGCACGCCATCGAGCCGAGATCACCCGCCTCCAGACGTCTGAGCTTGTTGCCAGCTTCGCCGCGGAACACGCCGACGCCGATGCCTACCACCTCGAGGCATTCGAGCGGCTCGCGGCACTCGCAGAGTTCCGCGGCGGCAACACCACGAAGCACACCGATGGTGTCGGCGACCTCGCAGCCGAGATCGGTCACGCGATCGGCGAGCCACCCGAATGGTGTGAACGACTCCGCCTCGCAGCCCGTCTGCACGACATCGGCAAAGTCGCGATCGCCGACTCGGTACTGCTCAAGCCGGGCCCGCTCGACATCGACGAGTTCAACGAGGTCAAGCAGCACACCGTGCTCGGCAAGCGGCTCCTGTCAGGTGTTTCGTCCGACCTGTTCTCGCTCGCCGCGGAGTGCGCATGGGCCCACCACGAATGGTGGGACGGTTCGGGCTACCCGAACGGTCTCGTCGGCGAGGACATCCCGCTGTCGGGACGGATCGTGGCGATCGCCGACGTCTACGACTCCTTGGCGACACGGCGCATCTACAAACGCGAGTGGAGCATCGACGAGGCGGTCAGGTTCGTCGCGTCGGGGAGCGACGAGCAGTTCGATCCACGCCTCGTGGATGCCTTCGTCGAGGTGATGCAGGCTCGGCATCCCGAACTCTCGGCCGAACCCGGCAGCTGACCACGCGGGTCCTACACTCGGCGGATGGCCGGGGACGCGACCACCCGCGACGAGCGGATCGAGCGGCGAGAACGCAACCCGAAGTGGCAGAACCCGCCCCTGTACATCGACATGCTCGACTGCATCAACTGTGATGCCTGTCTGCGTCACTGTCCGCCGAACTTCGGCGCAATCTTCAACCACGGACCCGACGTGGTGATCATCCCCGAACTGTGCAGCGGATGCGACAAGTGCCTGCCGGTCTGCCCGGTCGACTGCATTCACCCGAACCCCGACTGGTCGCCTGCGGACGTGCCCGACGACTGGTGGACGCTTCCACTCTCCGAACACGACCCGTACTGAGATGACCGACGACCTGCGTGACATCGTCACCGGCCCGATCGAGGTCGTCGGCTGCCATGCCGAGGGCGAGGTCGGCGATGTGATCGTCTCGGGTATCGCAACGCCGCCGGGTGACACGGTGTGGGAACAGTCCCGGTTCGTCGCATCCGACGGCCGACTGCGTTCGCTCCTGGGCAACGAGCCGCGGGGTGGGGTCTTCAAGCACGTCAACCTGCTCGTACCGGCGGTGAGCGCCGACGCGGACATCGGCTTCATCATCATGGAGCCGATGGACACCCCACCGATGTCCGGCTCGAACTCGATGTGTGTCACGACGGTGGTGCTGGAAACCGGCATCGTTGCGATGACCGAGCCGACCACGACGGTGCTGCTCGACGCGCCCGGCGGGCTGGTCGAGGCGGTCGCCACCTGCCGCAACGGCAAGGTGGAGTCGGTGTCGATCCGCAACGTCGCCTCGTTCGTCGCCGAACGCGACCTCACGGTGACCGTCGACGGGGTCGGCGACCTGCGCGTCGACACGGCATTCGGTGGCGACAGCTTCGTGATGGTCGACGCCGCTGACCTCGGCCTCGAGATCGTCCCCGAGAACGGGCTCGCACTGGCCCGCCTCGGCTCGCAGATCACCCGGTCGGCCAACGAGCAGCTGACCTTCGAGCATCCGACCTCGGCGTGGGACCACTTCTCGTTCTGCCAGATCGCCGGCCCGCTCGAACGTCACGGCGCCGGCGACTCCTCGATGACCAACACCGTCGTGGTCGAGCCGGGCAAGCTCGATCGATCGCCGACCGGCACCGGCGTCTCGGCGCGGATGGCGCTGTTGCGCGCTCGTGGCACGATGGCGGTCGGCGATCTACTCCGGATGCGATCGGTGATCGGGTCGGAGTTCATCGGACGGATCGAGGCCGACATCACTGTCGGCGATGGGCCGCGATCGCGAGAGGCCATCGTGCCGACCGTGTCGGGGCGGGCCTGGCGGTACGGGCGATTCACCTACCGCGTCGACCCAACCGACCCGTGGCCGCTCGGCTACCGCGTCAGCGACACGTGGCCGGCGTGACCCTGCGCGCCAGGACGCTCGCGGTGGTGTCGTGTGTCGTGGTACTCGGTGCGTGCGGCGGCGGGGACGATGCGGTGTTCGTGGCGGACTCGGTGGTGCCGGTCGAAGCCCCGACCACGGAGTCGCCGCCGCGGACCACGGCAACGCCGGTCGTGCCGATCGCGGTCGATCGTGCCTGGAGTCCCGCCAACGCCACCGCCCAGATCGAGGGCAGCGGAGCGACCGCGGCCGATCCCGTGACGGTCGACGGTGAGGTGGCGATGATCGAGTCGTTCGTCGAAGCCGATGATGGATTCATCCTCCAGGTTCGCATCGCGGACGAGGGCGCACACACGGTCTGTGTCCGTGACGCGTGCTCGCGTGTGTTCACGCTTGCAGCCGATGCCGATACCCCTGAAGAGGTCGATGCCAAGATCGACGCGGCGATCGTCGAGGCCGCTGCGATCTTCGACGGGCAGGCCCGCTTTCCCGGCTGGGTGATCGAGCGCGCCGGGCCGTTCGGCGGGACCGGTGGATCGACCGATTCGGTCGAGCAGACGATCACGATCTACAGCAACCGGGGCCGCACCGTCGAGGAGTTCGTCACGACGATCCTGCACGAGTGGGGCCATGTGGTCGACGACGAACTGATGACCGACGAGACGCGGGCCACCTACCTCGTGCGTCGTGGATACGACCCGACGATCGCGTGGCGGTCGTCCGAAACCCACCGACTCGAGGACTGGGCGGCCTCGCCGATCGAGGACTTCGCAGAGGTGATGGTGGTTGTGTGGACCGGCGGCGATCATCAGATGAGGACGACTGCGCCGGGCGGTCAACCGGACGCCGATGCGGTCGCCGACGTCCTCGCACTCGTCGATCTGTGACCATCGATCCGTGACTGGCGTCCGGTCGACGTGATCCGGAGCGGGGCGACTACCGTCAGCAGCGTGTCCGCACGAGCCGATCGCCAGCTGGAACACCGCAGTCACGTGAGCTACATCGACAAGTCGCGTGAGTACTACCAGGCGCAGGGGTACGAGCAGGCCTATCGGTGGGCCGCGTTCGACGAGGTGCCCTTCGTCCGCCCGGAGACTCCGCTCGGCGAGTGCAATGTGGCCGTCGTGACCACCTCGTTCCTCCACCACCACGATTCCGCATTCGGGGCTCCGGCAACCGACAAGGTGGTGTACCACCATCCGGTCGCCGACACCCCCGACCGGATGTTCACCGACGACCTCTCGTGGGACAAGCAGGCCACCCATACCGATGACACCGAGTCGTTTCTGCCGCTTGCGACGCTGCAGGCGCTGGCCGACGACGGTGTCATCGGATCGCTCAACGACCGGTTCTTCGGTGTGCCGACCCAGTACAGCCAGCGCCGGACCGGGCTCGACGCCGATCAGGTGGCCGAGTGGTGCGAAGAGGACGGTGTCGACATCGCCCTGCTCGTCCCGCTTTGACCGGTGTGTCACCAGACCGTGAGTCTGGTCGCACGTCGCCTCGAGGCAGCAGGGATCGCAACCGTCGTCATCGGGAGTGCTCGCGACATCGTCGAGGAGGCGGGGGTCGCCCGCTTCGTCTTCGTCGACTTTCCACTGGGCAACCCATGTGGCAAGCCCGGGGATCGCTCGATGCAACGCTCGATCGTCTCGTTGGCCCTCGATGTGGTCGCGTCGTCGATCGCCCCGCGTACGACGGTGCAAGCACCGCAGCGGTGGGGGAGCGATGACTGGCGGGAGGCGTTCATGGCGGTCGGTGACCACAACCGTGACGCACTGCGTGCCGCCGGCGAACGTCGCCGCGCCCACCAGGCCGCTGACGCCACCCGCCAGTAGCATGGGCCGGCTGCAGTGCGGAGCCACCACGAACCGTTTTCGGAATCCCGCACCGGCACGGTGGCCCACGTGCGGTCAACCACTAGACAGTGGGGATGAGCGACGTCGAGGTCATACCCGGATGTGAACCATTCTCCCATGTCGGCACGACATCGACCGGCGTGCTCGTCGTGCACGGCTTCACGGGGAACCCGTCGTCGATGACCCATCAGGCGAAAGCGTTCGCTGCCGCCGGGCACCATGTCGAGCAGCCACGCCTGCCCGGGCACGGCACGACACTGACCGACATGCAGACCACCGATTGGTCGGATTGGTCGGCGGCGGCGGCCGCCGCCTACGACCGTCTCGCCGAACGTGCGGAGGAGATCGTCGTCATCGGACTGAGCATGGGCGGGACCCTGACGCTGTGGACCGGGCTGCAACGAGTCGATGATGATCGTCTGAAGGGTCTGATCTGTGTGAACGCGGCCACGATGCCGCAGCCCCCAGAGGTGGTCGAGATGCTGGAGGGCCTGCTCGCCGACGGGGTGGAGGTCTCGCCGGCGATCGGCAACGACATCGCTGACCCCGACGAAACCGAGATCGGGTACGACGGGACCCCCTTGCGTCAACTGCTGTCGCTCAACAACGACGGGCTCGCTCCGATCACCGACCGCTACGGCGAGTTGCGCGTGCCGGTCCTCATCTTCTCCTCACCCGAGGATCACGTGGTGCCACCGGAGAGCAGTGCGCACCTTCGCGACAGCGCCGGTGATGACGTCGAGTTCGTGACGCTCGACCGCAGCTTCCACGTCGCGACACAGGACTACGACCGCGACGTGATCAACGAGCGGAGCCTCGTCTTCATCGAACGGGTGACGAGTTGAGCACGCTCGCCTCCATTCCGAGCCCGTCGTTCAACTCGATCGACATCGGGCCGATCAGCCTCAACATCTACGGCCTCGCCATCGCGGTCGGCGTCGTCGCAGGCGTGTGGCTGTTCGGACGCCGATTGGAGGAGCGCGGCGCCGGCACGCAGGATGATGCGAGTTCGATCGCGATCTGGGCGGTACTCGCGGGCGTCATCGGCGCCCGGCTCTACCACGTCGCCACCGATTGGGAGCGATTCGAGAACAACTACGCCGACATCCCGAAGCTGTGGGAGGGAGGCCTCGGCATTCCCGGTGGTTTGCTGTTCGGCATCCCGGTCGGCTTGTACATGGCCAAGGAGCGCGGGATCCCGTTCGCAACCGCGGCGACCTGTGCCGCGCCCGCGATCCCACTTGCCCAGGCCATCGGGCGCTGGGGCAACTACTTCAATCAGGAGTTGTACGGCCGGCCGACCGATCTGCCGTGGGCGCTCGAGATCGATGCCGACCACCTCGTCGAGAATCCGGCGACCGGCGAACTGTTCGCCGTCGGAACCACCTTCCACCCGACGTTCCTCTACGAATCGCTGTGGAGCCTCGCAACGGTGTTCGTGCTGTTGTACATCGACCGTCGGTGGCGTCCCCGCGGCGGGTCGCTCATGGGGCTCTACCTGGCTTTCTACGGCCTCGGTCGCTTCTGGGTCGAAGGTCTGCGCGTCGATCCTGCTGACGACGTCGGCCCGTTCCGCTGGAACCAGTGGGTCGCGCTCGGCGCCATCGCGGGAGGGCTCGCGTTGTTCTTCGTGCTCCGCCGTCGCCCCGAACCCGATCCGGTCGTCGACTTCGACGTCGACGACGAGTTCTTGCTCGACGAGGCCGGTGACCGGCCGACGGTGGGTGATGACAGCGATCGGTCTGAGGACGCAGGCGGGGGAAACGCTGGCGGCGAGGCAGATGACGACGAGGCCGAGGAGGCCGAGGATGAGTCAGCCGGAGTTGCGGACGACGAGCACCAGCGGTGACCCGATCGGTTCGCCTGCGATCTCAGCGGTGACCGCCCTGAACGTACGACGCCGGGCGCTGCGGTGTGGTGGTGGGCAGGCGTTTCGGAGCTTCGACGCCTGACTCGCGGGGCGCTAGCGTCCCAAGTCGTTCCGGTGGGGGAGTCATGTCGTCGTACGTTCGTTTGTCAGAGGACCATGCAGGGGGTCGGACCGACGTGATCGTCGACGTTTCGACCGGAGCGCCCACGGTCGTGTACTGGGGCCGGTCACTCGGACCCGACCTCGATCTCGCCAGCATCGATGCCGCACTCGATCGGCCGATCGTGCACGGGACCTTCGACGTCGTTGCACCGATCACAGTGGTGCCCGAGCACGGATCGGGCTTCGTCGGCCGTCCGGGGCTGACCGGGCGGCGCGGCGGAGGGCGCGCCTGGGCTCCACGTTTCAGCACGACATCTCATGTCGTCGTCGGCAATCGGTTGGTCGTCGACGCGGCAGACACCGTTGCAGGACTCGCCCTGCAGACCACGATCTCGCTCACCGAGACGCTGCGTGTGGCGGTCGAGGTCACCAACACCGCCGACCGGCGCTACTCGCTCGACGGTCTCACCGTCACGCTGCCGATCGCCCAACAGGCAGCCGAGCTGCTCACCTTCGAGGGGCGTTGGTCGCGCGAGTCCCACCCGATTCGTCGCGACTGGCAGCAGGGTGAGTTGCTCGTCGAGAACCGCCGGGGTCGGACATCGCATGAGGCGCCGCCGTTGGTCTTCGCAGGCGAACCCGGCTTCGACGAGTGGGACGGCGAGGTGTACGGCGTCCACGTCGCCTGGAGCGGCAACCACACGCTGTTCGCCGAGCGGCTGCCCGACGGGCGGCGCTACGTGCAAGGTGGCGAGCTGTTGCATCCCGGCGAGGTCGTACTGGAGCCTGGCGAGTCGTACCGGACACCCGATGTACTCGGTGTCCACTCGTCCGAAGGGCTCACGCCCACGACGTGGCAGTTCCACGAATCGGTCCGAGCGTTGGACGGCCATCCCGAGCGGCCCCGTCCGGTCCTGCTCAACACGTGGGAAGCGGTGTACTTCGATCACGAGACCGAGAAGCTGAAGGCGCTCGCCGACGCTGCTGCCGAGCTCGGGATCGAACGCTTCGTGCTCGACGACGGTTGGTTCGGTTCGCGTCGTGACGACACCAAGGGCCTCGGCGACTGGTGGGTGTCGGAGAATGTCTATCCCGACGGTCTCACGCCGTTGATCAGCCATGTGACCGGCCTCGGGATGGAGTTCGGGATTTGGGTGGAGCCGGAGATGGTCAACCCTGACAGCGACGTGTTCCGCGCGCATCCCGACTGGGCGCTGATCAGCTCCGGCTACGAACCGGTGCTCGGTCGACAGCAACTCGTCCTCGACCTCGGCAATCCCGCCGCCTTCGCGTTCATCGAGGAGCATCTGGACGCGCTCCTTCGAGATCACGACATCGCGTACGTCAAGTGGGACATGAATCGTGATCACATCCAAGGAAGCGGCAGCGACGGTGCCGCGGGCACCCACGCGCAGACCGTCGCGCTGTACCGGCTGCTCGATGAGCTCCGCGCCAAGCACCCGACGGTCGAGTTCGAGTCGTGCGCCAGCGGCGGCGCCCGGATCGATCATGAGATCCTGCGGCGTACGGAGCGCGTGTGGACCAGCGACTGCAACGATGCGCTCGAGCGCCAGACGATCCAGCGCGGGGCATCGATGTTGATCCCTCCCGAGGTGATGGGCGCCCACATCGGGCCGACCAGATCCCACACCACCGGGCGCACACACTCGCTGTCGTTCCGGGCCGCAACGGCGCTGTTCGGGCACCTCGGAGTCGAATGGAACGTGACCGACCTCGGCGACAAGGACCGGGCTGCGCTTCGTGCCGTGATCGCGATGCACAAGGAGCACCGCGCGCTGCTCCACACGGGTGACACCGTGCGCTTCGCCACCGATCCGGCGTTCAACGCCCACGGTGTCTACGCCCGTGACCGCTCGGAGGGGATCATCTCGTTTGCGCAGCTCACCACCGCGCCGAGTCAGACGCCACCGCCGCTCCGGATGCCGGGCCTCGACCTCGATGCCCGCTACCGGGTCGAGCACCTGCAGATCCCCTACGAACGTTGGGGTTCGGCTCGTACGCAACCTGCGTGGTTGGCCGAAGGCATCACCCTGTCGGGTCGTCAGCTCGCGTTCCACGGCATCCAGCCGCCCACCCTCCACCCCGAGTCTGCGGTCCTGTTCACGCTCACCCGCCTCGATTCGTGACGGCCACGTCCAAACTCAACGAAATCTCGGCGGATCGTGACGCAAGGCGTCACGATCCGCCGGAGTTTCGGATTGGAATGGGCGAAATCGAGTCGGTTCGATGATCTTCGGTCGGTCATGATCGGGAGATGATCGAGATCAGGACACCGACAGTCGACGATCTCGACGCCATGTTCCGCCGCGACGAGGAGGCGTTCGGTGGAGCGTTCACCGACGGGCAGCGGACCACCTGGCGTGGTCTCCTCGATCTCGACCGGTTCCGCATCGCATGTGACGGCTCGTCACTGGTCGGCCTCGCAGGTTCGCACCAACTCGAGCTCACACTCCCGGGTGGTGCCTTGGTGCCGATGGCGGGGACGACGTGGGTCTCGGTTGCGCCGACCCATCGACGCCAGGGCCTGCTTCGGCGGTTGATGGACGCCGTTCATGCCGATGCCGACGAGCGCGCTGAGCCTGTCGCTGGTTTGCAGGCCAGCGAGGCCGCGATCTACGAACGGTTCGGTTACGGCGCGGCAACGCGGTGGCGCCATGTCGAGATCGATCGACGGCGGGTCGCCATGGTCGAGCGGTTCGTCCCGAGTTCCGGTCATCTCACCATGGTCGACCCGCTGGAGCACGTTGAACAGCTGGCCGAGATCTACGACCGCTATCGACGGGGCCAGCCAGGAGAGGTTTCGCGAACCGCGGCGTGGATCGAGATGCGGCTGAAGGAGGAGCCGGGACGGCGCGGCGGCGTGCTCCATCCGGATGGGTATGCGATCTGGAAGATCACGGAGGACTGGAATGAGTTCGATGCGCAGCACGAGCTCCGTCTCGACGACCTCGTTGCATGTACGCCCGACGCGTCTCGAGCGCTCTGGAACATCGTGCTCTCGCACGATCTCGTCGGGCCGATTCGAGCACGTCAATCAGTGAGCCTGGACGATCCGTTGCCGTACCTGTTGACCGACCCGCGCGCAGTGAAGACCACCACGGTCAATGATTTCCTGTGGCTGTGTCCTCGACGGGTTGGCGATCTCCTGGCGGCTCGTCGGTACCGGGTGCCTGACGAGTTGGTCGTCGATGTCGACGGTGAGCGGTGGCAGGTCGAGGGTGGGCCGCACGGCGCCGTCGCGTCGGCGACCGATGGCGAGCCCGACATCTCGATGACGCGTGCGGCGATGGGCGCGCTGATTCTCGGTGGTGTCACGGCGACCGAGCTCGCCGCGGCCGACCGCCTCACGGGGACGGACCTGCACCGCGCCGACGCGTTCTTCGGATGGGCGCCGGCTCCGCATTGCACGACATCGTTCTGACGCAGTCATTCCGAACGGATCCCCGTGGGATATCGATCAGTAGGAGAGCCCTCGAAAGCGCATTGGGCGTTCGTCCACCTCTTCGCGGTAGTGGGCAGCCCACCCCGCGATGCGGGCGATCGCGAACACCGGGCAGTCAGGCGGGAGACCCGCCACGAAGGTGAGCGCACCGAGCGCGAGATCGATGTTGGGAGCTTGGGCGACGTAGCGGCCGGCGACGGCGAGCAGGCTGGCCACTGTGTTGAGGCGACCGCTCGGGTCGGGGAGCGCCTGGACGCGATCGAGCAACAATCCGAAGCGTGGGTCACGGCTCCGATAGATCGAGTGGCCGAAGCCGGGCACCCGCGGGCGCTCGGTGCGGAGCCGGTCGAGGACGTGGTCGGCACCGTAGCGTTCGCAGTCGAGCAGCAGCCGGTGGGCGTGATGTGATGCCGAGCCGTGGAGCTCGCCGTCGACGGTGGCGAGTCCAGCGATGAAGGCCGCGGTCGGTGATGAGCGGACCGATGCCGCAACGCGCACGGCCAGCGTGCTCGTCGCCAACTCGTGGTCGGCGAGGAGCACCAACGCCGAGTTGATCGCCCGGTCGAGTTCGAGTGGCGGGCGCGGCGCCCATGCCCGCGCGAGCCGATCGGCGTACGGGAGGTCCGGATCCGCAGCGCTGCCCATCGCCACCGGGATGGTCCCGAGGAGGATGTCTGCAGCGGCAAACGGGTCGTCGGGGAGTTGCAGCCCGGATGCGAGCTGCACGAGGCCCATGATGCCCTCCGGTGCCCCCGACCAGTTCGTTGGCAGCGGAGCGGGCCTCAGCTCGGGCGGCGATGTCCTCCACAGCAGCGCGCAGACCTGCTCGTACGGCTGATCGATCAGTTCGTCGACCGGCACGTCGCGATAGCGGAGCCCGTCCTCGTCGAGTTGGGTCACGGCACTCGCGATTCGGACGTCGATCGTCGGAGGTGGCGGTGGCGGTCGACGGTTCTGCTTCCGGAGCGCTTCGAGTTCTTCGAGATCGAACAGCGACGAACGGCCGTCCGCGCCGATCGTGCGGTGCACGCGGCCGCGGCTGACGTACGAGTACAGCGTTGCGGTCGACACGCCGAGTCGGCGTGCGGCCTCGGGAGCTCGAAGGAACGTGGTCACGGCGACCAGTTTCGCACCGGCGCCACCCCCGATCAACGTCG
>Ga0316197_10001705_pt1 | contig 15625 bp, 18 predicted proteins | sample OudBiesiAoxic_MG_FD_204939 | JGI IMG/M metagenome (GOLD analysis project Ga0316197, IMG submission 204939) | Coastal sediment microbial communities from Oude Bieten Haven, Netherlands - site A oxic | ecosystem: Environmental > Aquatic > Marine > Coastal > Sediment | place: Netherlands... | reverse complement strand
TTTCGGGAAATCGCGCTGCAGTGCCGCGACTAGTTCCGCGATTTGGTGGACGCGCAGCCGCGAAGTTTGCTGCACAAGCGTCGGGCGGCTTCGTCCGCATGGCGGTCATAGACAAATTTTTGACCAACGTCTGATGTCGCCCGAACCGGTCGTTGACAGCAGAAAGTTTGGCTTTTCGCGACCGAACGACCGCTGAGCGGCGCTTAGCCGTCATCTGATAAAAACAGTCGAAGGTCTGCACCGAGCCCAAAGCAGCTATTTTGCCTTGCCAGGCAAAATCTCCCGCCCTGCGCGTTCATAGACAAGAGAGCTACCCTTGCGCTACCGTATTCCTGTATTCTTTAAGCAATGCTCATTGATACTTGGGCCAGTCGACCTTCCAACATGGGCGCAGGCGTAATTGAGTTATAAACTGGATAGAGCGCACGACTTGTGAAGACACGAAGGAAATTTGTTTCAGATGTCTCAACTTTCGGGGCGGTTGGTCTTTGCTCACCAGCATTACTGTCAACACCTGTGCGCGCATCTCATAATATTCTTAGGATCATGCGTTGGAAGAATTTTGTGCCTGCCTACGAGGCATGGTTCAATGACGAATTTGTCAGGAACTGGGGGCAGAAAAATAATACTGATGTTATTGTTACAAACGTTGGGCTCGCCGAAATTGGGCGCCGTGCAGCGCAGGAAATTAAAGCTGGTGAGGGTCATGATCTGGTACTTTTCCTGTCACCAAAACCTTCCCTGGAAGACCATACCATCGACCATAGCGATCTCCATAAGGAGTGCGAAAACCGTTTTGGGAAAGCTTATGAGTTTGCGGAGCGGAGCAACGTAAACCCCCGCACAGGAAGGTATCACGGCTTCATCGAAAGTTATGCGCCAACAGTGGTTACTTATCGCAAGGATATCTGGGACGCGGTTGGAACTGTCCCTAATACCTGGGACGATATCAGGAAGGCCGGCCGCGCGGCAAAACTGCTGCACGAAATGCCCGTTGGAATCAGCTTGGCGCCTGAGCACAATGCAAATCACAGTCTTCGCGCCCTAATGGCAGCTTTTGGTGCCTCCGTTCAAAATGAAGACGGCAGACCTATCCTTGCGTCGGCCAATACTTTGGAAGCGCTTAAATTCGGCAAAGCATTGTACGAAGAGACCATGCTGCCGGAAACTCTTGCATGGGGATCTCCCTCTAACAACCAATCCGTGCTGGCCGGGGCCGTGAGCCTGACGATTGACACGATGTCGATCATTCGCGCTGCCGAGGCAAAACGCTTGCCTGTTGAGCCAAACCTGGCCCTTGCCACATTACCAGAGGGGCCGAACGGCGCTGGAGGGCCCGCTTACGCGACCAACACCTACGTGATTTGGAGGTTCGCCCAAAACATCGATGGTGCACAGAAATTTCTGTTGGACTATATGGGTGCCTTCCGTGAAGGCCTGCTTAAAAGCGGGTTCCAGAACATGCCGAGCTTCCCTGGAGCAGTTGCGGATCTCAACGATCTTATCCGGTCCTCATCGCAAGGGGGCAGTCGTTATGGTGTACTTGCGGACGTCCCTGAGAGTTTGACCAATCTTGGGTATCCCGGATATTCGAATGCGGCGACGGATGAAGTGTTAAACCGGCACATCATCCCAGAAATGTTTTCGCGTGTCGCAACCGGCGCTGCAACACCACAGGAAGCCATGGATCTGGCCAGCGCCGCGATAGTACCGATCTTTGATAAGTGGCGCGAAGCCGGCAAAATATAGCAGAAAAAGCGAGGGCTTAGCCGCATGCGGATCCGAAACAAGCTGCTTCTGGCGATCACCGTACCGGTCGGCTTGCTCGTTTTGCAAATCATGCTCGTGAATGTCTTTGTCAGAGAACTCCAAAGTGCCGTCAACTTCATTTCCGCCACTCATGCGACGATTGAAAACAGTTTTGTCGCTGAGGATCTCACAGCTCGGTTGCGCGCCGAAGCGAAAAGTTTACCGTCCAGCTTTGTTGTTGATCGTGAAAGCGGCGATCAGGAGATTGACAGGTTTCAAGCAGATTTCTCTGAACTAAGCACGCGTTTAGGTTCAATACGCGCTTCTGCTTCTGCGCAGGGCAGTGCGGAAGAGAGCATTGCCGCGCTCGAAAAAGCTTTCGAGGACGTTCAAGCTGAAATGGAGAGAACGAGCGCTGTACTAAAGACAGATGCACCCGACATGGACACGCTCTTAGAACGGGCAATCTTCATGGATGCATCGCTTGTCACTTTGTCCAATGCGCTTGGCGCGTTGACAAGAGACCTCCGTGTTGAGTTGCAAGATGCCGTGGACAGAGAACGAGAGATACACAACCGTCCGGTCATTGCGGGGATCGCCATCGGCGGTTTGACTGTGTTCATGCTGTTAGTGTTCACTTGGTTGGTTGTTGACCGCCACTTCGTCGCGCGGCTCAGCAAGCTGAGCAAGTCCATGTTAGCCATAGCAAGGGGCGATCTGCGTGCTCATGTGCCCGAACCGAGAGGCGGCGATGAAATCGCGGAAATGGCCCATGCACTTACCGTTTTCAGGGACACGGCCGTCGAGGTCGAAGAAAACAACTTGCGGGAAGTTGCTAAAGCGCGGCAACGGCTTATCGATGCTATTGAAAGCATCGCGGAAGGTTTTTCTCTCTATGACAAAGACGACAGGCTGGTGTTGTGTAACAGGCGGTATCAAGACCTTGTTCAGCCAGATACGAATGAGGCCCTTAGGGCAGGCTCACGCTTTGAAGATGTGACCCGTGCCGCCGCTCAAAGTGGACAGATTAAGGAGGCGCGAGATCATGAAGAAGACTGGATTGCAGAGCGTATCGCGCGCCACGAAAATCCATCAGGTCCTTTTCTGCAGAAGCACGCGGATGACCGTTGGATCGAAGTGACTGAACACAAAACCAGTGATGGCGGGACCGTGGCGGTTTACGCGGACATTACCAACCAAAAACAGGCTGAGATCGCGTTGTTGCAAGCAAAGCAGCGGGCCGAAGAAGCCAACGATTTGGTGAGCCGGAAAAATGCGGCGCTTGAAGGCTTGTCATCGCAATTGTCCAAGTACCTCTCGCCGCAGATCTACTCTTCTATTTTCAGCGGCAAGCAAACTGTAGAAATTGCAAGTAAACGAAAGAAACTCTCCATTCTTTTTGCTGATATCGTGGGCTTTACCGAAACCGCCGATGCGCTGGAATCGGAAGAGTTGACCAGCTTACTGAACCGCTATCTCACCGAAATGTCCGATATCGCCCTGCGCAACGGGGCGACGATCGACAAATACATTGGTGACGAGATCATGATGTTCTTCGGCGACCCAGAAACTCGTGGCATACGGGACGACGCTGTCGCTTGCGTGCGCACGGCCGTCGAAATGCAAATGCAAGGCCGAAGATTAGAGGAAAGCTGGAAAGAAATAGGCATCGAAAAGCCTTTCCGGATCCGTATCGGGATCAATACAGGCTATTGCACTGTCGGCAATTTCGGAAGTGAAGATCGGATGGACTACACGATCATTGGCAACGAAGTGAATTTGGCTGCACGCCTGCAAACGTTGGCAGAGCCTGGCGGAATTGCTATTGCCCATGAAACTTATTCCTTGGTGCGCGAAGTGTTCACTGCGCATGAAGCTGAACCACGGATTGTGAAAGGTTACGACAAGCCGATAAGAAACTATTCCGTGGAGCTTGCCTCAACTGTAACCGAAGCAAACAAGGAACCTATCTCAATTGATCGCAACGGTTTACAGGTCTCAATAAACATCGAGAAAATGACACCGGAAGAACGAGTAAGTGCCGTCAAAGATGTTCAGCAACTTCTCTCTTTGATTGACCCAGACACTAACTAGCAAAGTAAAATTATGAAAACATCGACGTCCGTTTTGTCCGGCGATCATTGGTGGACGATGCGGTGAATGGCGGCTCATTCCCGCGACCCGGTCGTTATGTCAGAATCCAAGAATGTCCGGTTCCGGCAAATGCAGGCATTCTGTGCTGAAATTTGCGACCTTGACTGCTACAATCACGGAGACCTGACTCAAATCTTGTTTCAGATTTTGAATGGGCAGATGAATTTCGGACAGAAAACAAGCATGAGTTGGAAAGATGGATTTGGACACAGATAAATTGGATGCTGCCGCACTCGCCATTTTGAGCCTTACGCTGCATGATGGCCGGCGGGTCTGGAAGGGTGTCGATTGGGCGATCACTGGCAGGTTGTTTGAAAAAGGCCTGATAGAAAACCCCGCTGGTCGGGCCAAATCCCTCATTCTGACCGAAGCGGGCCTTGCCGAAGCGCAGGCCGCTCTGGCCGAATTGTTCAGCAAGAGATGACTTGTCGTCACCATGGGCTGTGACGAGCCGTGCCGCGTGTGGATGCGATCCGCGAAGTGTGTATACGGCCAGAAGCACGTTGAAGGATGAAACTGCAGGTGCGGCGAGCATTAGAATTTTGAAAGGCAGGAAAACGCGGTTTACGGACGCTCCCAGCAATGCAGCGGCCGGCGGCTTAGTCCCGCAACTCGGCCGCTCGCCATTTTTTGTTGAATGTCCGGTGCTGGTGAAAGCAGACATTGAGAGCCAAAACTTTGAATTTCCGGTCGTGAATGGCGGCTTAACGCGAAACAACCGACACTCACCAAAATTCAGTTAAGGTCTGCTCGGAGCCCCGAAGGCGACCTTGATCGTTTCCACAATATTGGTCAGAAAGGGCGGAATGCGGGCATTCGCCGCAAGTGCGAACCAACCCTGCATAGATATTGAAAGCCGACGTTCAGGTGACCCTGAAACTGGGTTTCACTCTGCACCACCGCATGATCGCAAAGAGCCCTCTTTACTGATTTGCTGCGTTGCAGCTGACGTCCGCTATGCCGAGGTGAGCCAAAAGTTTGGCAAAACTTACTGCGATTTTGCCAAGGGTTTTTCAAACATTTTTCAACAAATTGGCCCATAGATCTCTTTGGATAAAAATGGCCGTTTTTGACCTACATGTTTTGGCAGTGGGTCGTTGTCTGTTTTGCGGACAATATTACAATCACACCTACTGGCCAGTGCCTAAGTCACTCAGGACAGGACTATCTTCATTTCACGCACTGAACTGCCGTAACCTCCGGCCATGAGGCTAGTAATCTTGCCATCCGCAGCCGTTTCAAGATCAACAGTAATCAAACTCGGGGATGCAGGCTTCATGAAATGCCCTTGTGCGATCTTCAGGTGGGACGCCTTGATATCCATGATGTCATGCAGATAACAGGCAAGGGGGCCTGCGGCCATGCCGGTCGCGGATTCTTCTGGAATGGCATAGCGGGGCGCAAACATCCGGGTTGTGGCAACGGTTTCAGCATTATCGGGCGACATCGCAAAAAGATAGTAACCAATCAGGTCAAGCTTTTCACTGATCTGATTAATTGCGTCCTGATCGGGGGCAACGCCTGCCAGAATGGTGTCGCTCTTGACCGGGATCACGATGAAGCTGTTTCCGGTGTTCACGAGCATTGGCTCGCTGCCAACGATCAAATCGCTGGTCTGCAGACCGATCGAACGCAGCACGTCTTGCAGCACAACACCGGAAGCCCCCCAAGCATCAGAACTTTGGTAGGTGGGTGCGAGTTGTTCCATGAATGCCTGTTGATCCTTGATGATGATCTTTCGCAGGCCGTCGACTGTCATCTTGGATGTTTCACCTTGAGACACTCGACCCGTCTGCGCCAGATAAGAAAATGCGGCGATCGTTGCATGGCCGCAATGAGCGATGCGCCGGTTTGGTGTAAAGAAATCAAGCTTGAAGCCAGCTTTGTCAGAAGATGAGACGAAGGCAGTTTCCGAAAGTCCGATTTTTGTTGCGACCTCCAGCATCTGATCTTCGCTCAGCCCGTCAGCATCAATCACGACACCAGCGGGGTTCCCGCCCTCGCCGCCAGCGACGAAGCCATTTACGACATGAGCGGTTATTTCAGCTGTTATATGTTGAAGGGTCATTAGTATATTCCTCGATTTGTGTGTGATATAACTATAAATATCAGTAAATCTGTTGAAGCGGGTTCATAAGTACATGAAAGATAATCATGAGTGACAGCAAGAATCAGGCTCTGCAGAAACTAGCCGCTGCCGCGTCGCTCCTCGAAGCAATTGCGCGAACTGAGAGCTTTACCAAAGCCGCCCAAGAGCTTGGCATCCAGCAATCTGCTGTCAGCCACAAGTTACGCGCCCTTGAAGCCGTGCTGGGATTTGCGTTGTTCACCCGGACAACCCGTAAAGTGGCCCCAACGCATCAGGGTGCTTTGATCTGCACCGCGTGCCGTGTTTCCACCGAAGCCATTTCATCCGCCCTCAACGAGGCGACCCGGTTGGGCGACGCGCAAAACACCATTCTCTCAGTATCCTCTTCGCTTGCAATGAAATGGCTGGTGCCGGCAATGAAGCGCGCGCAAGAGCGCGAACTAAAAATTACACTGAACATAGATGACCAGTTAACGGTATTGGGGCAAAGCGGGATGCCTCACGCGGCTGTAAGGTTTGGACCTGGTCCTTATGCGGGCTTTCATACAACACTGCTTTGCAAATGCCATGTCATGCCGGTGGCCCACAAACGACTAGCAAAATCCTTGCGTCCCAAAGCAGGGAAGCAGAGCGTCTTATTGCGCGATGTCAGTGCCGAAGAGGACGGGACGGGCATGACTTGGGAAGACTATCTGGCGGACGACTTTGAGGCGGCTCGTTTCGACCTGACAATGAAATTCAGCCGGTCAGATGTTGCGTTGCAGGCTGCCATTGCTGGTTTGGGGCATTCCCTTGGAAGAACGCTTTTGGTTGAAAATGATCTTGATGTGGGCTTGGTTTCGCTTTCTGGGCCGATGGTAGCCATCCAGTCGCGATACTGGCTAGTGACCACTGCTGACTTCGCAGCCACAAAAGCGTTTGGAAGGTTGGAGGAATGGCTGCATTCGGAAGTGAGGCGAAGCAAAGTCATGCTGGGCAATCAAGGGGCGTTTTGATGCCTCACCTCAGGAGACCATATTGGACTAGCGGCACAATCGTGCCGCCAGCTTTGTCAAGTCAGGTCTATTGGGAGAGATCGAAGAACAATATCTCTGCGGCGCTGCCTTGTTCAAAGATCAGCGAACCGCTGCCCTCAATGGCAAGACCGTCGCCCTTAGTCAAAGCGATGCCATTCACGTTTAGAGACCCATTTGCTACCTGCACCCAACCTTTGCGTCCAGCCTTCAATTCAACGCTGATTTTTTGGCCGCCTTCCAGTGTCGCCGCATAGACACTTGCGTCTACTTGGGTCGTCATGGAGCCGTTGCGCCCATCTCGGGAAAGGAACAATTTGAGCTTGCCGCTCTTATCCTCGTTTGACAGATCTATCGTGTCGTATGCGGGCTTGGTATTCTGCGTCTCGGGCAGTAACCAGACTTGCAAAAACCGCATTTCTTCGGTCGCGGATGGATTGAACTCGGAATGGGTCACGCCAGATCCTGCGCTCATGTATTGTACGCCGCCGGCACTGACGACCGATCCGTTGCCCAATGAGTCCTTATGTTCCAACGCCCCGCCTAACACGTAAGAGAAGATCTCGGCGTTTTGGTGTGGATGCTGGACAAACCCTTTGCCACCCGCAACAAGGTCATCATTGATTACGCGCAGATTTCCAAACCCCATGTGCTCAAGATCATAGTAATTTCCAAAGCTGAAACTATGCGCTGATTTGAGCCAGCCAAAGTTTGCCTGCCCCCGTTCTCCAGCTGGGCGAACGGTTAAGCTCATGCCAACTTGTTGGGTGGTATTTTGGGCGATCGTCATGTGATAATCTTTCTTAGGTTATTGGATATATCTCGAACCTGCTTCGATCGCAGGCGCGGCGCTTTATCAGTCAGGCAAGGGGATGAATTCGTCCTTGTCAGTTGGCGGCAGTTGGAAACGACCATGTTCCCAGTCACCAGCGGCCCAAGCTTCCTTGGCGGCCTCGATCTTCTCTTTTGAAGAGGCGACGAAATTCCACCAGATATGTCTCGGGCCATTCAGTGTTTCGCCGCCAAGCAGCATCAATCTTGCACCAGAAGGGCCAGCTTTAACGGTAATCGCGTCGCCGGGACGGAAAACCATCATCTGACCGGACTGAAAGACGTCGCCGGCGACTTCGATTGAACCGTCGGTAACGTAGATGCCGCGATCTTCATGGTTGTCAGGCATGGGCAGCTTTGCACCGGCTTCCAGGATAGCATCGGCATAGTACATCTCTGTAAATGTTTTGGTCGGCGCGCGTTCACCCCAAGCATTGCCAACAATGAGCCGCACCTGTTTGCCTTCACCTTCTATGAACGGCAGAGCTTCTTCCTTGTGGTGCTCAAAATCAGCTTCCATGTCTTCGGCTTCCTCGGGCAAGGCCACCCATGTCTGAATGCCAAACAGGCTGCTTGGCCGTTTGCGGGTCTGCACACTCGTGCGTTCCGAATGGGTGACGCCGTTCCCGGCGATCATCCAGTTTACCTCACCGGGGTAAATCATCTGGTTGGTGCCGAGAGAGTCTTGGTGCTGGAACTCTCCCTTGTAGAGATAGGTCACCGTCGCCAAGCCGATATGGGGATGCGGACGGACGTCGATGCCTTGTTCGGTGATGAACTCAGCCGGACCCATTTGGTCAAAGAACACAAATGGACCAACCATTTGGCGTCGGGCTGAAGGGAGGGCGCGGCGGACTTCGAAATCGCCAATATCTCGCGCCCTTGGCACGATCAGTGTTTCAATCGCGTCGACGTTATCTGCGCCGGGGCAGGTTGGTTCAATTGAAGGGTTCCAGCTCATGGCGTGTTCCTTTCATCTGTTTGCAACGATCCAGTCATGGCGTCAGTCGTCAGGATTAACTGTTTGATAGTGGCCTTGAGCATCTGTGATTGCTGCTTTTCCTTTAGAGCGCCTGCATCATCAAAGGCATTGACCCCATTGGATATTGCAACCTGATTTGGGACGACCGTCACGCCGATATTGCCCAGCATCATGCGCAAGGGAACAAGCCCGCGCAAACCGCCGAATGCCCCAGGTGCTACCGATCCAATCGCCATTACCTTACCGTTAAAGGCCCAAAGTGGTGGCTCACTTTCGGTATGGGGACGTGAGATCCAATCCAGTGCGTTCTTGAGCAAGGGCGAGATCGAGCTGTTGTATTCCGGCGATGCTATGAAGATGCCGTCCTGCTCCACAAAGAGCTGTTTGAGACGTTTCGCGTTTTCTGGCAGGCCTCGATCTTGTTCGAGGTCACCGTCATAGAGCGGCATTCCGAAATCTTTGAGGTCAATCAGTGTGACATCTGCGCCTTCCGCTTTGGCGGTGCTCGCAGCTAGTGCTGCGAGCTGTTTGTTTGTCGACGCTTTGCGGGCACTTCCGGCGAACATAAGGAATTTGGCCATGGTTGTAGCTTTCTTAGAATTGCGCGCGATGCCCGGTTTAGGCCTTGAGCACCTGGGGAATGAAGCCATCGATCACAGGCAGTTTGCGAAGTGCGAAGGGTCCGCTGCCTTGGGCTGCGACCGCGGCGGCCAGAACCACCAGCATCAACGGGAATTCCCAACCGCCACCTTCGGCGCTGAACAACCAGCCATTGCCCGAATGTGCCCAGAGCGCGCCGAGCAACAGCGGGATCGACAGAAGAGCGGCAAGGCGAGTGTAGAGACCCAGAAGGATCGCTGTGCCACCCACAAGTTCAGCCAGAATGGTAAGATAAGCCGCCGCCGCAGGTAACCCCAGGCTTTCAAAATAGCCCACTGTGCCGGGGACCGTGAATACCATTACCTTCAGCAGCCCATGGGACAGCAGAACGCCGCCAAGGGACAGTCGGGTAAGTAACGCGCCGTAGTTTGTGTTGGTTTCGAATTTCATTGTCTTTCTCCATATGCGTTGTTTTTCGTCTGGTATGAATATTGCATTGTTGCTTGTGGTTGATAATATGCTCATTATCCAATTCACTCATTCCAAAAAGTTGCCAATCTCATGGATCACATTTCGCGCGTCGGCATCTTTATTGCAGTAGTTCAGGCACGCAGCTTTGCTGGAGCGGCGCGGGATCTGGGTATTACCAGTTCCGCCGTCTCCAAGCAGATCCAGAACCTTGAGCTGGATTTGCAGGTCAAACTGCTCAACCGCACCACACGGAACGTGTCTGTGACCGAAGAAGGCGCCATCTATTTTGAACGCGCAAAACGGGCGTTAGAGGATCTGGAAGAAGCGAAGGAACAGATTTACGAATTGAAATCTCACCCTCGCGGCCCGCTGAAGGTGAGCTTGCCGCTCAGCTTGGGAGTGAAATATCTTGGACCGGCTGTGGCGCAGTTTGCGGCCACCTATCCTGATGTCGAATTGGACGTGAGCCTGGATGAGCGTTTTGTCGACATAGCAAGCGAGGGGTTCGATCTTGTACTCAGGATAGGCTCACTAAAAGACACGTCTTTGATTGCTCGGCGTTTGGCGTCCTGCCCCTTTGTCTTGTGCGCCAGTGCGGATTATCTGGAGCGACATGGAACGCCCAAAGCGCCCGAAGATCTCTTGGAACACAATGTTTTGGCCTATACCCGCAACACTGGGCTGCATGAGTGGCGTTATAAAGACAGCGCGGGACAAACCGGCCAGGTCAGCCTGAGCGGCTCATTCAAATCCGATTCTGGGGATGTTCTATGCCATACCGCTGTCGAAGGTGTGGGTATTGCGATCCTGCCGGTCTTCTACGTCGCGGAGCATTTGAAAAGTCAGCGTTTACTGCAACTGCTTCCGGATCACCTCACTTGGCCTGAGAGAGACATCCACTCAGTGTTTCAACCCAACCGTTTCCAGTCAACTCGGCTGCGCCTATTCGTCGATCACCTCGCCGCGACCTGCAAGCAACTGCCGTGGGAATGAAACGTCAGATTAGGTGAAGAGCGAACTTCTTTCATAGGCTCTCCAGGAATCCAGCCACCTTACGCACGACAGTTTGATCCTGCAAAATCCGGTTGTGCCCCAAGTCATCAGTTGCGAAAAGCTGCGCGTCAGGCCAGGCAGCGCTAAGTGTCTCAGCTTGCCCTGCTTTTGATGCTCCATGGCCCGGCGGATCAAGAAAAACCACCCGATAACCTGCTTGCTGCACGGCCTTTCCAATTACATTCCATTGATCGTGATTGCCATCAAACCCGTGGGCAAACAAAGCCAGAGGCATCTTAGGATCTTGACCAGGTTCTCGCCAGCCTACGATACCATTCCCAATCTCAACGCGCTCATGCGTCTTTGACACATGAGATCGACTGCGACGAGGTGTCAAAATACGTCGGACAAGTATTCGCGCCATAAATCTGGGTGCGAAAGTTGATGCTGTAACGATCGCCTGACCAGTGAATTTTCTAAGAAACGACAAGTTTCCCAACTCCATTATTCTGCGATGTTCAATCGCCAATTGCCAGTTTGTATCCCAGATGAGACGCACGAAAACCCAGCCGCTCATAGAATGCATGGGCAGAGGTGCGGGACGCGTCAGTGGTCAGTTGAACGAGACCGCAACCGCGCGCGCGACACTCCGAAATGGCCCATTCGAACATCTGCTTTCCGATGCCCGCCCCGCGCTCCGCACCGGCCACGCGAACGGATTCGATCTGGCCTCGCCATGCGCCCCGGCGCGATAGCCCAGGAATGAAGGTCAGTTGCATCATACCTATGGCGCGATCGCCACGGGCGGCCACGGCAAGAAGCTGATTGGGGTCGTGGGCGATGGCGTCAAAAGCGTCAATATAGGCTTGATCGAGCGGCGTTCGTGTATCTTCGCGTTGATTGCCCAGCGTATCTTCAGCCAGCATTGCGATCATCGATTCGAGATCAGCAGCGACTGCGCTGCGCATGGCGATTGAGGCGTGTGTCATATTGGCTATCTCCTTAGTGTTGAATGTCTTGGAGCCCGCCTGCCAGTCTCTTCGGCAAGCTCCCCGTGCACGAGCACAGTCAGGTGGACTATGCCTGTGCCATCCTGAGCAGCCCCAGCAGCAGCAGGGCGCAGGCGACGGTGCATGCCGTGGTGCGCACGCTGTTCCAGAAAGTCCATCGCGGTAGGTATGTGTCGGTCCAGAATCGTTGGGTGTCGTCGGTCGTCAGGTCCATAGGCGCCAGTGCTTCATTGAGCGGCACGTTGCATACGAGGGTAATACCAAAGACTCCAACCAGATAGATCATTCCGGATAGCGCAACCAGTGTGGCACCAGCGCCGGAAAGCACAAATGTGGCGTAGCCTGCTAGCACCAGAGATACCGGCACCAAGCCCAAGAAGAGAGCCATGAAGACATAGCGGAACACTTCGCGGTTGATGACCTGCATTGCTTCGATGCCACCTCTGCCACTGGTATGGGCCAGCGACCTCATGATGAAGTCGGAGAAAGCGAGGAAAACACCGCCTAGAAGGGAATAGCCAACGACGGAGAACTGACAAAGGAAGAAAAACCAGATCGACATGGAAGGACCCTTTCCGGGCTGAGACGCTGCCTGATCGCCCCAAACCGAGGCGTGCAGGCAGCATTGGGTTTCAGGTGGGGTAGCGGTTTTGCGGAACCGTGATGGGAAATGGTGCATCGGATGCCTCACGCGGGGCACGTCTTGGCGTCATGCAGAGTAGGCCGATTACGATCTCCAACACCGCGGCGATCACGAGCCCGTCATCAGGCGTGCCGTCAAGCGCAAGAGACAGCAACCGTGCCAACCCGTAAGAAAGGAAGACGGCGGCCGCGATCCACCGGGAGACATGAGCGAAGCCGGGTTGAACCAGTCCCGCCAGCATGAACAGTCCCATGACAAGCAGGGCGCCGCCCGGGGCCCGGATTTCACTGAGCAGGCTTGGGTCACTCCCTAGGGTGATCCCATAGGAGGCGTGGAAAGCCGAAGGGAAGATCAGGATTGCCGTGCCGATGCCTACGGAAGTGGTGCCTGCGAGGAAGAGGATGGCCTTTTGGAAGGATGTCATTTTGTACTCCAATTTCTTAAGAAATGGCCGCTGTGCGCAGCCGTTTGGGAGATCACGCGGCTTCTGTGGCCCAAGAGCCCGTCGCTGCGGCCCGCTGGCAGAAGTCGGCGAAGTCACGCGGATGGCGGCCAAGCGCACGCTGCACACCATCGCCCAACCATTCATTGCGGCCATCCAGGGCTTCCTCACAGACATGAGTAAATACGTCGGCTATAAAGGTGCCGCCAATCTCGGTCATTGCCGCGTGGAACTGGGCGAGTGTGATAGGGACGTACCGCACCGACTGGTGGCGCGCGGCGGCAAGCTCGGCTGCGGCTTGTGAAAAGTGCAACAGGCGCGGGCCGGTAATCTCGTAGAGCTCGCCCGAATGCCTGTCCGTCTCAGTGAGGGCCGCTACTGCCACGTCGGCGATGTCGTCCACGTCGACAATGGGTTCGCCCACGTCTCCGGCGGGCAATGCAATGACACCGTCGAGCACCGGATCACGCAAATAACCCTCGCTGAAGTTCTGCGCGAACCAAGCACAACGCAGGAGGGTGAAATCAATTCCTGAGGTTCGGACTATTTCCTCACAACGCATAGCTTGGGTTTCGCCGCGGCCTGACAAGAGCACCAGCCGACCCAAGTCCATCTCTTTCGCCAGCACCGAAAGCGCTTCAATCTTTTCTGCCGCTCCCGGAAAGGCCAGATCGGGGAAATAGGAAACGTAGGCGGCGGACACACCTTCGAGCGCGGGTACCCATGTGGCTTGGTTCTCCCAATCGAACGGAATGGGCGCGCTACGGGTGCCGGAGCGGACAGAATAGCCACGTTCTGACAGCGTCTTTGCAATGCGACGCCCGGTCTTGCCGTTTGCGCCGATAATGAGGATCGGTTGGGTATGCATCACTTGAGTCTCCCTGAGTTGAGGTGATGCAACAGGGATGGCCCACGAGAGGCTCGACGGTCTTGACGATGGCTGCCACTGTCTTGACTGATACTGCCAAAAGGGGGTGTCAGTGCGCCGCGTGGTTGTCGCGAAACACCGCTGGTGTCTGATCGACCCAGCGTTTGAATGCCCGAGTGAAGGCGCTCTGTTCAGAATAGCCGGTCAGAAACGCGATTTCGGCTATCGAATGATCACTTTGCACCAAAAGACCTTCGGCCAGACGCCGTTGCGCCTGTTCCAGCAGACCCTGATACGAGGCTCCGTCAGCAACGAGCCTTCGATGGAGCGTCCGTTCGCTCACCCCCATTTCGCGCGCCACATCGGCGGCGCGCGGTGGTCCATCGCTCAGCCGGTCGGAAATGCGCCGCAAAAGGGTTTGCTGAAAAGATGTTTGGCTGGAAACTGCAGCAAGTTCGGTGTCGAGATGGGGTTTCAGGAATTGTGCGATCGCCGGATCGCCCAAACGATTGGCGCGCACCAGAGTCTCCTCCGACATGAGCAGACCGTCGAGGTCCGAATCAAAGATAATTGGGCAACCGAAGAATGCCTGATGGTCGACCACAGACTGAGGTGCAGCGTGGCGACAATGCACTTCAAGCGGCGTCACCGTGTCTGGCGAGACCTCGCGCATGATTGACACGGCGCTGGCCAGGGTCGCCTCATTTGACAAGCGCAATCCAAGGGACCGCGGCCCATTTCGGTGCAGAAGAAAATATGCGCCTTTCGCATGGTTGCGCACTTCGTATCCCGCCACGGACGTCAGAAGCCGGGCATAACGCGCCGCACGCTCCATCGAACCACGCAAGCTGGGCGCGGTCTTCCACGCCAGACCGAACGCGCCATAGTCGTCGCAGCGCATCGATGCCCCGACCCGCAGCGGAAAATCTGTCGCATCGTCCAGAACTGCAGCAATCCGTTCGAGCAGCGCGTAGTAGTCGGTATCCGCGACCATGGTCTTGACGTCGGTTTTATTCATCGTCAGGCCAACTGTGCGCAGGAGGTCGTTCAGGTCGTCGGCGTCAGCCGCGGCAACCACCTTACGTACAAAGAGCGCCGTGATTTTCCCCATCCTATATCAAAACCTTCTGCAACATCGGGGTAGCATAGGGTAATTCGGCTATCGCAACAAAGCGATGTGGAACTTCGCACACCATTTGGCACAGGACTTTGGCTAGAATAATCCAATTCAGCGCATGTTCAGTCGCTGTTACCTGCAGAAAAGAGCCCTGGGTTTGGTGGGGCCCTGGGTTTGGTGGGGTGGTATCTCGTGAATTCGTTCAGTCATTAGAAAGTAAATCTAACTCAGAATTCCATTCATGCAGTGTGATGGAAAATCGCGCTACTGCCGTCGCAATTCCATCGCCCGCTCTTCTGCCTCAATATCCTCGAAATCGGGTAACCGTTTCAGATAGGCGCGCAGAGGTGCTGTCAGACCAATTCGAACTCGTCTCTGCAAGGACAGTAAGGCTGATCCTTATGCCGCGCCGAGTTGGCGCCATTCGGCAAGAGCGACGGCGCGGTTGAGTTTGAAATTTGTTCGAGTTGAGAGGCTGCGTTCCTGATTAAAGTGATTGTAGACGGAAGCGTGTACGGAGGCGAATTTCTGCAAACTTCGCATGCGCCGGAAGCGAAGCATGGCCCGTTCTCGTCGTCGAAACGGCAGGTGCGAATTCTCCGCTCGGTTGTTCATCCACCGGCCCGTTTCCTGCCTGTCTGCGGCGCCGATCTCTTTCAGCGC
>Ga0316197_10001704_pt1 | contig 15625 bp, 16 predicted proteins | sample OudBiesiAoxic_MG_FD_204939 | JGI IMG/M metagenome (GOLD analysis project Ga0316197, IMG submission 204939) | Coastal sediment microbial communities from Oude Bieten Haven, Netherlands - site A oxic | ecosystem: Environmental > Aquatic > Marine > Coastal > Sediment | place: Netherlands... | reverse complement strand
TTTTCATCTTATCCTCCAAAGGTTAATTTTAAATAAAAATAGAGCAATCTCTTGCTCTATTATATCAAATTTTTTATATTTTTACCATAAATTATAGTTCATCTATCTTTAGGGTCAATTCATTTACTACTGAATTTTCTTCAATTATAGAATATACAGCACTGATTTTTTTTTCCTCTATGATAAGAGACTTAGTAAAAATTTCAAAATTTCTATTCATATATGATGCCCTATAAGAAAAACTTGTCTTTTGATTTTCTTTCAAGAGTTTATTACTGTTTATATCTCCATTCCTTACTATCTGCACCTTATCCTTTAAAACAAATATTTTTACTTTTGCATATTCATCAGAATACATGTATTTAACGCCTATTTTATTATCTTCTTTGGTAGCATCAAAGGTAGAGTCATAACTTTCTCCAAAACTATCTGTTGTTCTTATCCTTAATTTCATCTTCTAATCTCCCATTAAGCCGGATATAAATGAATCTACATCTTCTTCACTTTCAGAATAATCTTCATCTTCAAAATATTCTTCTGTACCCCCAGAACCTGTAGTTATTTTATCTTCCCTTTCGTAGTAAGAATCATCATCCCAGTCACCAATATCTGTTCCACCGGCATAATACTCCTCTTCCCAGTTATCTAAAATATCTGATGCTTCATCCTCTTCTTCTACTAATTTCACTATTTCCTCATCTTCTATATATATAAAAACATACTTTTTCCCATCTATGTTTTCACCGATTAAATATTCATCTCCAAACATCATTATATCTCCTATTACAGATATATCATATTCTTCATCTTCTATCATATATTCAAAATTTTCTCCAACAGCATACATTTTTCCCACCTCACTTATGATATTTACTATTTCCTAATATACTAAACCAACGATAAACTTGCTCAAACAATATAAGTCTCATTAATTGATGAGGAAATGTTAAGTCTGAAAAACTCATTCTTAGATCTACAGCATTTCTAACTTCCTTCGTAACCCCGTAAGATCCTCCAATAATAAAGTTGATTGTACTGTTCCCGTTGACTGTTATTTGTTCTATTTTTTTAGCCATGTCTTCTGATGAAAACTTTTTCCCACCAATATCCATTAAGATTGAATACCCTTTATTTTTAGAGATCGTCTCTATTATTTGTTTGGCTTCCTTCTCCATAGATTGATTTCTATTTTTATCGTTTCCATCTTCCTTTAATTCAATGACTTTTAATCTTGTATAGGCAGACAATCTCTTAGTAAATTCATCTATCCCCATATTAATATATTTTTCTTTTACCTTTCCTACGCAAATAATATTTACATTTACCATCTTTATCTCCTTACTCAAGATTTCTAGTCTCTAGTTAATTCTACACAAAAAATATAAATTTTCCTAGCTTAATTTTTTTGTTTTTTATTTTCCACTATTTTTTAGACGTTAAATAATTCTTTTTTTTCCAAAAACATTATTTTCTATTAAACTTTTTATTCATCTCGTCAAAAGTCATCTTTAATATTATCGGTCTCCCATGGGGACACGTATATTTTCCAACCTTATGAAGATCAGATATCAAAGTTTCCATCTCCTCAAAAGTAAGTTTTTCACCTGCCTTTATAGCATTCCTACAAGACATAGATATAATAACTTTTTCTCTTGGGTCGTTGCCTCCTAAATTTTCTAAAAGATGTCTGAATGTATCTTCTACACTGACTCTAAAGTTAAATATAGGAACTCCTCTGATTAATATTTCATTGTCACAAAACTCCTCTACTTCAAATCCAAATTCACTAAATAACTCTAAATTACCCCTGATAATCTCAGTTTCATAACCAGTTAACTCTAATTTTATAGGAACTAATAAGTTTTGAATAGATATTTTTTTGTTATAATGCTTTTCTTTTAATTTCTCATAGAGAATCCTTTCATGAACAATATGTTGATCATAGATCTCTAATTCATCCTCTGTTTCAACTAGGATATACATATTATGAAGTTGGGCTAAAACCCTATAATCAGTTTTGATCTGTTTTTCTTCTTGTAGATCTTTATAATTTTCATCATCCTGTCTCTCATCTACAAGGATCTTTTCAATCTCAATGAGCTTACTTACTTTTTCTGGAATTTTTTCATTTTCTCTACTCTCATCTTTTTTATCTTCATCTTCAATTTCGCTTTCTTTAATTTCCAAATGAGAAATATCTGAAGGTAGAGTTGCTTCATATTCCTGGCTATATTTGTTAGCTTTAGCTATTCTCTCAGTTACCTTATTCTCTAACTTCTCTTCTTTTATTAGGATAGGTTGCTCTGTTTTTATAACCTTATTGACTGCAGGAGTTATTAAGTTTTCTAACTCATCAAAATCTAAAAGATTATTTTTCTCTGAACTTTCAACCACATCCTCCTCAACTTTTAAAGAGATAGAATTCTTTCTGTCATCCATATAGATAGCATCGGTTAACTGATCTAATATTTCCTTGTATACACCATCTTCATCCACAAATTTAACGATCTTTTTAGAGGGATGAACATTTACATCAACTAAGTCAGGTGAAACATTAAAAAATATTATTGTAAAAGGATATCTTCCCTTTACTAATTTAGTATAATAAGCGTCTAAAACTGCTTTTTCAATAGTTTTAGATTTGACATACCTTCCATTTACATAGGTATATATAGAATCTTTATTAGATTTTAGGAGGTTCATATTTCCCCAATATCCCAAAGAAAATTTTGTTGAATTTTTTAATGTATTTCTGCCGAATAATTCTACGATTGTATTTTCTCCACCACGACCGCTAGTTTTCACAACTTCCCTTCCATCTAAAAGTAAAGAAAATGAAACTTCGGTATTGTATAGAGCTTCCTTTAAAACAATCTCCCTTATCCGTGCATATTCAGTAGATTTTTTTCTCAAAAATTTAAGTCTTGCTGGAGTATTAAAAAACAGATCTTTAATAACTATCTCTGTTCCACCTGATCTAGATATCTCTTCATATTTAGTAATCTTACCGGCATTCAAATTTATCTTATGCCCGATCTTAGAATCCTTGGTTTTACTAGAAATAATCATCTTAGATATAGATCCAATAGAAGCCAGAGCTTCGCCTCTAAATCCATAGCTAGTAAGATTAAAGATATCCCTTTTATCTTTAATCTTACTAGTAGCATGTCTCTCCACACATAGAAATAGGTCTTCCTTCCCCATTCCCATTCCAGTATCAACAAGCCTCACATCTCGACCATTATTTTTTACCTCTATTCTAATTGAATCCGCTTTTGCATCTAAGGAATTTTCTATCAGTTCCTTAATCATGCTAGCTGGATTCTCAACTACTTCCCCTGCTGCGATTATATTAGATACACTTTCATCTAGTATTCTTATCCTACTCATATAATATTGCCCCTTCTAAAAAATAGCCTTAATATTATAGCAAAATTATAAAATTCTGACTATTTCTTTTTTAGTTTGATAATTTCATTTTTTTATTTAATTTATTATACCCTATTTTTGTTCCTTAAAACAAAAAATTCGACTACTTTTTATTGTCAAATCTGAATCATCTATTTTTATGGTATACTCTAATTAATATGAATATATTTATCATTATTTTTCGGCAATTAAATGTAGAAAAATAAAAGTTTATAATAACTTAAAAATTCAAATATTAATTAAAAAGGAGATTTTCATGAAAAAAATTATCTTGCTGTATATATTTATTTTTACTACTCTATTTCCCTCAGATAGTATAGAAGGGTATAAAGTCTTTATGCAGGCAAAGAATCATTATCTCAACAAAAATTTTGATCAAGCAAAAATAGAATTTGAAAATTTTGTAGAGATCTATAAAGATTCTAAACTAGTTAATTCTCATTACCCTGATTACTATATTGCCATGAACTACTATGAAATTGGAGAGATGAAAAATGCTCTTAAATATTTGGAGTCATCTATCTATACTCCTAAGTATTTAAAATTTTTAGGATTTAAAAAGTCCAATTATTTTGAATTTAAAAGGGGATTTTATTTAGGCGAAATATACTCTCGTTTAGGATATTCTACCAATGCTCACTACCAATATTTGACTCTTATAAAGGATTATTATTCCCCTAATTTAGAGCCTCTCGAAAAAAAAGCGCTTAATATTCTTGCCTCTAAAGACCCTTATTACAACTATATATTGGAGATAAAGTACAAAAATAACTATAAAAACATAGACAAATTAAAAAGCAATGACCTACAGATGATAGGACACTATTTATATTCAAAGGGACTCTTTTTAGAATTTTATAAAGCTTATAAAAAATCTATTAATTCTTCCTCTAACAATAAGGAGATCGTTGTGGGTACCCTTAATATCTTAGAAGAAGCAAATCAGTATGACCTCATGATAGAACTCATAAAAAATCAATTTAGTTCTGGTAATACAGATTCAGATTACTATTATTTCTGGGGAAATGCCTTGAAAAAATCCAATAAACCACTAGAAGCTATAGAAAAATATAAATTAGTAGATAAATCTCCATATCTTGAAAAATCTATCTATTCCATTGGAAGAATTTATTTTATTTTAGAAAATTATGAAGAAGCTATCCTATGGAGTAAAAAATTAAATAACGACAAGGCCCATGAACTCTTGACTAGATCTTATTTTAAATCATCCCAAATAGATCTATTTAAAGAATCTGCGATTAAGTATATACAAGCTTATCCGAATTCTAACTTGGCTGGTTATTATAGAAATATGTTATACAATGAAAGTAAAAATCCAAATTACTTAAATTGGATAATAAAACATAACTTGAATTCCTATTACTATCAAGTAGCTTTTAATATCACTAAGACTACTAGAGTATTAGAGGAATATCCTATAGACTATAAGAAGCGTGTCCACAAAGATTCCTTAGCTGTCCTAGATCAACTAACTGAATTAGGTGATCCTCAGTTATTAATTATTGAATCTGACACTCTTGATTTTTCCGAAGACAAGATTTTTGAAACTTTTATTAAAACATCTTATTTAGAAAAAATAAAATTGTATGATCTAGCTATGAAATCCTCACTTTCTAATGAGGAAGAATTTTCTAAATATTCAAACCTTTATCCCCATCTATATCCTAGATATTATGGTGATCTAGTTAAGAAATATAGTAAAAAATATGATGTGGAGGAGGCTCTTATCTTCAGTCTCATTAAGGAAGGAAGTAAGTTTGATTCAAACCTAATTTTTAAAAGTACTTATTTTGGGCTTATGCAGTTAGATCTTGAGACTGCTAAACTATATGATCCTAAAATAACTACGACTAAACTTTTAGATCCAGAAATAAATATCAGTATTGGAGTTCGACATCTAGAATATCTTTTATCTAATTCCGATGACAATATCAGCTTGACCATTGCTAGTTTCCATGATGGAGAGGATCTGATTTCTAACTGGAAATTAGATAAAAATGGAGATATAGATGTAGAGCAAATACCTTATTCAGACTCACAAAAATTTATAAAAAGAGTTATTACCAACTATTATAAATATAAAAGTCTATATAAAGACTAAAAAATTCTACCTTGAAAGGGGTAGATTTTTTTATTTACCTTCCCTTGACAAACTAAAAATTGCGAGCTAAACTTTAATATCGATATTCGATATCAATGAATGATATTAGGAGGAATTATGGAAGAAAAAATATTAAGAAAATTATTTTTGGGATTTATTCAGCTACACATTTTGAGACACGGTAGTAAAAAACCAATCTACGGAGTATGGCTTATGAATCATCTAAAAGAACACGGTTATAATACGAGTTCTGGAACTATCTACCCTCTTTTAAAAAATATGTGTAGAGATGAGCTACTCTCCTTAGAAGAAAAAAAAGTAGAAGGAAAGATAAGAAAATACTATACTACTACAGATCTTGGTAAGATAGTTCTGAAAAAAGGTGAGGAAAAAGTCAGTGAATTAAGTAAAAATATGTAGGGAGGTTATTTTCATGATAAAGTTAGAGCAGCTAAATTTGATGTTAAAAGAACAGCCAATATTTATAAATTTAAATTTACATATTAAAAAAAATAAAAAAATTCTCCTCAAGATGCCTTCTGGAGCTGGAAAAAGTACCCTCCTAAAGGTAATTATGGGCTATATTCCTGTTAATAGTGGAAATATTCTTATCGATGGAGAAGTTTTAGGACAGAATAATATAGATGATCTCCGTCAAAAATTTGCCTATATCAGTCAAAATATATCTTTCACTGAAGAAAGTGTAGAAAAATATATAGAGCTCATATTTTCATTTCAGAAAAACAAGGGAATTAAGTTATCTAATTCTGCTCTATATAAACTCTTGGAAAATTTCGATTTGGATAAAAGTATATTAAAAAAATCTCCTTTACTCTTATCTGGAGGAGAAAAACAGAGAATTGCACTTATATTAGTTTTACTTTTAGACAGGGAAATCCTACTCCTAGATGAAGTGACTTCTGGACTGGATCACGATTTAAAAATAAAAGTTATCGAGATCATAAAAGATTTAGATAAAACAGTTATCATTTCATCTCATGACAATCAATGGCTAGATTATGATGAATTTGAAGTAGTAGGGTGGTGATCTTATGAATATATCTTTTCTTAACATTTTATTACTTTTAATACCACTTTTTTTATTCATTTTAGGATTACGATTTTTTAGAGTAAACTTATTAAAGAGGTCTATCACCTCTATCGGACGGATGATTATTCAATTATTTTTAGTAGGAGTCTATCTAGAATATATCTTCAAATTTAATAACTGGGCTATAAACTTCATCTATATTCTTATTATGGTAATGGTTGCATCTCTCTCTACTATAGATGTGGTTAAATTGAACTATAAAAAATTTATTTTACCTCTGTTTGGAGCTATATTTTTATCGTGGATTATAGTCTATACCCTATATCAATTTATAATTTTACACGATATTAATTTTTTTGAATCCAGATATATTATCCCTGTCAGTGGGATGCTTTTAGGAAATTTGTTACAGGGACAGATTATATTTTTAAATAACTTTTTTACTCAAATAAAAGACGGAGAAGATTCATATTTTTTCCTCCTTTCCATGGGAGCCACAAAGTTTGAGGCACTTCGAGAGTTTTACATGAAATCTATCCTCTCATCCTTACAACCTGGACTTGCAAATATGGCCACTATAGGATTAGTAGCTCTTCCTGGGATGATGACAGGACAAATTTTAGCCGGTGCTTCTCCATTTACAGCTATTAAGTACCAAATAAGTATCATGCTTGCAATTTTTTGTATCAGAGGTTTATCTTTAATATTTACAACCTTTGCTATAAATCAAATTGCTTTTGATAAATTTAGTAGGTTGAAAAAAGATGTGTTTAGATGAATATCAAACTTAAAATTATCTATTCAGACACAAAATATATACTTAAAACTAGGCATATATTTTGTGTATTTTCAATATTTACTTGACATATAGTTAATTAAATCGTATTATCTGAATATACAAATAAATGAATTCTATATAGGAGGTACAATTTGTTATATTACAAAGATGATCCAGAATTATTTGAAAATAAAGCTAGTATCTTAAAAGCTCTATCTCATCCTATCAGATTATGCATAGTAAAAAATTTAATTGCAGCAAAAAAAGCCAATGTAACTCAAATGCAACATTGCTTAGAGGCACCACAATCTACAATATCGCAACACTTATCTAAATTAAAGGCTGAAAAAATTATCAAAGGTGAAAGAAAAGGCTTAGAAGTTTATTATTCCATCTCTAATGAAAAGATAATAAAAATTATCGAAGTTCTTTTTTTGTAAATAAAAACTATAGATAAAGGGAGTGTAAGTCATGAATATTATAGAAAAAATTAAAACCGGTAATTGACCTATGTTAAAAATCTTAGGTTTAAGATTCGGGAAAAAGGGTAAAGCATTCGATATCTCAAAAGACGAAGCTTTAAAGTTATTAGAAAGTGACAACACAATAGTCTTAGATGTGAGAACTCCAAAAGAGATAATAGCAGTCCCTTCTTTAGTTGAAGATGCTATCATGATAGATTATGAGGATAAAAACTTTGAAAATGAAATAAAAAAATTAGATAAAAATAAAACTTATGTAGTTGTATGTACCCGTGGAAATTACGCTAGGGGTGCTTGCATTACTATGGAAAAAAATGGTTTTAAATCTATTCAAAGTCTTAAAGGTGGCCTAAATTCTTTTAATAGTTGCTCGACATGAGGATAGAAATCATCTTCTGGTAGGAGACCTATGTGTTTAGTAAAAAAGATTACTTCTATGTATTAATACATAGAAGTAATCTTTTTTATTATTTCCAATTTTTAAACCACTGATCTACTGACCTTTCAAAGTTTTCCATGAAGTCCGAATTGGTTTTTCTATTATAAAATTCCTTTACAAAAGTTTTTCCTTTATTGGAATCTTTTGAATCAAATTCTTTTTCCTGTTTTTCAAACATTGTCTTTAATTCTGTTTTATCTAGATTTTTGTATTTTTCATCAAAGACGATAAATTTTCTATTAAATCTTTCTCGTTTGACCCTTCTATAATCTTCTGGGTAATATCCAAAGGTCAACATCCCTAAAGGTATCGTATAATCTGGTAGATCTAATAATTCTTTATGGTACTCATAATTTTCTAATATATCTCCTATATAACAGCTTCCTATTCCTAGGCTTTCTCCTGCAATCACAGCATTTTCAGATGCTATCATAGTATCTTCAAAAGCTAAAAGCATCTCTGCATTTCCTGGTTTTCTCCCTTTATTCTCATATACGCCTTCATTTTTATAATAGGTATTCCATTTATTGAAATCAGCAACAAAGATTAAAATATCAGAAGCTGTTCCTATAAATGGCTGAGAATCACAAGATATCGCCAATTTTTTCATAGTTTCCTTATTTTGAATATGAATAATTGAATACATAACCATATTCCCAGCTGTAGGAGCATTAATTGCAGATTCTATTATTTTATCCATATGATCCGCTGATATTTTTTTCTTGTCATACCATCTGAGAGATACCCTATTATTTATAGTCTTTAAAGTTTCATTCATATCTTACCTCCATTTTTTAATTCCAGTATAAGTTTACGACTTTTTATTCTGATAACAAAATAGATTTACCCTCTCTCTTCTTTTCTCTCCCCCTCAAAGGGTGAAAGAAGGTATTTTGGAAGTTTTAAACATAAAAAATACAGATTTAAGATTTTTTTTACAAATAAAAGTAAAAAAAGGCTACTAAGTAACCTTTTTTGGAATTCTATTCTACATCATAGAACCATCTCGGTGAAGTAACCTCTGGAAGTAATCTATTATAATATCCAAAATTCATTAGATGATAGTCGTCATCAAGTGTTGAATTTTTTATATTAGAAGCATTTGTTGCTGGCATATGAGAAACTATTAATAATTTTTCAGCTACCTCAATTAATTTTTCATCAGATTTCTCTTTCTCCATTTTTCCTATATAGATTCTTATTTCTCCTCCAGTTCTCAACCACCAAGGGTATTCACATTTCATTTCATCACATAATCTTTTTTTTAATTTTTGTTTTGTATGTCCAATATAGAGTAATGAATCACTTCCATAAACTGGATGTGAACCATAAATTTGATAGACTCCAATATCTTCAAATGCTTCATTTTCTTCTACATCTTCTATCGAATATGGTCCTTTCCAATATAATTCTATTTTCTTCATATATCTCCTCCTAAAAACTTAATACTTTTTCTTTAAAAGTATACTCTTTTTTTATATACCTTCAAAAACTAATTCTCCCTATAAATTTTATAATTATGGTAATATATAGACAACAATAACATCTTACCTCCCTTCTCCTAATTACATTTAGAAATAACTTTTTAAATTATTTCTAATATTCGTAACCACGTGAAGGTATGAGGTTTTAGGAGGCAATATATGGAAACAAGATGGATACATAAAGACGTACACAATACAACACAATTTGAATCTCTAGGACTCAGTAAGGATTTTCTTAATATAATGGTTAATCGTGGAATAGATACCCACGAAAAGATAGAAAAATTTATTCATCCAAAGATAGAAAATATAGTTTCACCCTTTGAATTTTCAGATATAAAAAAATCTGTAGATAAAATAATAGAGATGGGAGAAGCGGGTAAGACTATATTTATCTATGGTGACTACGATGTAGACGGAATAACTTCTACTTCTCTTTGCTATTTAGCTCTAAAAGAACTAGGTTATAAGGTAGATTATTATATCCCACTAAGGGATGAAGGTTATGGATTAAATAATGTGTCTCTGTCTCACATCAAGGAACAAGGAGGAGATCTAGTCATCACTGTAGACTGTGGTGTCTCATCTGTAGAAGAAATAGAATATGCTAATTCTATAGGACTCACAGTAATAATCACCGATCATCATGACATAAATAATATTTTACCCCCTGCATATGCTGTGGTAAATCCCAAAAGAGAGGATAACTCCTACAAATTTGGATATCTTGCTGGTGTAGGAACTGCATTTATGCTCATGATGGGACTCTATGAAACTTTAGGTAGAAAGGAAGAGATCTATCAATATTTAGATATAGTTGCCATCGGTACCATTGCCGATATAGTTCCTCTAAAGGCAGAAAATCGAATTTTCACCAAATTAGGATTAGAACAATTAAAACGTACAAATCATTCAGGTTTACAAATTTTACTCCAGACTATCTTTGATGATTTAGAGGAGAAAAAATTCAATACCTATGATGTTGGATTTATAATCGCACCGATCTTTAATGCAGCCGGTAGATTAGAAGATGCCAAGATGGCTGTTAAACTCCTCATCAGTGATTCCATGGTAGAAGCTCGTGAGATATCTAAAAAATTAATTGGTCAAAATTGTGAAAGAAAGGAAGTACAAGCTGATATTTTGGAAAAAGTAGAAGCTGAAATCGAAAAAAATAGATACTATGAGGATAATGTCATCGTAGTCTCTGGAGTAGGATTTCACCACGGAGTAGTGGGGATTGTAGCCTCTAAAATTGTAGATAAATACTATAAGCCCACTATAATCATGGAAGAAAAAGATGGTGTTTCAAAGGCTTCATGTAGGAGTATCGAAGGATATTCAATTATCGAAGGATTAAATTCCATGAGGGATATATTTATAAAATATGGTGGTCATGCAGGAGCAGCAGGTTTTTCCATAGATGCTAACAAGGTCAATGAATTTAGAGATAAAATAAATAAACATGCAGGTTCTAAACTATCCAATGAAGATTATAAAAAACCTGTAAAGATCGATAAAGAGATCAGTTTTACAAAACTCACATATAATTTTAACGATGAATTGGAAAAAGCTGAACCCTATGGTTTTGGAAATGCAACACCTCTCTTTGAAGTAAAAAATGTCATCTTAGACAGGGTAAGATTAATAGGAAAAGATAAAACACACATCATGTTTGATGCAGTGTCTACTAATGGTACTACTTTAAAAAACTGTGTCTGGTTTGGGAGTTCCCATCACTTTGAAAGACTGATGGAGATGAAATCTGTAGATGTGGCCTTTAAATTAAAGGTGGATACATATATGGATAGATTTAATGTGAAGATGTTTGTAGAAGACGTTAGGGAAGGAAATTCAGAAAAAAATCTATTGAAAGAAAGTATTGACCTATATGATACGATATTTCCCATGAAAGAAGTGATCTATACCAAGAGAAATGTAGATATCAATTCTCCTACATACCTTGAGTATTCCAACGGTGTCACTGTAAACTCAGGAAAATCTATTGTAGGTTATCTTCCACAGCAAACTGAAAGTATATTGAAAGATCTAACCTATGACTATAATTTTAAGTTTAATGTGAAAATCACAGAGATCATAAAAAAAGATGAGAATTATAACATTCATATCACCATAGATCATGATCATAGTTTTAAAACTAATCATTTCAAAGCTGGTGGGATTTTAAAGGATATTAAAATCTTTATTTTAGGAGATTTAGATTATAATTCCCTTCAAAAAGAAGTCCTGTCTACAGTCTTTAGAAAAAAAGAAAACCCATTGGTTATCTATTCTGGAAACCGTGGAATGAAAAGTATAATCTATACCATGGGACTATGGAATCAATTACATGGTAAAAAAACCTTAGTTATAACCAAAGATCTCCTTCCCCATTATTTCTCTGAATTTTTAGATATTTCAGACAAATATTGTGATGGCTATGATTACTATATCTTCTACAATGAACTTCCTGTCACAAATATTAAAAGTGATTTTATAGTTATCACAAAGGAAGATGTCCATGTAGATGGAACTACCAAAATAAATGATGATTTGAATATTCCTAAAAATATAACTATTTTGGAGGAGTTTGAGATAATTAAAGACTATAATAAAACTAAAACATATTATACTAAAAAATCCTCTACTAAGAAAAAGGAACATATTATAGATAATTTGGATAAATTTGAGATGATCTACTCGACTGATGATATTTTAAGAGTTCTTTAGAATTAAGAGTTTAACCGCGAATGACGCAAATAAGAAAAACTTGGCCACAGAGATACACGGAGATTTAAATTAGAGCTTCACAGAGAAGAAGGAAGAGTGAGATCTTAAGGAAAGATAAAAGTCAGTAAATTTAGGATTATTTCTTTGTGAGCTTTGTGCAAGTTTTATCACTAAAAGAGTATTTGATTAAATCGTGCTTTTTCCCTTGCTTTATAATATATAATATAGTATTATAGTTAAGCAGTGGTGAGATGGTCGAGTGGTCGAAGGCGCATGCCTGGAACGTATGTGTAGAGTAATCTACCGAGGGTTCGAATCCCTCTCTCATCGCCATTTATAAAAATTTCAATACTCCCTAGGTAGGGAGTATTTTTTGTACATATTTAACTTTACAGGAGGATATATGAGATTATTTTGTTTTTTATCAGTTCTAACTATTATCTTAACTGTAGTTACAGGAATTCTTGTGTTTATAGGATATAAAATATACCCTAACAAAGTTTTGTTTTTCGTCATTGCAATTATCGGATATTTCCCATTGATTGGGATAATTTTTAGACAATTTTATAAAAGTAGAGCTTTAGAAGTATTTATAGGTCATTTTCTATTTTATTATAATTATATAATCCTAGTTTCTGTATTTTTATTAGTCGTCTATCTTTTAGGACAAGCTTTAAATAAAGATCTATTTGTTTTTTTCTCTAAGAATCAAAAAATATTTAGTGTTTTTTCACTTTTATTCTTTATTAGCTTGAGCATTGTAGGGAGATCTAATTTTAAAACTCTAAAAAAAGAGTATTTTAATATTTCTTTAAGTAAAGAAACCTTTAATTCTACTTTAAGACTTGGATTTATAAGTGATATTCATTTAAATAATATTTTTAATGGGGATAGCCTTAATAAGGCTTTAAAAAAGATGGCAAATGATAAGGTAGATATAGTCTTGATTGGAGGAGATTTTGTAGACAATGATCCCCATAGAATAAATGATAATATAAAAGAAATTATATCAAAATATAAATTTCCAAAGGGTATTTATGCCGTTCTTGGAAACCATGAATATTATGGTGGAATAGATAGAAGTATTGATTTCATAAAGGAATCAGGAATAAAGTTACTGAGAGATGAGGTTTTAACTATCAATGGGATTAATATTATTGGAAGAGATGATAAAACTAATAGTAACAGAAAAAAATTAAGTTCTCTTTTAGATGGTATGGACAATTTACCTCTTATTGTTCTAGATCACAATCCTATAAGTATCAAGGAAAGTTTAGAAAATAATGTAAATTTACACCTTAGTGGGCATACTCATAATGGGCAACTTTTCCCTTTGAATCACCTTGTTGATCACCTTAATTTAAATGGTTATGGTCATAAAAAAATCGGAACGACTCATACCATTGTCTCTTCTGGTTTAGGAACTTGGATGATTCCTTATAGAATTAAAAGTAAAACTGAATATATGATCATAGATATAGACTATTTTTATAGCCCTGAACCAACAAAAAGTTAGAGGAGATCCTCTAACTTTTTTATTTTTATAACTTTATAAAAAACTTTTTAAAATTTCTAATTTTCCCTCTATTATCACTTCTAATTTAGGAGGAATATACCATGTATCACCTTTTTTTATAGGATAAATTTCACCAGCATAATTAAGGTTTCCCTCACCTTCTAAGATAGAATATATCATAAATGAATCAGCATCTAAATCACTATAACTACCATCTAATAACAACTTATCTATATTAAAATATTTATCTCTAGCAATTTCCTGCTTTGATCCTCCGTCTACCGCCATATTCTTTCTTGTTTCATTAGTAGAAATCTGAGGAGTGTTTTCATAATCTATTACTTCCATAGCCTTATCTAAGTGAAGATCACGGAGTTTTCCATCAACTAATCTATCAAAATCATATATTCTATAAGTCATATCTGAGTTTTGTTGCACTTCACATATCACTACACTCCCTTCTAAACTTGCATGGATCAGTCCAGGAGTTACATTTATAAAATCACCTTTTTTCACTGAGATAATATTGAATAAATTTTCAAAATCTTTGTTTTTTGTTTTTTGTCCAAAAATTTCTGGAGTTATCCCACTTTTTAATCCCATGATCAATTTAGCATCAGAACTAGCTTCTAATATATACCATGATTCAGATTTTCCAAATTCCCCCTCTACCCTTAGGGCATAGTCATCACTTGGATGTACTTGAATAGACAATTTATCGTTTATATCCAGATATTTTATTAGGAGAGGAAATTTTTTCCCATATTTAGAATAAATATTTTCTCCTACTAAGTCACCTTTATAATCTAAAAATAACTCTTCCAAAGTCTTCCCTTCTAATTTACCATTTTCAACAACACTCATTCCATTTTTATGTGAACTAACTTCCCAAGATTCTCCGTATAATTTCTGTGTAGGTAGTTCCATATTTAGTTTTTCACTAAAACTTCTCCCACCCCATATTTTTTCCTTAAATACTTTTTTAAATTTCAATGGGTATAATTTTTCCATAAGATCTCCTTGTATAATGAAATAGAGCTATATAAGCACTATTTCTAGTTTATTTAATTTTTAGTATATAATTAACATAGGCGCTGTGGATTAGTGTTTTCTCCTATAGCTTAGACTATTTTTTATGGAACACAACGTCTAAAAAAATTTTCTATTCGAACTACCGCTATTATAATATAATTTTTAATAATGGTATATGCTTAATCCAAAATTTAAAAGTTCTATCTTACCCTTAGATTTTTTACGACCTCTCCAACTTTATTTTCTAAAAGAAATTCATTTATTTTATCTATATCATACCTCAAAGTTCTTTCAGTTCCTTTAATTAAACCAAGCATCTCTTTCAGAACTCCCTGTCCATTATTATTGATTAAATACTCAACAATATTTAGCATCGTCCTCATCCTTAGTTTTTATTACTATAATTATACAAAAACTAAAATAAAAATCATATCCCCTTCATTTTTAATACTATTTGTCAACAAAAAATCATTGACATAATGAGTTTACTGTTATATAATATCAAAGATAAAGCCCTTTCCCACGAGGAGCCGTTATAAATAATATTTTATAACATTTATTT
>Ga0316197_10001702_pt1 | contig 15640 bp, 17 predicted proteins | sample OudBiesiAoxic_MG_FD_204939 | JGI IMG/M metagenome (GOLD analysis project Ga0316197, IMG submission 204939) | Coastal sediment microbial communities from Oude Bieten Haven, Netherlands - site A oxic | ecosystem: Environmental > Aquatic > Marine > Coastal > Sediment | place: Netherlands... | reverse complement strand
CAGAGCTTTAACGTCGACAACATTGTTGAACAAATAAAAAACAAGCAAATAAAAGAAGCAAAGAACTCTCTAGTGCAACATGTTGTCGACGTTAAAGCTCTGTACCAAACAATAATAGATTAGCATTGAGCTCGCTTTTTCACAGCAAACGGTTCAATAAATCATGACCATTTTATTAAATGCCATAATTTCTGTTTCAACTAAAAATATTTTTAATTTCATTATTTAACAAAGAGCAATATCACTAAAAAATGCTTCAGCCCCACTAAAACCAGCATAAGACTATCTAATAACTAAGAGTATAATAATTTAGTTAGTCTTTAAAATCGAAAGTAAGCACATTAGAAAATGTTATCTAAATCAAGTCATACTGGCATACACTTTCATATCAAGAGGTGATTAGTTTATTCATGACTTAATAAGTTTTTACTTTTCAATCTCACCTAAAATACTTCCAAATCCATTTGGCTCTAAATCACATTTATAGATGATGATTTCAATAAAAAAAACTTTTGCGATGAAAGTCACAACAAAGCCGCCAAAAATACTGCTTAATAAAGCAACTGACATATTAGATGTAAGATACCAGACACTAAAAAATAATTAAACTGAATGAGTTTTAACTATTAAAAAACAATAAATATACGATCATAACGCACAAGAAGCCTAAAGCCGAAGTGCATATTAACTAAAAGAGGTTACCATGAAAAAATTACTTATCGCTACTTTTGCAACTCTTATTGCAATATCAAGTTCAGCAATGGCGGTTACAAAGATCAGAATTGGACACGGTGCAAATGAAAACTATCATCTTCATCGCGCTTTAGAAAAATTCAAAAGTGACGTTGAAGAAAAATCTAATGGAAAATTTGAAGTTCAAATTTTCCCAAGTTCACAGATGGGCCCTGATCGTGAAATGATCGAAAGTGTTCAATCTGGATTATTACAAATGGCGGTTTCACCTTCATCGTTTTATTCTAACTGGGATACTGCATTCGACGTCATTGAATTGCCATTCATCTATCCAAGTAAAGAAATTGCACTGCGTACCGTCCACAGTGCAACTGGTGATAAGATGCTTGCACGTTTAAATAATTTGAATCTAGTCGGTTTAGGCTGGCTAGAAAATGGTATACGCCATGTGAGTAATAATGTTCGCCCTGTCACTAAACCAAGTGATATGGATGGTTTGAAAATTCGTACTATGAAAGTACCTGCACATGTTAAAACCTTTAATGCTTTAGGTGCATCGGCAACCCCAATGAACTTTAGTGAAGTTTATTCTGCGTTACAACAAGGTGTTGTAGACGGACAAGAAAATCCAGTCGCCCACATTTCTGCACAACGTTTCTATGAAGTTCAAGAATATGTCAGCTTAACAAGTCACGTAATGACTTTTTACATCCCAGTGATGAACATGGAATTTTTTAGCTCATTATCAAAAGAAGACCAACAATTACTACTTAGCTCAATGAAAGATGCTGAAGACTACCAACAACAACTCGTGGATGAAGAAGAAGGTGCACAACTAGAAACATTTAAAGCTGCTGGAACTAAGGTAAATAGTTTATCAGTGGAACAACTTCAATTATTCATCAATGCAACTGAAAGCGTACGTGAAGAATACAAAGATAAACTAGGTGTTGAGATTTACAATTCTTGGATGGCCGCAATTAAAGAAGAAACAAATGGTAATTAATTAAATCATACACTTCCCAGAGGGCTAAAAAGCCCTCTCATTTACTATTACTTATAATTCAACTATTTAAAATAATATAACTCATAAATATTATCAAAATTTAAAAGGAGATAAATCTCCTATCGAGGTCTTATTATGTTTGACGAAGCTATTCCAGTTACGCTAGATGGAGGATTCGAATGCAATTTGCCACAGATGTTCCAAGTAAAGCAACATTTCAGTCGCAATAAAATTATAGATATAAAAAAGACGATCAGAGCACAACTCGATATGCGAACAGATACAAAGAAACTTGCGGGAAAACGCTTAGCGATCACCGTTGGTAGCCGAGGTATATCTGGCCTCATACCCGTGCTTGAAGAAACTATTAAATACCTCCGTAGTTATGGTGCGGAGCCATTTATCGTACCCTCTATGGGGAGTCATGGTAGTGCAAAAAGCGAAGGACAACTTCAAATTCTTGCTGGCTATGGTATTACCGAGGAGGCGTTAAATGTACCAATTCTATCATCTATGGACGTAGTTGAAGTCGCAAAAATGCCAGATGGTATTCCACTTTACCTTGACCGTATTGCAGCTGAAGCAGATGGGATAATTTTATGCAACAAAATAAAACCTCATGCTGACTTTAAAGGAAACTTTGAAAGTGGCCTATTAAAAATGCTCTGTATCGGGCTAGGGAACCATATGGGGGCATCAACTCTACACCGATATGGCTTTCACAATTTTCACACAGTCATACCAGAAGCAGGCGCTAGGTTATTAGAGAAAATAACAATCACTTTTGCTATCGCCTTAATTGAAAATGCATACGATGAACTAATGGACATAGAAGTTGTTGAACAATCTGAAATTTTAAAAGCAGAGCCTAACTATTTAAAAAAATCTAAAAATAATATTGCTAGTATTTTGTTCCCAGAGATTGACGTACTTATAATTCAGGAGATTGGGAAAAATATCAGTGGCGAAGGTATGGATCCAAACGTAACAGGTCGCCCAGGCTCTGGATTAAATAAAGGTTTTTTCGGGCCGGCCATTGGACACACCGTAGTACTAGAGTTAAGTCCATCAACTCATGGTAACGGCGTTGGCATCGGTATGGCTGATATTACAACCCGCTCACTCGTTAACAGTCTTGATTTGGGTGCTATGTATACCAACGCAGCGACAGCTGGAACACTTGCAACAGCAAAAATACCAATGGTCATGAATAATGATCGAGAGGCCATCATGTTTGCCTTAAAAACAGCCCCCCTTCACAACATAGAAAAAGCCAAAATTATGTGGATAAAAAACACATTAGAGTTGGATCATATTATGGTATCTGAAACGCTCAAAGAAGTTTCTAAAAAAATAAAGAACGCTAACTGTACGGGTATAAGCTCGCAGTTCAAATTTGATAGCGATGGAAAACTTAGGCCATGGCTATAAAAATTAAGTTAACTTAAGACAAGAAAAAATTTAATATTGTTGGAAGGGTATTGTCAACTTATGAGATCAGGCCGCTAGAAGGCGATAAAATAAGATTTATTCTAAATTTTGAACGTGACTAACCCGCATTCATTCAGAAAAGGGGCGATCTCGAAATGCTCAATAATGTTTTGCCTGCATTAAATGACGCCCAAAACTAAACTGATTATTGACCACACCATGACAACTTAAAAATCGTTGAGCTTGACCCTGTGATTTGAACCGTCGCATCTGTCTTTCCTGTTGCCGAGTAGGTTGATACGATAATTCACATCCGTTATTTTCATATTGAACGGTCGAATGTTCCACGCTGGTATTGTCAACTTATCAAACTGAGCCGAAGAAATACCGGTAAATAGAGCTTAACCTAAATTTTGGACGCAACTAACCCGATCCCATTCTATAAACGAACGATCGTGGAAAAGACGATAATGTTTCGCTTACATTAGATGACGCCCAAGTCGGAATAAGTTATTAATCACACCATGACAACTCAAAAATTATTGAGCTTGCCCTTGAGATTTAAACTGCTGAATTTTCCTTTCCTGTTGCCGAGTAGGCTGATGTGATAACTCACATCCGTTATTTTCATACTGAATTGTTGAGTGCTCAACACTTGATATTAGTTCTTTTTTTGCTGCAGAGTACTTGCTATTTTATCTCTCACAATCTTCAACGGCATCACTCCCTGCCCTTTTAATAACCGCTTAAAAAACGCATTGCAGCACTTTTATCCTTACGTTTTTGAACCAAAATATCAATCTCATCACCATCTTGATCTACTACTCGCCATAAGTAATGCAGCACACCATTTATTTTGATGAAAACCTCATCAAGGTACCAAATATCACCAAGTTGACCACGACTCTTTATTATTTGGTTGCAGTAAATCGAACCATATTTTTTACACCACTGACGGATCGTTTCATAACTGACAACGACACCTCTCGCTGCAAGTAATTCTTCGATATCACGAAAACTGAGTGTAAATCGATGATAAAGCCAAACTACGTGACTGATTATTTGAGCAGGATAACATTCGATGAGATACTATATCCGCCGAACACAGGCAGATTTTCTCCTTAAGAATAATAAAATTAAAGAATCGAAAGAGGCTTTATATAATCATGTCATTGACATAAAATAAATATACAAATCGGTTGTTAATTGACCTGAGATCGGTTTAAGCCATTATGATATCTTTAGCAATTAACACCTTTTTTCATCGGGAGTGAAATTGATTGATGGCTTAATTTTTTTGGTGGCAATATGTAATTAAACCACTAAGCATGTTTACCACAAAGCCTGTAATACTGGGGTGCGAATATGTTCTTCATATGAAATATTTTTTGTAGCGAATGATACGCACCTCCGGTCAATTCGGAGACACGTATTCATATTTATCTGATAAATTGATCGACGAAGTCTGCGCCCAAACCCACCTCTTCGAAATGCTTCTTACACAGTTCGATCTTTGTAAACACATCTTCGTAACCGAGCACTTCGCCCCATGGGTCCACATAGCACATCACGCCGTTGACCTGAAAAAACGTGATCATCTCTTCAACGCCCTCCGGCACGACAAGCGTATGCGTCTCGCCCGGCGGCTCAAACACATAACTGCCCTCTTCGGCCTTCCAGTCATGCTCTAGATAGTGCCAGCTCCCTTTCAAAACGAACCCGTGGACAGCTTGCGGGTGTCTGTGACGCGACAGCACGCCAGATTTTCGCACGCGCAGCAGGTTTGTCCAATAACCTTGCGATCGGTTCAGACACAAAGGCCGGAACCACACATTTTCTCCTTGTGGCACCCAAAGACGCTCATCCTCAGGGATCGCATCCGGAATGACAATTTCGTTGAGCGCCTCCTTGGGGAACGGCAATTGATACGGGGTTCTTTCATCGAATTTTTTTTGATCACTCATCTTAGATCTCCTCACATGGCCAAATAACCGCCGTCAACTGGATAGACAGCGCCTGTTACAAAACTTGCTTCATCTGAGAGCAACCATTTCATCAGCGCGCCCACTTCACTGGTCTTGCCCCAACGCGCCAAAGGGGTTCGCGAGAGAAGGGCGGATTCGCGCTCTGGTGCGTCACGCAGCCCTTGGGTCATTTCGGTGTCGATCCATCCTGGTGCGACGGCGTTCACACGAATACCATCCGCCGCCCACCGTCCGGCAAGCGACTTGGTCAACTGTGCCACACCGCCCTTCGAGGCCGAATAGGCTGGGACCAGTGGACCGCCAAACGTGCTCAGCATCGATGCAGTGTTCACGATAGCACCGCTATTTTTTGCCAAGGCAGCGTGAGCCGCAAGACAGCACCGCATGGTGCCGGTCAGGTTCACATCAAGAACTTTTTGAAACACGTCAATCTTGTACTCATCACCGCGCACAAGAATGCCGGCACAATTAACCAAACCGACAAGGTCTTCAAATTCAAGAAAGAAAGCATCGACTGCAGATGTGTCTGTGACATCCAGCAGACGTGTTTCAATCTCAGGAGATCCAGAAAATGCATCAATCTCATCCTGCGAGACCGTTGCTGCGATCACGCGATATCCTTCGCTACGTAAAACCTCGGCAACACCAGCACCAATGCCGCCAGTGCCGCCTGTCACAACAATTGTTTTACCCATATATTGTCTCCTCGATGGCTACTTTACTCAAAGAAGCGTTTACATATTGCTTCAGCAATGGGAGGGTGCGCAAAGTTATCATAATCTATTCCTTTTGTTGTATTACAAAATTATTTGGCTAACAAATATAAATTTACAGTGTTTTCCGGGTATGCTTAACACACAAAAAACTGACACGTCAGGAGTGAAAACACACTCCATCATGACGAAAATTAACATCTAACACGTTAGCTCACGCACGACAATTTGCAACACAAACACCTGAAAATCACGACAGCCATCCCAAAAACACAGTAAAAATAAACAAAAAAACCACAAAATGTATTACAACCATGTTTTTTACTTCCACGCATTTTACTGACATGTTAGATTGATTTGTTATTCTATTTTAGATAAGTAATGATTTCACTTTATGCCTAAAGTGAATATTTAATAGCTTATTAGTAACAAAGTACTGGTATAGATATATTTAGGCTGTTGCTTTATAGGTATTTTTTGAGAGAAAAATTTTGCTTGATGTTTTTTCTGTTACTAGACAAAATTTTATGATTTTTTTTAGTGCTTACTTTACAGTTAGTTTCATTTTTTTCTTAAATCAGCCATATTTGTAGTTAATTTTTCCCTTTCTGCAACGTTATTTAAAGTGATCTCTGAACGTTCTATCAATGATATTTTAATCCAACGTACCCGTTTGCTTACACGGAGGGATCGCTAATAGCATTTCTGTTTAGCCTGTGTATTGCTAATAAATACGTGTTGAAAGTTTTGCTACTAGCGCAATATTATGGATGGGTAGGACTTTGTACCATAGTGGTTTTATTGGCTGCCCTATTGTAATGCGGCTGTTGGGCTCTCAATCTCAGATGCCTATTGTTCTTACTATGTTGGTTGAACCAGTTATAATGGTACCGTTTGTTATGACACTGGCTGAAAGTACTACCAACAAAAATTATACTAAACGTTATTAAAAACCTACTTATTGTTGGTATTTTCCTTGGATTACTCTGTAGCACTATTTTTTATAGGAGGGTCACTTGCAGATTTGAAAGTAGATAGAATGCTTACTGACATTAGTTTATTAATGGCCGGAAAATTATTGATTCACCCACCGGCCGTATTTTTCGTTTTTCTGATATTCCCTCAATTGCTCTCCTATTCCTAGCCGCTACTGTTATAATGATATGCAGCCCTAGCCCTGTTCTCCGGAAAAAATACAATATAGATGGTTTCTGCTTATCAATATTAGTGCCACGACCATTATAGCTTTTATATCGCTCAGCACTTTTATTTTGTTTCTTGACAAAACTTCTCCATTTGGCTAAGTGTGTTAAGGCTATTATCTTATGGATTAAAAAATTTAGCGCCAACACAGTCCCGTAAAAGAGGCGTGATCTTAACAATTACATCTAATTAAGCTCTTCTTAGCACTTGGCATGTTATTATACACAGTTAAAACCTATTAATTGCATCTATACTTAGGCGTAAATATGAGAACAGATTTATCACAAAAAATTGAACGACCGCAATCATTAACAGAAAAAGTAACTAATATGCTGCGTTTATCTATTATGGAAGGCGAGTTAATTCTAGGACAAGCAATATCAGAAAAGATGCTTTCTAAAAAGTATGGTGTGGGTAAAACCCCTGTTCGTGAAGCGCTTTATAGACTAAAACAAGAGGGCGTTGTAGATATTATCCCTCAAAAAGGCAGCTTCGTTTACAACCCAAGTGCCCAAGATGTTAATGACCTTTGTGATTTTCGCGCATATATCGAGCCACTAGCGCTTAAAGAAGCTTTTTACACAAAGAATGAGGATTTCTTAGATGAGTTAGAAGTCCTCACAATCAAAATGAAACGTCTTTTGAAACGAGAAGATATTGTAAAATATATGAGACTGGATACAAAATTCCATTTAACTTTTTTTGAGTATTGTGTAAATCCTCATTTAAAACAAGTATATGAATCAGTCTCGACTAAAGCCGCGGCGATTAGAAGTAATACGAAAAGTAACATGACAATGAGCATGGCGCTTTATACAAATGAGCAGCATATCAAAGTTGTCGATCTCTTAAATGAAGGGAATATTGATGGGGCTGTCACAATGTTGTTAACGCATATAACTGAGACCAAAGGAGAATGTTCAAAAGGAGTAAAAGCAAATAAATTTAAACCAACGAGTTAAAATGTACGTATAGGTTGAAAATTAGGAAACATTCAAGTTAATTAGATCTAGCATCTTCACTAGTAATGGTTATAGCCGGTATATATGTATGGCAAGCTCTGTTTTGCAAATGAAAACTAAAAATAACGAAGTTGTTTATAAACATCAACCAACTGAGAACATCCAACCTGATGAACGAAGACATGTAAACCATCGATTTTTGAGGTAACGACTTGTAAAGTCAATTCGTTGACTTTTTTAAGCTGTGCCATTTACATATCCTATTGTAGGAATACTCCAGAGCCATTGAAGTTATATTCCCTGTGGTGCTGGTTTTATACTTTAAAGGCAATACCGCTTAAAAAAGACAGCAAGTGCATAAAGCTATTCTTATTAGTCTTTTTTAGCCAAATAGTTTCTATATTAACTTAGCTTGCTTAGCAACAAGCAAGCAGCCATAACCAGATAAATTTTCAACGAGACTGCTTTTTATCGCGATACTAACAACATCCGGCTGATAGCTTTGTAATACCAACATAAACGCCTTTGCAACGAGCGAATCGCCGTAAATGCCGACCTTGTTGCCCTTATCAAACTTTAAAGCTTGGCTATTTAACATCGCTTGCATATCCGAATATGCAATAATGCCCAGTAAAAAGTTAGCCACCTGATTTTGTGTTGCATTCTGAGTTTGTTCAAGCACGCGAATGCTAAACAGACTACGTGTTAAGCCTACCGAATGCACCGCGGATGCTCCTTTTAATAGATACTCATTGTCTAGCTCACTTGCAAAAGAGGCATTGAGAGAGTTAGTCAGAATGGTGTTGTTAGTCACCACTGAAGTCAATTCGCCAGCCAACGTGGTACAGCAACCGATAATTTTTTGCTGTGCATCAACAGCGACAAACTTAGTATGAGATCCCGGCAGTACCAGTGTAATTGCAGAGTCTATGCTCAGTAGTTTCAATATAGCGAGTGTTTCGACCTCTTCGCCACGCATCACATCACTTGCTTCCCACTCTTCAGGTTTAGCAATAGCGAGGTTTTTTAAACCCGCTATAAAGTGTATCGGTTTTGCGCTAATTTCACTTACCGTGTGTTTTTGAACCTGTTCTGCAAAGTTACCAATATTGGCAGGGGCTATGAGGTGAGGAACTTCAACAAGCCCTAAATTAGAGGTGATCATGCCTGAGGCCAGAATAACGCTGATATCATTATCTGTAAGGCCATTTTGTTGCAACACTTCGTTATAAGCTTCTGCAATACCAGTTTTAATTTTTTGGTTGCTGCCATCAATGCTTGTATCACGAACGCCAACTTTACGTTTGGCTGCGCCAATAAATTTAAGGCCGCGCCAAGCACAAACTCGCGTGTTTGTGGTGCCTGTATCTATGGTAATGTAATACATTGTTAATTTCCTTAAGTGGGTCACCTAAATGCGACCCGTTTTAATTATTAAATGCGACCGAATTTTGCAAGCAGTTGCTCAACAGTTGCACCCGCTAATATTTCTTCACGTACTTTTGCTTCGTTAGCAGCGAGTTTTTTAGCGCCTTCATATACTTCTTCTAAAGTGCCAGCAGGGACTACCGTTACCCCAAGTTCATCAGCAATAACAAGGTCACCAGGGTGAACGATTTCACCGCCACATGAAATTGGAACGTTAATTTCGATCGGTGCAGTACGGCCAGTATAAGCAGAGTGTGCAGCTCTTGGAGAGACAGAACGAGATGAAAGCGGAAAATCAAGTACTTTAGACTCATCAGTATCACGTGCAGAGCCGTCAATAACGGTACCCACAACGCCTGCTGCACGAGCAAGACCTGACATTAAACCACCCCAAACCGATGTATTAGGCGTGCCATTAGCATCAATAACAACCACATCACCCGGTTTTGCGATATCAAAAATAGGTAAGCAATCGACGATGTCACCTGGTCGTAATTTAACGGTAAGTGCAGTACCAATAAAAGGTTTGTTCACTGATCGAAATTTGATTTCATGATCCATCACACCTTGGCGGTTTTGTGCATCACTAAATACAGCTGTCACACTCAATACAGATGTCATCTCTTGACACTTTTTAACCAGTTCTTCGTTTATTACTGGACGAGGGTTAATTATTTTAGTTTCGTAATCCATTGGTATTTCCTATAGAGAGTTGATCACTTGCGTGTATTGGCAAGCTTGTTGATAAATTGAATCGAAGTCGTTCGCTTCGACGAGTTTGTTATTAACTAGGTTGGAGCCGATGCCAAAACCAATCGCACCCGCTTGATAAAAATCGGGAATGTTGTTGGCATCAATACCACCCACTGCTACAAATTTAATATCAGAAAGCGGCGCGGAAACGGCTTTTAAGTAGCCAGGCCCGAACACTCCGCCTGGAAACAACTTCACAAAATCAGCACCGGCATTATGAGCAACCAGCGCTTCTGTCGGTGTCAGTGCAGCTGGTAATGAAACCATGTCAGCATTATTAGTGGCATGAATAACTTCTACGTTACAGTTCGGTGATACAATGAACTGACCACCGAGCGCCTTAACTTGCCGGACTTGCACGATATTTGTGACTGTACCGGCACCATAGATTAGTTTTCCTGTAAATTCAGTTTGTAATATTTTCAATGCAGTCAAAGTATCGGCATCACCTTTTTGGCGATCAAATGTCACTTCTACTAAACGAATACCCCCTTTATAAAGCGCTTCCATCGTGGCTTGAATTTTAGTCGGGTGAAGACCACGGACAATTGCGAATACTTTATGTGTTTCTATTGCGTCTATAACCGTTTTTTTGCTCATATTTAACTTCCAATTAATAGTTTTCTTCGACGATGTAGGGATTAACCACCTAGTAAAATAATGCAATCAAAATCTTTTTCAGTGTCACGGCTACCCACATTCATATTGAATTTTCTATTATTTAGACGGCAGTGCTATAGCTGCTGTTTAAATAGGTCGAGAGTGATATTTTTTATCCTGGTTGGATATGACTATTTACCTTTTTCTAGCATTTCCATTGCTGCAATTTTGTTAGAGTGTTTTCTATGCCGTAAAATTGAGGTGACAAGCGTTAATATTCCTAATGTCAAAAGCGTTGCTGTAATTGGTTTGGTCATAACCTCGAGTATTGAATTATCAGCTACAATCAATGCTCTGCGTAAATTAGACTCTGCCATTGGACCTAGAATTATTGCTAAAAGAATAGGAGATACTGGGAAACGATACCGTTGTAAAAAATACCCAATCACACCAAAAGCCAGTGCAAGCCAGATATCAAACATGCTATTTCGCATTGAGTAAGCGCCTACTAACGATAGAACAAATATTGTTGGTAAAAGTATGCTTTTTCTTACGGTAATCGCACGTGCAAAAAAACGAATTCCAATAAGGCCAACAATAAGTAGGGCGATATTAGCAACCATCATCGAGGAAAATACAGAATATATAACATCCATGTTTTCTACATACATCATTGGCCCTGGTTGCAGGCCTTGGATAACAAAAGCCCCCAGTAGAATGGCAGTTACTGCATCCCCAGGAATTCCAAGTGAAAGCAATGGAATCATTGCTCCTCCCGTACATGCATTATTGGCTGACTCTGCGGCTGCAACACCTTCAATTTTTCCTGTACCAAATTTTTCAGGCGTTTTCGAAGTACGCTTAGCTTCGCTGTATCCAACAAATGCTGCTATATCACTTCCGGCACCAGGAATTGAACCAATAAAAGTGCCCAACAAACTTGATTTGGCAATAACTTTCCAGCATTTTTTAATATCTGACATAACAGGAAATACATTTTTTATTTTGGCAACAGTTTTTTGTGTTGTATCAAGCGTTTCAACTCCCTTGAATACTTCAGCTAAAGCAAATAATCCGATCAAAGTAGGGATAAACGATGGCCCCTCAAAAAGGTCCATAGAGCCAAACGTAAAGCGAGGGTATCCAGAAATTGGATCCATTCCGACTGTTGATATCAGTAAACCAAGAAATCCGATAATAAGGCCTTTTAAAATTGAACCACTCGATACAGATATAATTATTGACAATCCAAATACCGCTAAACCAAAATATTCTGCAGCACCAAACTGAAGAGCAAACTTAGATATTTGAGGTGATAAGAAGGTCATGATTAAAGCACCCGTCAACCCACCGATAAAAGAGGCAAAAACAGACATACTCAGTGCTCTACCAGCCTGGCCTCTTTGAGCCAGTGGATAACCGTCAAGCAATGTAGCTGCAGCAGCAGGCGTCCCTGGTGTACGGATTAAAATTGCAGAAATTGAGCCTCCGTATATAGCGCCACAAAAAATCCCTAATAACATGCCTATTGATTCAGTAAGGGGAAGTCCAAATGTAAATGGAACTAATAGTGCCACGCCCATCGTTGCGGTTAATCCAGGCAGTGAACCTATTAGGATCCCGCCTGTTACTCCAATGAAAATCATCATTAACACTTGCCAATGAAGAACATTTATCATTTCAACTACAAAAAGTTCAAAATCCATAAATTTCTCCGAGTGGCAATGTAATGTTTAAAAACAGGTTAAATATGGTGAATACCCCCCCAGTGATCAGCACTGAAGCAGTTCCCATAAGCGCATAATTTCTTTCTTTTAACATAAACATTAAAAAGAATAGAAAAACTACTGTACAAGCTAAAAAACCAAAAGTGGTTATTATCAAGCTATAGATAACAGTTGCGACAACACATATGATTGCGCGTTGTGTACCTTTATTTTTCAAGTTAAAAGGTTCGCTCTTCTCTATACTCTTGTTAATAAAGGCCGTAATTGCCAGTAATAAGCAGCAAACACCTAGGCCAATTATTGTTATTCTTGGAAAATAAGCGATACCTATCTCACCGTTCATATCTTCTGGGAAAGTACCTGTATAATAATAAGCAAAGGCTGAAAAAAGAAAGCCAAGCGCCCCAAATGTAATGTCGACATGTTTCATCATAATTAAATTCTCAAAAACGGTTGAATAGAGTTATGGCTACCCAACCTTAAATTGTGTTATTTGGCCAACCCAAGAAGCTTCATTGTTTTTGTTACACTTTTTGAATCTATTGCCATTAATTTCGCCCAATCTTCAGCATTAAGGTAAGCTAAACCAAGGCCTGCGTTATTAGCGAATTTTTTAAAATCGGCAGTTTCCATGCCCTGTTTAAATGCGTCACGAAGCACTATTTTTGCTTCTTCTGGAGTGTTTTTCGGAACACCTAGACCACGCCATGTACCAAAGCTCACATCAAAACCAGACTCTTTCATTGTCGGCACTCCTGGAAAGATACCGATACGTTCATCACTCATTACACCGAGTATTTTAAGATTGCCCGCTTTGACTTGCGCTTGTACTTCTGCAGCACTAACAGAAACAGCGTCAATATGATTACCAACCAAAGCTGTAACCGCTGGCGCTCCGCCATCAAATGGAACATAAGCTAATTCAATATCTGTATTTTCCGCAAAAATACTACCAGCTAGTTGCCAGACAGAACCCGGCCCTGCATGCCCAACTTTAATTTTCTTTGGGTTTGCTTTTGCATAAGCAACAAATTCTTCAATCGTATTGTAAGGAGCATCTGCATGAACCGTTATGGCTGCTGGGTCCATGTTCACACGCATTAGTAAATCAAAGTCTTTGTAAGTCCATGGAACCATACCTTGTGGGGGAACTGAAAGTACTTCAAATGTAATCATCATTACAGAGTAGCCATCCGGTCGCGCATTTACTCCAACTGTATGACCAATTGCGCCACCGCCACCAGTTTTATTAATTACGGTTATATTTTCACCAAGAAACGGTTCTGCATTTCTTGCTAAAGCGCGCAAGATTGTGTCTGTGCCCCCACCAGCTGACCAAGGGCAAATAGCCGTTACTCCTTTGCTTGGGAAGGTGGCGCTTTGGACAGTACTAACCATACTGGCAGTAGCAATACATGCGGCCATAATGGCCATAAGAGGTTTACGTATACTCATCATAATCTATTCCTTTTGTTGTATTACAAAATTATTCACTAATGAATTGAGAATATTTTTCCGGGTATGCTTAACACATAAAAGCTGACATGTTAGACAATTTAAATATAAAAAAATCACACAATTAACAATCTGACACGTTAAATTCCATACAACAACTTTGCAACAAAACACACTCTAAAACATGACAATAATCACTAACTCAGTAAAAAACAACGAAATAAGGGATAATAAAATATATTAATGTTAATATTTTTAAGGCTGACATGTTAGAAGAGAAAATTGGATAGTTTCAAATAAGTAATAGCATGAATATATTTACACGGTTGTTTAATAGGTGTTTTTAAGGGGAAGGTTTTGCTTGATGTTTTTTCTGTTACTAGCCCAATTTTTATGACTATTTTTATTGGTTACTTTGCAGGATACTGTCAACTTATCCAAGTGGGATGATTAAAAGCAATAAAATAACCCTCAATCTAAATTTTGGAAACCACTCACCCTATCCCATTCGATAAAGGAACGATCGCGGAAAAGACGATAATGTATCGCTTGCATTAAATGGCGCCCAGGTCGAAATAAGTTATTAATCACACCATGGCAACTCAAAAAACGTTGCGCTTGTCCTTGGGATTTAAACTTCCGCATTTGCCTTTCCTGTTGCCGAGTAGGCTGATGTGATAACTCACACCCATTGTTTTCATACTGAACTGCTGAGTGCTCAACACTTGGTATTAATTCTTTTTTGCTGTGGAGTAACTTGCTAATTTATCTGTCACAATCTTCAACGGCATCATTCCCTGCCCTTTTAATAACCGCTTAAAGAAACACATGGCAGCGCCTTTATCCTTACGCTTTTGTACTAAAATATCTATTTCATCACCGTCTTGATCTACTGCTCGCCACAGGTAATGTAATACACCATTTATTTTGATAAAAACCTCATCCAGATACCAAGTATCTCCAAGCTGACCGCGGTTCTTTTTGAGCTTATTGCAATAGATAGAACCGTATTTTTTACACCACTGACTAATCGTTTCATAACTGACAACACTACGTGCTGCAAGTAATTCTTCGGTATCTCGAAAGCTAAGTGTAAAACGATGATAAAGCCAAACTGCATGGCTAATAATTTGTGCAGGATAACGATAACCAGCGTAGATGTTTGAAGTTTTCATCTACAGGTTATCGCACAATTGGTAGATATGTTGTTAAGTTGACAGTACCGTTACCGACACTCTACGTTACTTGCTAGAGTTGGTGGAGTCCACACATCTCTTTGTGCCCTGAAGCGACTTAAAAATAAAATAGTCTATCGCAACTATTTAGAGGTTAGAGATCATGGAGATCGACCGCTATCTCTGGTTGATCTTTTCTACTTTCAACTAGGCGCATTAATTCCATATTTTCTTCAAATTCCACGACTAAATCCGCTAGTTTATCGAGTTCATCGCCTTCAGGAGTATTAGGCTTAGCCTCCCAAAGCTCATTTATGCGAGTTAAAGTAGCCTGATGCTCATCTTCTGTTTCGATTCTTTTCATATTTTTCTCACTTTAATCGTTTTACCATTCAGCTTAATATTACTGGTCGCGGTAGGAATGGTCATTACTGACCACCCCCCGCACAGATCCGGACGTGCGCTGCTAACGCATCCGGCTCCTACCTCGGGTATTTGGCGTAAAAGCG
>Ga0316197_10001701_pt1 | contig 15641 bp, 13 predicted proteins | sample OudBiesiAoxic_MG_FD_204939 | JGI IMG/M metagenome (GOLD analysis project Ga0316197, IMG submission 204939) | Coastal sediment microbial communities from Oude Bieten Haven, Netherlands - site A oxic | ecosystem: Environmental > Aquatic > Marine > Coastal > Sediment | place: Netherlands... | reverse complement strand
GAGGGATGCTACGAGCGGGTCGGCGACGATCGAACCCGGACCGTCGACGTGCGCATCGTTGCCGCCACCAACCGCGACCTGCGAGCGGAGGTCGAGGCGGGCCGGTTCCGCGAGGACCTTTACTACCGGCTCAATGTCTTCCCGATCGAGGTCGCCCCTCTTCGCCGGCGCAGCGCCGACATACCGCGGCTGGCGGCGCACTTCGTCCAAATCTCGGCGGCCCGTTTGAATCGGCCGACACCCAGGCTCACCGAGCGCAACCTGGATGACCTGACCCGGTACGCCTGGCCGGGCAACGTGCGTGAGCTTCAAAACCTCATCGAGCGGGCGATGATTCTGTCCCGGTCGGGCGCCCTCGAGTTCGATCTGCCAGCGACCGGGGACGCACTCTCCTCGCAGCCATCCGAACCGGAGCTTGCCGAAAGGGTGTTGACCGAAAAGGAAATCCGTCAGCTCGAACGCGACAACATCGTGCACGCGCTCGAGCAGGCCGGATGGCAGGTCTCCGGAACGAACGGCGCGGCAGCCCTGCTCGGCGTCAACCGTTCGACCCTGGCCTCCCGCATGCGGACCCTGGGAATCAGAAAGCCTGCCCCACCCTCGTCATTCAGGGATTCCTGATCGCGCAAGCATGGGTGCTGCCACACTTCATGGGTGCCACGTCCCGAATTGCAAAACGTAGTCAATGCGATGCTCACGCGCCAGCATTCACATTGGTAGACATGAATTTTGCAGGACGCTCACGTATCACTTTATGACTTGAGCTCTTCGTAAGATCAGAATGTGGTGGCACCCTTCTTGACGATCAAAATTAGCTCCAGGTACCCGGGTTCTTGCACCCTTACGCTATTGAACCGTCTCCATTGCTGATGCGGGCACAAGCGAGACGACTACGAGTTTTGAATTTCAATCCTTTTCTCGCGCATTATAGTCAGGGGTGAGCGTCAAAGTAGGCGGTGCCTGACCGGTGGTCGAAAATAGGCGGAGGACAGCAAGACAAAGATCGGAGACTTCCTCGACAAGGCTTTTGCCGACCAGCTCCGCGGCTGATCTTCCCTTCCTTCAGATGGGTGCGAGAGATGCCTGCAAGAGAGCCGAGACTGCGAACTTCCACAGGAGAGGATCTCAAGGACTCCATGGCGGCCCAGACGTCGAAGCGGGTGCTCACCAGTCTTTGTCTTTTCGCAACTTACCCTTTCTTCGAATTCATCTCTCCGCTGAAAGACCTCGTGTGACAGCGACACACACGCCGATTTCGAGTGCATCAATCTGGTATTTTTTTCCCTATATCGATTCGTTGAATGGTAAGATTTATAGTAAGCCGCTCCAGAGGCGCTCATGCTGGCATTTGGCATCACACAACGAATCTGGCGCGGCGTAACGTCGTCGACGGAGAAGCATTGTGAACGCCGAACAAAGGCTGAAGAATCACCTCTTGAGGGGCATGGCGGATGACAATATCGAGGTGATCCACAATCAGCCGCGGGGTACCATTCGGCGGCAGCGAAATGCCAGGCTCCAAAAACGCCGGCGCACCCTCGCCGCGGGAGGCACACTCCTTGCCATAGCATCCGTGGTGTTGTTGATAGGCGTTGGATCGGATGCCAGTTCGGGCCACAACGTCGATCAAATCGCCGAGGACTTACCTCGTCTCGGAGTCGCGGCACCGCCGCCAAGCCGAGTCTCAGGCGAGGAAACGAACGATCTCACCGAACTCATCAACGGTCGTCAAGAACATGTGATCGATCCTGGTGTCATCCCCCTCTCCGTGCAAACGATCGTTGTCGACGCAGGCCACGGGGGGACGGACAGCGGAACCCTCCTGCCTCGGTACGGTATGCTGGAGAAGGACATCACGTGGGACATCGCCAACCGGCTTCAAGAGGTTCTTCGCCGACACGACTTCGATGTGGTATTGACCCGCCCCGGGGACGAGACCGTCCCCCTCCGAGATCGTGCAGGGATCGCCAACCGCGCCAAGGCCGATTTGTTCGTTTCCATCCACGTCAACTGGCTCCCCAACCGAGAGGCCAGAGGCTTCGAGACCTATTTTGCGGGTGGAACGGTGGATCCCTTCCTCAGGGATCTGGCGGCCGCCGAGAACATCGACGGGGACTTCTCTGTGGCTGACACGCGGCTGCTGCTCGATGGAATTTACTCGGGCGTTCGGCAACGCGAATCCCGACGGCTGGCGGACTGGGTCGGACAATCACTTTTTGAGAACCTGCAGGCACGGAATCCTGATGTGATCCACCGGGGAGTGAGACGGGCGCCGTTCGTGGTCCTCGTTGCCACTGAAATGCCGGCCATCCTGGCCGAGGTCGCCTGCATATCGAATGATCGAGAGGCCCGTCTCCTTGGCATGCCCCGGTACCGGCAGACCATCGCCGATGCTCTGTTCACCGGCATCCAAGGGTACGCTCGCGAGGTAGGTGCAACGGAAAAGGGAGAATCGTCATGACAGAAAAGGCCAAACTGCTGCTCGTCGGTATCGATCTCGGGACCTCCCAGAGCGCCATCGTAACCTCCTCTGGGGAGCGCAAGGTCGTTGACAGCTACGTCGGTTGGCCGGTCGATGCGGTGGCGCGCAAGATCCTCAAGAAAAAGGTGCTCTTTGGCGCCGAAGCAGTCAAAAACCGAACCATGCTCGATGTTCACCGGCCGCTCGAGCGCGGGCTACTGAAAGAGGGATCGGACAAGGATCAGCAAGCCATCCGCGAGCTGCTCTCCCACCTTCTCGATCTCGCCGGGGTGAGCGAGGCACGGAAGGGTGGCGCAAACGTTCGGGCAGTGGTCGGAGTGCCCGCCGAAGCGCTTCGAGTCAACAAGCAGCACGTCCGAGAAGCCATGCGAGGTCTCGTGGACGGGTTGATCATCGTGTCCGAGCCGTTCGCAGTGGCCTACGGCCTGGACGCGCTGCTCCACGCCATCGTCGTCGATGTCGGTGCGGGAACTACAGACTACTGCGTCATGAAGGGCCGCTATCCGACCGAGGAAGACCAGCGGACGCTCATCAACGCCGGCGATTGGGTCGACGAACAACTCATGACCCTTCTCGGAGAACGGCACCCGGGAATCAGCGTTTCGATTCACACCGTGCGCGAGTGGAAAGAGGCGCACAGCTTTGTCGGCAAACCTCCCGAACCGGTGACGGTTTCGATCCCGGTCGGCGGTAAACCATCCGAGATCGACATCACCGAGGAGATTCGCCAGGCTTGTGAAAGCCTCGGTCCGCCGGTGGCGGAGGCCATGCTCGATCTGATCGCCGGAGTCGAGTCCGAGTACCAGGAGCAGGTCCGCAACCGGGTCATTCTGGCGGGAGGCACCTCTCGGATGCCCGGATTCGGTCATTACCTCGAAGCCGCAATGCGCGAGTACGGTGGCGGAAAGGTGCAAGTTGTGAAAGATCCCGTGTACGTTGGCGCCAGCGGCGGACTGGAATTGGCCAAGGACGCCCCAACGTCGGATTGGGAGAAACTAGAGAAATGAATTCAAGGGCGCCAGGCATTCGTGGGTGCCACGTGGATGCCACGTTCACCATTGCACGATTGTCATTGAGCATTGAGCATGGGTGCCACGTACCGAATTGTTGAATTGCATGGGTGCCACCCCGGCGAATCGCCTCAAGCGACTCGGGTCAGCACCATCAGCTGGTACGGCTCCATCTCGAGCTCCTGAGTGGCGGTGATCACCCGTCCCGCGTGGAGATCGACCATCGTCTTGCGCATCCCCATCTGCCGCAGCCGTCGAGCTTCGAGCTTCTGCGCGCGCTCGCTGAAATTGGCGAGCACGAAGACGATCGACTCCTCGCGGCTTCTCAGGAAACCGAAGACGTGCTGGTTGCCGGTTTCGACGATTTCGGTCTCCGACCGGGCGAACACGGGATTCTGGCGTCGCAGCTGGATGATCCGCAGCAGCCCCTGGTACACGCGCCCCGGCGCCGAGGACCCGTCCCGGCGAAGCTCGGCGCGCTGCCAATCGAACATCGGCCGGTGAATCCATCGCGAGTCGCCGGCTGTCTCCGGGTCGTCGTCGTAGTTGTAGTCGTTCAGCGTCGCGATCTCGTCACCGAGGTAGAGCAGCGGGATCCCGCCGATCAGGATCATGACACCGTGGATCAACAGCGTCCTGCGGATGGCGAGATCCAAAGCCTCCTCGTCCTCTTCGGCGAGTGCCCGCTCCAACCCCGCGAGCGACGCGCAAGCACCCGAGACTCTGGCCTCGCCGGTGCGCGGATCCTCCTGGAACGGTGCGCCGCGGGCGAAGCTGTCGGGTGACCCACCGGTGAAGAACCGATTCAGGAAACGGCGGTGCTCGACCGGGTCGAATCCGGCTGTGCGCACGTCGTCGTCCGAGAACACCCATCCGATGTCGTCGTGACAGCGAACGTAGTTGACCCAGTCACACCCATCGGGCAGCACAAACCCCCGCTGCATCGCGGTCCTCAGCACGCGAACGTCGCGCGTGGCCAGGGCCTCCCAGAGCAGCGCCATGAGCTCAGGGTTGTAGGAGAGGGGGCACTCGTGCAGGCCGACGTATTTCCGAACCTCGTCCGGATGCACGATCGCCTCCGATTTGAATACCGTCGCGGGCGCAGCGATGTTGACGACGCTGTTGAACGCCTGGATGATCCAGTGCGCCTCCGGCAGATTCTGGCAGTTCGTGCCCAGCCTTTTCCAAATGAAGGCCACCGCGTCGAGGCGCAGGACCTCGACACCCTGGTTGGCCAAGAAGAGCATCTCTTCGAGCATGCGGTTGAAGACCTCGGGGTTTTCGTAGTTGAGATCCCACTGGTACGTGTGGAAGGTGGTCCACACCCAGCGCTTGATGCGGGGCTGGTAGGTGAAGGCTCCCGGGTGGTCCTCTGTGAACACCTCGGGCATGGTGCGCTCGAAGGCATCTGGCATCTGTCGATCCGGGAACATCCTGTAATAGGCCTGGTGCTCCTTGTCACCGGCAAAAGCGCGTCTCGCCCACTCGTGCTCGTCCGACGTGTGGTTGAAGACGAAATCGAGCACCAGCGAGATCCCGTGATGGCGCAGCTCGGTCGCCAGCTCCGCCAGCTGTTCCATCGTTCCCAGCTCGGGGTCGATCTCACGATAGCTACTGACGGCGTATCCACCGTCGTTGTCACCCTTCGGGGACTTGAACAGGGGCATTAAGTGGAGATAGGTGATGCCAAGCTCGGACAGATACGGGATGCGTTCTCGCAGCCCCTCAATGTCCCCGGCGAACCGGTCGACGTAGCAGGTGGCACCGACGAGGCGGTTCGAGGTGTACCAGAAAGGGTCTGCCTCGCGGAGGGCGTCCAAGGCCTTGAGCTCCGCCGGTCGCGCGAGCCACATCTCGGTCGCGGACGCCAGCACGCCCTCGAGGTGGTAGAAGAAATCGTAACTCGTGCCGTACAGCGCGTGGAGGCGTTGGAATAGAGGTGGGAAGTGGCGCCGGAGGCGATTCGTGTAGGTCTCCCATTCAACCGGGTCAGTCGAATCCCGAAATCGAGCCTCGATTCTCGGGAGCAGCCTGCGCAGTGACTCCGCGCTTTGCTCCTCCAGCCACTGCGTGTCGTCCACCATCACACCACCTCAGTCAACAGTCGTCACCCGACAGAAAATCCTCCGGGGCAAATCAGCACCTGCGAACCTGCATTATTCACGAGATCGCCCCTTCGGTCGAGCGGTCGCATCACGAACGCGAGAGACGACGACCCCACGCCCGTCGCCGGAAAGGTCCACTCACGGTTGCAGCGAAGTGATGGGTGGCACCCCAGAGTACTGGCATTTCGACAATTCGGTACGTGTCACCCTAGAGAGGCGATCCCAGAGGGCACGCAACTCGGGATGGAGCACCTGGCCGTCGACAAATCGATGTGCCCGATAGATGGTGAAGCGCATGAAGTCGCCACCCTGGGCCTTTTCAGCTTCCGTCGGCCAGAACTCCCAGACGATGCGACCCGTTTTCGTGATCTCGAACCAACGACCACGATCCGACTGCCCGACAAGGATGTTGCCATTGGGCAACTCCTGGGCCGAGCCCCGGGTCTCGCTATAGAAGCGCGGATCCTCCGAAGTGTATTGCCAGACGATATCCTTACTGCTCGGCTCCAGCTCGACCAGCCGCGAGTAGGTCCTGAAGGGACGATTGTCGAAGATCAGTACGTTGCCGTTGGCCATGACCGATGGGTGGTGGGGATGATCGAGTTCTCCCGGGCCCCATGACCAAAGCAACTGGCGTTCTTCGAGGTCCACCACTGCAATGAGATCAAGATACCGGATCGAGATGAGTAAGGCGCCGCGCGGCCCGAGGGGACCGTCGTGCTGCAGGATCTCCAATGAGTTGGCGTGAAAGATGTCGGAGGTCCTGCCGGATCCGATATCGATCGTCCCATGCTGCTGGAGCTCGGCGTAAAGCCTCGGAAATCGATCCTCGGGAACCAAATGCCCCAAAAGGCCGTAGAGCGACAGTGTACTTCTCTCGTGGCCATCCGGTCCGAGGACGGCCAGGGAGTTGTCTAAGAACCGCAGTGTTTCACCCTGGTACTCAACGGATCGAACAACGTTCTTGAAGGTATAAATGTCGCCGTTTTCTGCCACTGCAATATCGTGGTGGTAGTACCCGCCTGGGTTGTGCCACTGGACCATCGAATCCCAATCTATCTTCAGAATCCCCTCTCCGTTCGTGAGGATGACAAAGCTCTCTTCGTCGTAAGGTTCGAGCAACTTGCAGTGCAGGTCCGGCAGCTCGAACCGATGGAGCGCGGTCCCGGCCATGTCGAACAGGGTCAGATTGCCGTGCTTCTCGGAGCAATAGACGTTGATACCGGGACAGGCGGCAGCAGGGTCGTAGACGATCACACCTTCTTTGCCTCGATCGGCGGCGGGATCGGGGGTCGATTCGACGTAGCCCAAGGCGTAAAGACGCGCCTCGACATCCTCGTCCGGCTCATCAATATCCGTGGATTTGCGATCGCAGCCAAGGCTCGGTACCAGGACGAAGACCGAGATCAGGATGTTGCACACACAGTGAAAGCGCCAACGCCGTGTCACCTCTGAACCGTACAACAAGGGAATCGGAACATCAATGCACAGCACTGTGCCGTATGGATTGGCTGGCGGTTGCACGATTAAATTTGCCCAGAAACGGAGATGGTGCCGGGCGTCAGGATCCTTCGATGCGGTGACGCATGGGTGCCACGCATGGGTGCCACGTACACACTTCCACACTTGTTGATTTGTCATCTGGGTTTTTGGGGCAACAACCAGGTGTTGAATGCGCCCCTGGTAGCAAACGCTACTACCCAATGTGTCATCATGGCCCGATGGAGAATGAGGACTTTCGCTACCGAAGCCTCCCGGTCATCGGCAAGAGGATGGGTGCCACGTTCACCATTGCACCATTGTCATAAAGATTCCAGGTACGGGGGTAATCCACGGCGGCGAGCAAGGGGTAGGTGCGGAACATCTGGCACCTCCATTATTCAATCTATGGTCAGTCAGCCCGGATCGCCATGGACCATTCCATGGGTGGCACCCTAGGCACCTTGGTGGCACCTTAACGAGCCCTGGATCGCAATGGTGGGGCGCTAATTCAGACCCGTACCGAGCCCTCGGACCAGATCGATCGGGAGCACGAAGACGAGACCGGTTCCGGACTCCTCAAATGTTCCACAAACGTCTTCGATCACGGTGAGTACGTCGTCGACGAGCTCGTCCGGCGTCACGGTGAAAAGGGTCTTGTTGACCGGACTGGTTCCAGGAAAGGCGCTGCTCAGTCCGGCGAAAACGGGCACGTCGTGGCTCAGGATTCTGCCCATCCCGACGCTGTCTATGACCGTGGATCCTGAAACGCCTATCTCCAGAAATGCGGTCAACAGGTCGTCGAGGTACTCAGTGTCGTTGAGGACGATCACAACAAGCTTCATCGTTAGATCCTGTGCCGTGCTTCTTCGTTGATGATCACCTGCATGGCCCCGTCCGACGTTGTGCAGGCCGCCAGCCCGGTCCGGAAATCCTCCCGGTGGAGCAACCGCGAAATCCTCGCCAGGGCTTTGAGCTTGGTGTTGGTGTGCTCCTCGTTGCATACCAGAAGAAAAATGATCTTGACCGGTTGGCTGTCGATGGAGCCGAACTCTACCGGCTGGGAGGGAATGCCGAGCGAGCCCGCGAACGGTTTCTCATTTGTCCACAGGCCGTGCGGAAGTGCGATTCCCTGTCCGATGCCTGAGCTCATCAGACGCTCCCGCTCTTTGATCGTCTCGAGGACCGAGTCGCAGAACCGCTCCTCTTCTCCGCGGCAGGTCACCTCAACGAGCTCGCGCAGAATTTCCTCCTTGGTTGTCCCACCAAGGGGAACCTTGATTGTCTCCGGTGAAAGAAAATCCGTGAGTCTCATGACCTGCCTTTCCATGGTGACGAGCCTCTCCGGGCCTCGCCCACCATTTCCAACGCCATCTTAAACGCCACCGGCCCGATCAGCTGATTGATGGCGACGACTGCCACCAGGACGGTTGCCAGGCCGGTACCCCAGTCGGGGAATTGGCTTTCGAACTGAGAGATCAGAGCCAGGCTCAGCCCGGCCTGAGTGACGAATCCCAACCAGCAATGTCGGCGGAACGGCTTGGGGTCACCGGCGAGCGAGGTTGCGAGCCGCGTGCCGAGTAATATCATTGCGATCCGAAACGCCGCAATCGCGAGGGCGATGCCCCAGCTTGCGGCCAGGGCGCCGAGGTCGAGCCGCGCCCCGGTCAAGGTAAAGAAGACCACGAAGACCGGGAGAGCGACCCGGTCCATGGCCCCGAGAAGGCGGGTTCCCTGATGGGAGAGGTTCTGGATCGTGAATCCCGCCGCTGCGCAGATCAGGAGCGGTTCCAGGCCGACTCCAAGATGGTGGGTCTCCTCAAGGTAGCGGCCCATGATCTCCGAAAAACGGTAGACCAGAAAACATAGGCCGACGATCACCAGGGGGACCTGCGGGCCCTTGCGCTTCAGGTAGAGGCCAATGATCGCCCCAAGCAGCACTCCAAGGGCGATCGACACAGCGATCTCACCGGTGACCTCGAAAACGAACGCGAGGTCGAGGCCTTGCTCGGGGGCGAACGCGAGCCCAGCGAAGGCGGTCGCCACCGCAAACAGACCGATGACCACCACGTCCATAGCCACGGAGACACCGAGGATTGTCTCCGAAAAGGGGCCGTCCGCCTTGGTTTCGGCGATGATCGCGATCGCCGAAGATGGCGACCGTGCGGCCGCGATCACACCCACCATGCCAGCCACCGCCAAAACCTGGAGGGGTGGCAGGTCGCCGAGAATACCCAACCACGAAACGCTCACGAAGAAGAACCCGCCGACACCGAGCATGACCACGGTCGCGGTGCAAACGATGAGAAGGACAATGCTCCTCCACCGTCCTTTGAGGATCGCGAGCTTGAGCTCGGCCCCTGCGGCGAGACCAATGAAGGCAAAGGCCATTTCATTGAGGGCGCTCAGTGGCTCCAGAACCCGGGCCGACAGGAGGTTCGCGACAAAGGGGCCAAAAAGGATTCCAGCGAGCATGTAGCCCGTGATCCGTGGCAGGCTGAGATGCTCAACAATCTCGCCAAGAAGAGCTGCCGAAAGGAGCGCGAACCCCAACATGAACGTGCTCTCGGCGGGCGTCGACGAAGGCGAGATTTCTACAATTCTGAGCAGCAGCCAGACCAGAACGCCGACGGCGGAGAGGGTGAAGAGACGGCGGATCACGTAACGCTCTCCCCCGCTCGGGCGACGGTCCGGATCGCAAGCCATGGCGCAAGAAATTCGTTGATGATGATCGCCATGACAGCGACGCTCATCACCGCCTCTGTCAAGGGTTGATCGACCACGAACCGGAGCTCGACGATGATCGCCAGCCCCATCCCCCCCTGCGAAACCAAACCGAGCCCAATGAGCGGTGGAACCGCGTGGTGTCGGGCGAGACGGCGAGTCGAGAGATAGCCTCCAGCCACCTTCCCGACCAGGCGGACCGCAACAAAAACCAGGGCGGCGACCATCAACGGGATATCGGGGAGCCTCCAGTAGGCACCGGCCAGCACGAGAAGCAAGAAGTAGAGAAACCGATCGCCGTGCGCCATGATCGTCACCACACGCCCTCGGATCGAACGCACGTGGGTCAGATTTGCGACCACCAGCCCGCAGATGAAACTCACGAACAGCGCCGAGAGACGAAGGGCAAAGGCGAGTCCGCCGGCCAAGGCGATGACTCCGAGCAGGTAGACAGTGAGTTCCGCCTGGCTGGTCCGCGTCAGAGTCAGAGAAACGAAAACCCATGCTGTCACGAACCCCAGACAGATGGAGATTACGAGCCATTGAAGGGTCATCGGAAAGCCGGCCGAGTCGAAGGGGTGAACGGCGAAGAGCGAGAGACCTACGCCAGCCGCGATCACCCCGACTGCGGGGTCGAGGCTGGAGATGAATCGCAACAGTGATGGCAACTGGAGCGGAGCCGGCCGTTTGAATTTTTCGATGAACGTCAGCGCCGTCAGACCCGTGCAGGTCGCGGACGCAGCAAGCGTGATGGCCGCGATGGCAATGACGTCGGGGGCGGCGTTTGTGCCAATCATCAGATACCACGCCACCGGCAGAACCGTAGCCAACGTGATCATGCCCTCTGCGGCCGACACGGCGAAATACCCGCTGGGGAGCTTGCTCACCGTTTGCCGGTCGAACTGGAGGCCGAACAAAAAGCCGACCCAGCCGAGAATCACGCAAACGAACGGTCGCAGGAGATCGAGGGTGGCATCGTCGATGACGTTGAGAAAGTCTCTTCCGAGAAGGAGGCCGATGATGATGAACTCGGCGCCGGTGAAAAAGCTCTGGACGGCAAACGGGGACTTACCCGGGACGAACGCCCTGCGTGAGCCCACCAGGGCCAATGCCGTCAGCACGATCACCGCGACGAGTGCCTTCATCCTCTGAGAGATCCCTTCCGCTGCCTGCGAAATACGTTACCCGATCGTACCAAGGGAGGGATGGCGCATGCATGGGCATGGGTGCCACGTTCACATTTACACAATTGCATGGGTGCCCGGTTTACGGATTGAGATCGGTTTCGGGAGCCCGGCGAGGATGCTACAATCTGGCTCCGGGCGAGGACGGCCCTCGCTCCCCCATTCAGCACATCTGTGGAGGATTGGCATGCCGTACAAGGAGATCGTGACCGCGCGAGTCGTTTCGAGGCAGAACCACCAGCCGGTTTCCGGTGCAACCGTGCGGGTCTACGACAAGGACCTCGTCTTGGACGACTTCCTCGGAGAGGCTACCACCGATGCAGATGGGCACTTCAGCGTCACCTTCAGCTCGGACGACTTCCAGGGCCAAGTCACCGGCTTCGAGGCGCGGCCCGACATCTTTGTCAAGGTCACCAACCCCGCTACCGGCAAGACCACCAAGAGCAAGGTCTTCGAGGAGCTTACCGGCGAACTGACCAGGAATGACGCCGAGGAAATCATGAACCTCGGTGACATCGAGGTGGACTGAAACCCTCGTTCCTGCCGGGTGGGCATCATGGGTGCCACATCATGGGTGCCACGTTCACATTCACAAATTTGTTGATTTGGTTTTGCATGGGTGCCGCACTCCCACGAACTTATTGTGAACCGTGACGACCCTGCCTTTCCAAGCTGAATCAAATTACTCAACAATCAGATCTCGGCGGCTACGCTCGACGATGCGTCAATGCGATGTGTGGCTCCTTAGTGGATAACTTCACCTATTGGGCCGGCACGGTCTCCATCGGAAGGTCCGGGTCGGCGGTCCATTCCTGCAGCGAGGCGGTGTAGACGGCGACGTTGGTGAAGCCGAGTCGGGTCATGACGAAGGCATTCGACGACGCGGCGATGCCGCCACCGCAATAAGTGATGTGGCGGGCATCGTGATCGGTCGTGTGCAGAGCGGCCAGCTCGTCTTGCGATCGGAAATGGCCGGTTTCGTCAAAAAGCCCCATGACCGAGACGTTCAGAGCGCTGGTGATGTGACCTGGTCGGGCGTACATGACCATCTCTCCTCGATAGTACGGCTCCGGCAGGACGTCGATTATGTGCACACTGCCGTCGTCGATGGCGGCCAGCACCTCGTCCCGGTCGGCGATCAATCCGGGCCGGGGAGCCGGGGTGAGGACAGCGGGTGGCGGATCGTAGGGCCCGGTGGACAGAGGTAATCCTTCGGCGGTCCACGCCGCCAGCCCGCCGTCGAGCAATGCGGCACGGTCGAAACCGATCCAGCGAAGCATCCACCAGACTCGTGCTGCCCAGGATGAGCCGCTTGCATCGTAGAGCACCACTCGGGAGTCGTCACCGACACCCAGAGCGCTCATGGCGGCGGCGAAGCCTTCCGGTGTCGGCACCGCGAACTGAAGCTCGCTGTCGCCGTCGGCCAGATCTCCCATGAGATCGGCAAAGCCGGCGGACGGGATATGGCCGTCCTCATAGTTGGCCCGGCCATTGACGGCCTGCATGCTGCCGTCCTCGCCCTGCTCCACCAACACGGTGCAGTCCAGCACTACCAGATCCGGTTCGTCGAGGTGTTGGTTCAGCCACTCCGCCGTGACCAACGAATCGATGACCGGCGCCTGCTGTTCGACTGGTTTGGCGGCCGGTACCTCCGAATTGGATTGTGTACCTCCGCAACCGGCAATAAGAACGACGGTCGCGATGACGGCGAAGATCCTTCGTGAGAGTTGAGGCTTTGGCATTGTATCCTCCCTTGGTTCCGAGCGAGAATTGCATCGTCTGCGTGACAGAGTCAACCTCGAAAAGGTATCAGATCCGAGGCTCTCACGAAGTTGCATGGGTGCCACCATTCGCACCCTTTTCTCGAAAACAGCCAAAAGATCTGTCAGCCACCACCCGCAACAGCAGACCAACCGGAAAAATCGCCCGATTCGAATCCGTCCATGAAGATCGCCTCGAGAGGCTCTCGAACAAAAACATCCCACTCGCTGTTGCTGTCGTTTTCGACCAGATTCGAGGCGGCGGAATGAAACGCGACGAATAGACCGTCTGCCGAGATACTCGGAAAGAGCGATCGCCCCTGGGACTGAACGCCTTCCGATGCCACGCTGATGCGATCTGTCACACCGGTGTCGCGATCATGGATGAAGATATCTTCATAGCCATTCGTGTCATCATCGACAAGATTTGCGGCGGCCGAATGAAACGCGACGAAACGCCCGCTCAAAGAAACGTCGGCCCGGTACGAATACCAATTTGCCTGCGTTCCGTCGGAGGAGATGCTCACCCGCTCGGTCGTCCCGGCATTGCGGTCGTGAAGAAAAATGTCGTATTGGCCATTCGTATCAGCGACCACGAGATTGCTCGCCGGGGAAGAAAAAACGACGAACCGGCCGCTTGCAGAAATGCGGGGAAAAAGGGACCAGTTATTGGCTTCGGTGCCATCCGAGGCGACACTCACGCGGACGGTCGTCCCGTTCTGGCGGTCATGCAGGAAAACGTCACGATAACCATTCGAATCACCTCCCACGATGTTGTCGGCAAGGGAACTGAAGGCGATCAATTGTCCATCGGAAGAAATCCTCCCATTGTAAGAATTGTCGTTCCCTTCGCTTCCGTCAGACGCAACACTCACCCGCACGGTTGTTCCAGCCAGGCGGTCATGGACATAGATATCGCCAAAGCCATTCGTATCGTCGGCCACGAGATTGCTGGCGAACGATTGAAAAACGACGAACTGCCCATCTCCAGAGATAGCGGGCTCGAACGAGTAACCGTTGCCCTGGGAACCGTCTGAAGCAACGCTGACACGGACGGTCGTTTCAGCCTGGCGATCACGGACGAAAATGTCACCAACCCCGTTGGTGTCGTTGGCGACCAGATTGCTGGCATACGAGTAGAACGCCACATATCTGCCATCCGCCGATATGTCGGGGCCGTGGTCGTTGCTGGAGTACGAGGTGGCATTCCCCTCCGAACCGTCCGAGGCGACGCTCACTCTCTCGGTTGTTCCAGTCTGGCGGTCACGCACGAAAATATCGAAAGTGCCGTTGGTGTCTCCCGGCACGAGGTTGGTTGCAAGAGACTCAAACACAACGAATCGTCCGTCATCAGAAACGCCGGGACACTGTGACCAGTCATCTCCCTCGACGCCGCCCGAATCCACGCTCATCCGCTCGGTCACTGCAGCGAGCACATTCGCGCTCCAGATCGATGACAGCACCAGTAAAAAACAGCTTAGCCTCACGGCCCCTCCCCCATCGATACGCGCCATCCGTCACTGGAACGAATTGTTGCATCGGGGAGGGGGTTCGAAGGGTGCCACATGTCACAACACCCACGATGTTCATTGCCGGCATGGGCATGTGCAAGGGTGCCACGTTCACATTTGTTGATTTGTGAGAAGTCCTGGGTAGCATGGGTGTCACCTGGGTACCACCCTTTCGAGGATTCGAGTGAACCGACTCGAGTGAAGCCGAAAGTCCTTTCAGGAAGAGGTACCCGCCGATTGCTGTTCCCCAGAGGAGCAGGAGGACAAGGAGAATTCCATGAAAAAACTCGCCGACTATTCAGACTATGCGTACGCCTTGATGCGGATCGTGGCCGGGTTCATGTTCTCGATGCATGGAGTCCAGAAGGTTTTCGGTCTGCTGACCGAGCGCGAAACGGCGGTCTTCTCCCAGCTTTGGTTCGGCGGCGTCATCGAGCTCGTGTGCGGGATTCTCATCCTCATCGGATTCCAGACTCGATGGGCAGCCTTTCTCTCGAGCGGCACGATGGCCGTGGCCTACCTCCAATTCCACTGGAATTTTCAGTTCAACGAGGCGTTTTTCCCCGTGGTCAACCGAGGAGAACTCGCTGCCATCTACTGCTTCGTCTTCCTCTACATGGCCACCCGAGGCGGAGTGAAGTGGTGCCTCGATTCGACCGACAACGGAACCGGTGAGGGGTGACGCACGGGTGCCAGATGGGTGCCACCCTCAAGATACGTGGCACCCTCGGCTTGCGTCACAAACCCTGACCGGTCCAAGGTATTCGGTAGAGCGAGAAGCCCTCGTGCATGGGCCCTTGAGAATCAACGATGTAGGCGTATTCCCAGCGCTCATCAAAGGCGATTCCGTCGGGTCTGATCATGCCGAGGCTTGCAGGAATGGTCGTTCGGGCCTCGAGGGATCCCTCGAGATCATATTTGAAAATCATCTGGTTCCGGGATGTCCCCCGAACACGCCCCGGATTCCGATTCACCCTATGAAATGTCCCTGTGTCTTCAATCGGCCAGTTGGGTCGTGAAGAACTCGATGGTCCGGCTCCAGGCGAGTTCCGCTGCTTCCTCGTTGTAGCGCCCTGTCGAATCGTTGTGGAATCCGTGGTTGACGCCGGGATACATGTGCATTGTGTAGCGGCTTTTGTTGGCCTTCAGATCGAGCTCATATTCGGGCCAGGTCGCATTGACGCGTTTGTCCAGCTCCGCGAGTTGAATCAGCAGAGGCGCTTTGATGTTCGGCCGAATTTCCTCGGCGGGGGGTGTGCCATAGAAGGGCACACCGGCGTTCACCAGGTCGGGCAGAGTGGCCACCAACATGTTTGCGATATATCCGCCGAAACAGAAACCGACCACGCCGAGACGGCCGTTGCAGAGGGGCTGGGCCCTGAGATA
>Ga0316197_10001699_pt1 | contig 15652 bp, 7 predicted proteins | sample OudBiesiAoxic_MG_FD_204939 | JGI IMG/M metagenome (GOLD analysis project Ga0316197, IMG submission 204939) | Coastal sediment microbial communities from Oude Bieten Haven, Netherlands - site A oxic | ecosystem: Environmental > Aquatic > Marine > Coastal > Sediment | place: Netherlands... | reverse complement strand
CACGGCGGCTGCCAGATGTGTTGGACGCGCAGCGGCACCCGCGTGCCACCAATCTCCGGGCCGCGCGAGCTGTTCCGGAAGCTGTTCATCAACGACTCGGGTGCCGATCTGGCGAAGACCCGAGACCGCTTCGCGTTGAAGGGCTCGATCCTCGATGCGATCAGCGGGGATGCGAAATCGATCGCGAAGCAGCTGGACAGTGGTGACCGGGACAAGCTCGACGAGTATTTCACCTCGGTGCGCGAGGTCGAGCGCGGGCTCGAGCTAGGCCGACACTGGGCCGCCGTCCCGAAACCTGAGGCACCAATCGAGGAGCCGCGCGATACCAATATGGTGCAGGACTTGCCCTTGCTCTACGACCTGATGGTGCTCGCGCTGCAGACCGATTCAACACGCATCGCCACGCTCGAGATCGGTGGCGACTTCGAGGCGCGCTATTTCGACATCAAGAAAGGTTACCACGGCCTGTCTCACCACGGGCAGGTGCGGCAGAATATCGAAGACCTGCTCGTCCTGGAAGAATACCAGATGAAGCACTTCGCTCGCTTCCTGGCGAAGTTGAAGTCCATCCCGGACGGTGACGGGACCCTGCTCGACCACACGATGGTGTTGTTCGGCAGCGGCATGGCCAACGCCAACGCCCACACCAACAAAAACCTCCCGATCATCTTGGCCGGTGGTGGATTCGAGCACGGCGGCTACCGTGAGCTACCGCGGCAGGGCCTCAATCGTGCCCCGCTCTGCAATCTTTACGTCAGCATGCTGCAGCGCTTCGGCATCGACACCGAATCGTTCGGCACCAGCACCGGTGCGCTGCTATGATCGGAATCATGGGCCGGGCAGGGATCATGAGCTTCAGCTGCCTGGTGGGGCAGGCTCTCATCTCCGGTATCCTGTTGTCGCCCCCCATCGCGATCGCCCAATCCCACGCCACCGGATCGGCGGGTTTCCTGGAAAAGTTCTGCTACAGCTGCCACGGCGAGGAGAAACAGAAGGGGGATCGCCGCTTCGACCGGCTCGCGATCCCGATCGAATCGGAAGCGGGGATCGTCGAGGCTCAGGAGATCATCGACCAGCTCACGCTTGGCGAGATGCCACCATCGAAGGCGAAACTCCAACCGGATGATGACGAGCGCGCCGCGGCCATCGCCTCGCTCACCGCTTCTGTCAAAGCTGCCCGCGAGCGTATCGAGAGCACCGCTGCCCAGACCGTGCTGCGCCGGCTAAACCGCCGCGAATACCGCAACACGCTCGCCGACCTATTCGAGCTCGACCTCACCTCGTTCGATCCTACCACGAGTTTTCCGCGCGAGCGCCTGGTCGAGCACATGGACAACATCGGCGATGGCCTCGTCACCTCCGGATACCTGCTCGACCAGTACCTCGAGGCTGCCGACCTCCTGGTCGAGAAAGCGCTCGGCCCATCCGAGAAACCCGTCGAGCAGAGCTGGAAGTTTGACGGAAATTTCCGCCAGGGCGCGGAGCTCGACTACTCGCACCGGACCGTCTACAAGTTCCGCTACCTCTGCCTCTACGAGGTGCCCAACACCACCCGCCACGAGGGCGGCTACGCCTACATCCACGAGTTCCGCGATGGGGTGCCCGCTGACGGTTTCTACGAGATCAAGGCTCTCGCCCACTCGGTCAATCGCGACCACCCCTATGATCCAGCCATCTTCGGGATGGATCCCGAGCAACCGTACCGGCTGGGGATCGTTCCGGGCGATATCCGGGCTGGCATCTTGCACCACCCGCAGGCGAACGAGCCCCAGCTGGCGGAGGTCAGCGTGCGCGATGGCGAACCCCAGTGGTACACGATGACGGTCTGGTTGAACAAGGGGCAGACGCCGCGCTTCATCTTCCCGAACGGCATGGCGGATTGCCGCGGCGCCTTCGGCAAGCTGGTGAGGCAATACCGTGATCACTGGCCCGAGCGCGAACGGAAAAATACTGGTATCTATGAGGCGCGCCGCGTCGTGCTCAAATATGGCAAGATGCCGCACATCCGCATCCACGAGGTCGGTGTCCGCGGACCAATCGTTTCGCAGTGGCCGCCGGCCGGGCAGCGGAAGATCTTCGGCGATGGTGGCTTCGAGGGCGAGCAGCTCCGACGGATTCTGAGGGGCTTTGCCGATCGCGCCTACCGCCGGCCCGCGACCGACGAGGAGGTCGACCGCCTCGTCGCAGTGGCGGAGAATCGGCGGGCAGCTGGGGCCTCGCACCGCCAGGCGACCAAGGACGCGATCAAGGCGGCACTCTGCTCTCCCGCGTTTATCTACCTCTCCGAGGCCGGTGGAGAAGAGGGGGCACTCCGGGCGCATGACCTAGCGTCCCGCCTCTCGTACTTTCTCTGGGCCACGATGCCGGACGCCGAGCTGCGCGCGCTCGCCGACAGTGGTGAACTAACAAAAGTAAAAGTACTAGGTTCACAGCTGGCGCGGATGCTGGCAGACCCGCGCTCGGACCAGTTTATCATCGGCTTTCTCGACAGCTGGCTGAACCTGCGTGCGCTGGGTGGCATGCCCCCGGATCGCGATTCGTTCAAGACCTACTATTCGAAAGGCCTGGAGGTTGCGATGCGTCGCGAGGCGCTACTCTTCACCCGACATCTGATCGACGGGGATCGCCCGGTGCGGGAGTTTCTCGATGCCGGCTACACCTTCGTCAATGCCCCGCTCGCCGATCACTACGGGATCGAGACAGGCTTCGAGCCGGAGAGCGCCCACCTCTTCAAGCGCGTCGAGCTGCGCGACCGCCGCCGCGGCGGCCTGCTGGGGATGGGGAGCGTCCTCACCGTCACCGCCAATGGTATCGAGACCTCCCCGGTGAACCGCGGGGTCTGGTTCCTCGAGACGATCCTCGGCACGCCTCCCTCACCACCACCTGACGATGTCCCGGCAATCGATCCCGACGTACGCGGCACGTCGACGATCCGCGAGCTCCTCGCGAAACACCGTGACTCGTCGACTTGCAACGAGTGCCACCAGCGCATCGATCCCCCCGGCTTCGCCCTCGAGAACTTCGACCCGGTCGGCGCGTGGCGGGAGCACTACAGGATCAGCCGCAAGCGCCCCGGTCCCAAGGTCGATGCCACTGGGCAACTCCCGGGCGGTGAATCGTTCGACGACATCATCGGTTTCAAGGATCTGCTCTTGCGGCGGGAGCCGCAGTTCACCCGCACCCTCACCGAGCGCCTGCTCAGTTATGCTACTGGTCGGCGCATGGAGCTGGCTCACGACCGTCCAGAGATCGATCGCATCGTCGAGGCGCTACGGGTACAGGGTGGTGGGATGCGCACCCTGATCGGACTCTGCGTCGGGAGCCCGATTTTCCGCTCCCAGTAGTGCGGGGCGATCGCGCTACTTGGGCTTCGTGGCCGGTTCCCTCAGCGCTTTCTCCTCTTTCGGACCAGCCATCACACTGAATCCAGGATCGGAGCGGGTCTTTTTGGTAACTGCTTGGTCGGTGAGCACCAGATTGGTGCCGTGGACGAGGATACCATGGAGAAGGAACTCGAATCGGGGGTCGATCGCGAACCATTCGTCCATCGGTTCGGCGTGGTTGGCTTTCGCCCCTCCGATGTGGATCCAGTTCGGGGTTGAAGCGTCTCTGCTACCGACCGAGTCCTTCGTCCAACCTGCAAACAGGAAGGCAGAGGTGCCGGATATCTTATTGGAGAAGAATCCCGATTTCGCTTTGACCGGACATTCGCCGATCGTGACTCCGCCGCGGATGACGTAGAGCCGCTTGTCGGCACTGCTGTAGAGGAGCGAGACGGGTCCGCTCAGCGAGGCCTCCGGTTGCCAGATGATATCAGCGCGATCTCCGGGGCGGAAGTGCACATGGTGCCCGTTCGAGACGTGGATGTCAGGGGTGTCATTCGTGACTACCACGGTCGTGCCGACGTTTGTGATCGTGAAGAGCTTGCGCGAGAACTCATATGGCAGGTGGATGCAACCGTGGGAGGACGGGTAGCCAGGTAGCGAGCCGGCGTGCAGCGCGACGCCGCCCCAGGTCAAGCGCTCCGAGAAAGGCATCGAGGCATTGTTGTAAGTCGACGAGTGGTGGTCCGCGTCCTTATTGAGAATGTGGAACACGCCGGTCGGAGTCTCGTGACCAGGTTTGCCGGTGCTCACCAGGCAGCTGCCAATCTTGATCCCATTGCGGAAGACAGCTGCCTGCTGGTTCTTCAGGCTGACTGCCACCACGACCGGGCCGCTGGTCGAGAGTTCGGGGCTCCAAGTGAAGGTGCTGGGATCACCTTGCCGATCTTTGGCATTCGCGGCGAGGGCGCAGATCGAAAATAGCAGGGCGGTTCCGAGTTGGCGGACAGGATGATGGCGGGTCTTCATTGGGAGATACTCTGATTGGTTGGATTTGGGTGCTTTGCCTGAAAGGCGTGGCCAATTAACACTGATCTTGGTCGGCTGCCATCAGTTTTCGGGAGGTGTTGATGGTGAGGATCGGGGGCGCACTGATTCTCGGTTGATTATAGTTTCGTCGCGGCTTGTGCTTGCGGTCGGCTATACGCACGGGCGACACTGGTCGGATGAGGCAGAGTGCACTTATTTTAGTATTGGCTACGATTCTCGTTCCGCTTTCTCGTGGCGCGGTCGAGCCGCGCCACGTCGTCCTGATCATGGCCGATGACATCGGCATCGAGTGCTTCCGCTGCTACGGGGGAGAGGATTATTCCACTCCGCGGATCGATGCGCTGGCCGCGACTGGGATGCGATTCACGCACGCCTACTCCCAGCCCTTGTGCACGCCGACGCGCGTCGAGATCATGAGCGGGCGGGACAATCATCGCAACTGGCTCTACTTCGGCATCCTGCCGCCAATGGAACGGACCTTCGGCCATCTGATGCAGGAGCTCGGCTACAAAACCTGCATCGCTGGGAAGTGGCAGCTGCAATCGTATGATCCGCCTGATTTCCCCAATGCCGAGCTGCGGCGCGGGGTTGGCATGCACCCGCGCGATGCCGGCTTCGATAGCTACTCACTGTTCCACGCCCTGCACACCGAAGACAAGGGGTCCCGCTACGGCAACCCGAGTTTCCTCCGCGATGGGAAATTGCACGGTCCGCTCGAGGGGAAGTACGGTGAGGATCTCTCGGTGGAGTTCATCCTCGATTTCATGGGAGAGAACAAGGACGAGCCGATGTTTGTCTACTACCCGATGGCTCTGCCGCACTGGCCGATGGTGCCGACGCCGCGGTCGGAAGTCTGGCAGGATCCATTCCGGCGGCTGGAGGAGAGCACCGAGTTCTTCCCGGACATGGTCGCCTACATGGATGAGATTGTTGGTCGGCTAGTCGACGGGATCGGGGAGCTCGGACTGCGGGACGATACCCTCATCCTATTCTATTCGGACAATGGGACCGACCGGAGGATCACCTCGAAATTCCGCGGCGCAGAGATCCGGGGAGGGAAGAATACCACAGCACAGACTGGGATCCGCGTGCCGCTCATCGCGAATTGGCCAGGTCACCTATCACCAGGAGTGAACGGAGATCTCGTCGAGGCTTCGGACTTCCTGCCAACCCTTGCCGACCTGAGCGGCAAGGGCTTGCCGGAGGGGTGGCAGACCGACGGGGTGAGTTTTGCGCCGCAGTTGCTCGGCGGCAAGGCGACGCCGCGCGAGTGGGCGTTCTTCTGGTATGACCCGAGGCCGGGTTGGGATAAGGAAGCATTCTCCCGCTCGATTTTCGCGCTCGACCACCGCTACAAGCTATTCTCTGACGGGCGGATGTTCGACATTGCCGGCGAGGGCCTGCGAGAGGTGCCGCTGGATGTGGACCAGCTATCGCCAGAGGCTAGCGTGGCCCGCATCAAACTGAGCGCTGTGATCGATCAGATGATGCGGCCACCGATCTCGCCGGCCGCCCAGATCGAGGTGGATTCATTTGGGGTTCCCGTGGCGAAATGAGGATGTGGGAGGCTCGGCTGGGCGATACAGTTTTTCTATGCATCGCTGCAGATCAGGAGCCAGCGCGACGAGCACCCCACAGGCGAAGCCTACCAGGTGAGCCAGTGGGACGTTGACGAAATCTGCCCCTTCGGTCGAGACGAACAGTGCCGATCCTGAAAGGAATTCCACCACAGATTTGAGCCCGAATCCGATGGCAAGGGCACAGCTCAGAATGAGTTGGCCACGCTTGCCCCGTTGGATGGCACGCCTTGCGAATTCGATCAGGGCGAGGCCGAGCAAGGCGGAATCGATCCCCGACAGACCGCGATAGCTAGACAACTCCGGCTGGCAGGTGGCAACAGCGATCGGGATCGCGATCGCCGAGGTGCCGACGGTGATCCAGAATCGGGCTGGCGAGAAGTAGCAGCAGAGCATCCCAAGTGCGCCCAGCGCGACACTATCCCACAGCAGGTGGCTGCGGTTCCAGTGCGTGAAGTGTCCGGTGAGCGCGCTCGCGATCCGCCCGGGTTCGAACTGCAGCGCTACGCCGGCGCCAGGCACGAGGAAGATAGCGCCCGCCAGGGCGGCGAGCAGGAGGGGCGGGACACAGATCTGTCCCGCCCTCATCTGGATCGGCTCGTTCATCGGCCGCTCCCTCTACTCGGCGCGCGAGCGATCGCCCTTCAGGGAGAAGGCTGCCGCGAGAACCATGGCAAGAATGCCGATTGCTGTGAGCGGGCTCAGGGCTCCGCCGCCGCCGCCACTGCTGCCGCCAGAACTACGGCGCTGGTGGCTCGGGGCTGATCCGCTGGTGAGCGGACGCCCCCGGTCGGCCACATAGGAGACTGGTGTTGTCGTTTTCGATCGGGCCGATTGGGCGACTTGTTCCCGCCCGACACGCTGCCGGTTGCTCCGTTCGATCCCGTGCTGTTCGAATGACTCGTCCGAGAGCACGACCATCGACGTCTCATCCGTCACCAACTGGTAGCCTAGGCCGAGTTGGCGGATCATGTCGCGCGCTTCGCTCTCCGGCAGAGCGCCCGCGCCGCGCCGATCCTCGATCCGCTCGATCTGGTTGAGTGCCCAAAGGCGCTCGATTTCCGGGTTGTCGGTGTCGACCTCTGGGAACTGGAAGCGGGTGCGATAGAGTTTGTCCTCCCCGGTCAGGCGTGCCTTCATTTCGAGCTCAGCCTCCCCGCCCTTCTCATACTTTCCGAAGACGACGAGTTGCTCGCCACGGTAGACTTTCCCCATCAGCTCGTCGCCCCGGTCGAAGGTTTTGACGCCCGCGATCGAGAGCTTCGTGTCGTGCAAGCTCTCGTGGAGGATCTTGCCCTTCGCCTGCATGATGCTGCCGATGATGTCATCAGAGTTCGAGACCCCCGAATAGAAGCCGCCGCTCGCATCGCAGATCGTCCGCATCAGTGGCCAGTTGCCGCTGTTCCCCAGCAGGAATCCGAACACCCGGACATCGTGCGACTTCATGAGTTTGTGGAACGATTGTGGATCGACAATCCCCCGGTTGGTCACGCCATCGGTGACCAGCACGACACTCGTGGCACGATCGTCATCGAGACCGCCGAGCGCGAGCTGCAGCCCGTCGTAGACGTTCGTCCCGCCCTCTGGCCGCAGATTGCCGACCTTGCGGATCGCGTCCTCGACATTCCCTGGCGTGGCTTCGCGCCAGCCGCCGGTGACATCGCTTGCCCTGTTGTTGAATGCGATGACCCGGAAGCGATCACGGGAGTCCATCTGGCCGAGCACTTTGCTCACCCCATCGCTCAAGGTTCTGATCTTCCCCTTCATGCTGCCAGAAGTGTCAAGCACGTAGACGTAGTCGGCGCCGCCGGTGATCGGCTTCAGATCGATCCCAGGCGTGACCACCATCATGAAAGTGCCGGGTTCACTCTCGTTGGCTTTGTAGGCGACCACCTCGACGCGTCCGGGCAGGTTCTCTTCAAGCTTGTAGTAGAATACCAGATCCCGGTTCAGTGAGGCGTCCTTCTGTTCGAGGCGCACACGGTAGTGCCCGGATTCGATCTTCTCCGTGACTGCTACAGCCTCGTGGCCGGGTAGGCGCACGTCGGCGATTGGCCAGGCGGATTTGAGCTCGAAATCGGCGGAGAATGTCCCCGCTACTTTCTCGTTCGTCCCTGCCCAGAACCCGCTGGCCGCCGCGTCGTCGGTACCCCCGTCTTCGAGGGGGTAGACGTAGCGTCCGATGCCGGTGTCGATCTCGAGGGGTTGGTAGTAGACGATGCGGATGCGCGTCTCTTCGCCTGGGATGACCGGGTGCACGCGGAACTCGAACCACCGGTAGCTATCCTTTTCCGCGAGGGCCGCCGCATTCCCAGCCGCCTTCTCCTGCTCGTAGATCGAGCGCGCCCGCTGTTTCTCGACGACCTCGCCGTCGATCTGCTGCTCCCCCAAGAACAGGCTGACTTCTGATAGGCTCGCGCTCTGCGGCACAGGGAAGCGGTAGACCGCCTCGAGGGGTGTGGCGTTCGGATTGCTGAACGACTGCGAGATGACCGTCTGGGCAAATCCGTTGTTGATGGTTACCTTGACCGCGTGATCGACCATTTCGATCGGCGCGTGCATCGAACCTTTTGGGACCAGGGTGCCGGCAGCCGTCGCGATCGATGTTGTCGCAGCCAGTGCGCCTAGCAAGATGGCGCAGGAGATGAGCCAGGATCGGGGTCGTCTAACGACGGCTCGATCTTGTGATTCCGCAGCGCACTCAGCGGGGCGGGTGATGTCTTGTGGTGTCTTGTTTTTCATGGCGACACCAGGATGGGCTCGAATTGGGAATAGTTAAAATCGATATAAAATTACTTAACATCGACAAAAACGATATTACGAGCTGCAGCCTAGTGGGTGCCACGCGTGGGCCGACGGGCAGCTCTCACTGCCTGACGTGGGCGCGTCGGCCGCAACTCGGGAATCCGCCGAGTTGCTCTGATCTCACTGGAGGCGGCCCGGCGATGCCTAGTTCTTCGACAGCGACTCCAGGTAGTCGAGGAGGCTGGCCATCTCGTGGACGGTGAAGTTCCCCATCAGGCCTGGGGGCATCAGCGAGGTCGGGACGGTGTCGCGCTTGGCGATGTCGGCCTTGTTGAACTTGTGTTCCTGCGCGGCGATGTCGCGCACGGTCACGCTATCGCCAGCCTCATCGGTGACGAAGCCCATTACGACCTTGCCATCTTTGGCGGTGATGACATTGCTGGCGAAGCCTTGGGCGATGGATTTGTTTGGTTCGAGAATGCTAGTGGCCAAATCCGGGCGCTTGTAGGTCTGGGCGATGTTGCCCAGATACGGGCCCTTCTGCGGCTCGTCCTGGCTGACGGTGTGGCAGGCGACGCAAGTGGCGCGGGTGAAGATCTGTTCGCCGAGCGCGGCGTCGCCCTTCGCCTTGATGACCTGGGCTAGCGCCTTGGCGGGTGGGAGCGAGCCGATCCTCGGCGTCTTATCGCGTTTGCTCCGATCGAGCTTCAGCGTCTTTGCGGCCTGTTTGGCGGCGGCTGCGACCTGTGGATCGGGGTCGTCAAGAGCCTTCAGAATGCGCGCGTCAAGCGTGTGGCTGCGGCTGCTTGCGGCAGCCTTGATCAGGCTGGTGCGGCGCCCTGTGTCAGGCCAGGCGGCATCGATCGCCGCCAGCGACATCTGGCGCGACTCCGGGCTGCCCGATTTGCGCGACGCGAGCGCGATCAGTCCGGCATCGGTCCACAGCGTCGCGGGGGCATCCGGGTTGGCCGCGCCGAACGACTCGAGGGCGAGGTGGTGGTTCTCCAGCTTGGGCGCCGAGAGGAAGGCCTTGCGTGCCACCTGTAGATCTTTGTTAGCATCACTGGCATTGCTGAGGTGGACCAGGGCTGCGAGCATCGCTGGCAAGGCTAGCTTCGAGTCAGATCTCGATAGCGCGGAAACTGCGCCAGCGAGTGTCGGCGGTGGGGACTTCGGATCCTCCGCCGCCCTGACCAGGAGTGGGATAGCAGCAGCTGCGGGGGAGTCGGATGCAGCGATCTGCGCGACAGCCTCCGGGATCAGAGATGCGTCCGCGCTAGCGAGGGTGATGATCCGGTCGAGCGCCTCCCCCGATTCGATGCGGTTGCGGTTCATCTCTGCGACCAGGAAGGCAGCTTCCTCGGCATTCGCATCGGCTAGCAAACTCACCAGCGCCGCAATGATCTTGGAGCTCTCGCTCCAGGTTTCGGGCTGGTAGTAGGGACCGCGCGTATCTGGCCGGGTCCCCCAACTCGAGCCACTCCATTCCCCCTCGATCTGGGCGAGCCGGCACAGCGCGCTGATCAAGTTTTCACGGACGTCGGGGCGTTTCTCGTTCTGCAGCCGGCTGATGATCGCATCGACGACCTCCGGTTGGTGCATGCGCATCAGCGCACGCGCGGCGCCGAGACGTTCCGCAGGGGTCGAGCTGCTGGCGTCGAGTAGCGATAGACAGGCCTGGCTCGTGCCGAGCATCGCGAGGGCGCGGAAGGCGGTGTGCGCGACGACCGGATCGCTGTCGCCAAGCCTGCCAGCGATCGCCTCCTCGAGCTCGGTCAGGCCGCGCCGCGTCGCGCTGACGATCGCTTCGAGGCGCGCCTGCGGGCTCGCGCTATTGAGCCCGCTCGCAAGCAGGCCGCTGCCGGACTGCATGTCTCCCAGCGCGCGCATCAGGTAGGGGAGCAGGGAGGGATCCCCGCTGAGCGCTTGCATATCGGCCTTGGGATCGAGTTGCGCGATGGTGAAGAGCGCGGCGACACGGGCGGCGAGCGATTTTTCTGAACTACCGGCGAGCGCGAACAGGGCGGAACTGCTCGCAGCCGAGTTGGGGCGGCGCAGCAGCGTGCGCTGGGCGGCGAGCGTGCGCACCTGGCTTGGCGATTCGAGGAGCCGGACCAGTTCGGCTTCACCCAGTGCGTCGAAGTCGGGCAGCGGTTCTGGCGTGTACCCCTGGGGGGAAACACGGACGATGTATCCGGCATCTGGCCCGGCCCAGTCGAAGGTCGCGCCCTTCCAGCTCGCCTGGTAGATGTGGCTGAGGCCGTCGACACTGGCGTCGGTGGGGCGGGTCATACTGATGAATTTCTCCGGCTTCTTCGTTTCGACGAAGCTGGCGCCCTTGCGTTCGACTGAGTGCTTCCACAGCGCCCCGTTGCCCCAGTCGCAGGTGAGTGGGGCGTGGTTCCACTCGGATGGGAATCCGGGCTCGCTCAGGTAGGTCGAGCCGCAGCCGGAACCTCCACCGTAGTCGGCCAGCGGCGCGATGTGTTCGTCACCGAAGTTTTTGTACATCCGCGGGTAGCCGTGATCCTCGAGTCCGGTGAAGTGGTGGAAGCGCACGTCCCAGCCGCCACCGTCGTTGGTGTTGTCGCGGGCGAAGATGTCGAGCAGCGGGCTGATCGGCGTGCCGAGGATGTTGCGGGTGCCGGTGCTGAAAAGCTCGAGCCCGCTCCCGTCTGGCCGGAAGCGGATCACGCCGCCGCCGCGGTGCTGGAGCTCGCGCCCGTCGGTCCCGACCGCCTTCATGAACCCGAAGTCACCACCGGCGATGTAGAGCCAGCCGTCGATGCCGATGTCGAGCCCGTTGGTCGTGTGGTCTGCCGGGCGATCCTTGAAGCCGAAGGCGATACCGTCGATGAGCTTTTTCGATTCCTCCGCGACCCCATCGCCGTCTTTGTCGATGAACACGCTGACGTGCGGTGGGTGGACTAGGTAGAGGCGGTCGTGATCCCACACGAGGCCGCGCGGCGAGTCGATGTCTTTGACGAACTCGGTGACCTGGTCGGCGCGGCCGTCGCCGTCTGCATCGCGCAATCGTAGGACGCGGCCGCGGTGGGGTTTGCGCCCGAGCGAACCGTTGCCGTCGCTGGAAACATAGAGATCACCATTTGGGGCGGAGGCGACGAAGACCGGGTAGTTGGCGGCCTCGGCTGGCGCAAAGAGGGTGAGATCGAAGCCGTCCGGAACCTTGACGTCTTTGAGGATCTCCGCCTCACGGGCCGGGGTGAGTTTGACGATCTGCGGAGGGGTGTTGCCCTGATCCTTGTACTGCTGGCCGGCTTTGACCTTGGCCTGCTCGGCCTTGGCGAGCTTCGGGAAAATGGTTTTGATGCCTTTGCCGCTCAGACTGATCTCGCGGATACTCGCCCAGCCACCCTGGCTGGTTCCAGTGCAGGTGAGGATGAGCTTCTTCACGGCTTTGGCATCGAGCGTGTGCTCGCTATTACCTTGCTTCTTGTTCGAGGTGGCGTCGATCAGTTGCACCCGCCCTTTCTTGCCCGCGATCTCCGCCTCGAGCTTGTGGCTGTAGGCGTTGTTGTCGCTCTCCCAGACAATCTTGATGCCATCGAGATCTTGCGGCTTGTCGAACTCGAGCTGGATCCACTGTGGTTTCGAGCCACCGTCGGCGCACCATCGGGTATCTCGCACGCCATCGATCGCATGCCAGCTGGGATGACCTTCCTGGGTGCTCTGCGCGGTGATTTTCACCAGTGTCGCGTCCTCGGGTGCCGTGGCGAGTTTCTTCTTCATCTCCGCCGCAGCGTGTGCGTCTTTGCTGATAAAGGTGATCTGGTTCTTGCCGGCGAAGGGCTTGAGGTAGTCCGCGTTCAGTCGGTCGCATGCCCAGAGCAGGCCACGCGTGACTAGATCGAGGTATCGCCCGTCTGCGACCGTCGAGGTGTTGTGGCCGATCGTCGTGCTGAAGCTGCGCGCGCCCTGTTTCTCGTTCGTCCACGCGACGACTGCTGCCACCGCCTTGCCCTTGACCATCTGCTTGCCCATCGCGAGCGGGTGGGCATCGAAGATCTCGGTGTTGTTATAGAGTTCCTCTTTGGTGGTCGTCCAATCCCCGAGCGGTTTGGTGATCGGGTGATCCTTGTCGACGAAGCTGATCTCGATCGGCTCCTGTGGGCCGTGGGATCTCGAGGCGAGGCCGAGGTGTCTGAACCACTTGTCGGTGCCATTGCGGAAGCTATGCATCGCACAGTGCAGGTGGACGGCGGGGACGGTCTTATGCGCGGCGAGGATGCGCGCCATCGTGCCGAGATCCGCATTCCCTGCGGCGCACTCGTCATGGATGATGATGTCGTAACCCTTCGCCCAATCTGGATTGTCGTAGATTGGAAGCGGCGGATTGGTACTGCGATCATCAGTCCAGTAGACATCGACCTGCACATTCGCACGTTCCTGGATCCCCTCGCTGAGCACTTTGGTCTGCCCCTTGTAGTCGTGGCAACAGCCACCGGCTATCAGCAGGGCTTTGAGCGGCTTCGTTTCTGCTTGGAGGCCCGTGCACAGGAGGCCTAGGAGCAAAATTGCGCTAATGAGAGGAAATTTCATGGATTGGGAGTTCTGAGTGGAATGGCTGACGGTCGGATCTATCCCTGGAGGGGAACCGATCCACCACTACGCATTGATTCAAAAAGTTCACGTAGTTTCTCGCAGCCGATCCAGAGCGTCGGAAGCGCTAGCTCGGGAGGCTGGATTGGCACTCCAGTGGCAGTCGTGGTCTACAATGTCCCCTCCAGAGCGCCCACCGGCGAATACGCAAACGATGGGTTGCGGAGTTTTTCAAGCTCCTGCTAGGATCGCGGGATGAGATCAAAGCTCATCGGCGTTCTTGTCCTCCTCGTCATCATGAGCGGCGCGGGGGGCCTGGTCTGCGCGACGGAGATTGTCTCCGGCCTGGTCTTGCCGCGCGAGGGCGGCGGGATGATCCTGCGCGACGCGGTGGGCGAGATCGAGGTCGGCTGGACGGATCGGACAAAAGTCGCGCTCGAGGTGAACACACGCCAGCTGGCGCAACTGGCAGGCGTCGCGAAATCGCCGGCACAGCTAGCCCGTGACTCAATGTCCGAGTTGGAACGCCTCAGCTTCGACAGGTCGGCGGAGACATTCGCGGCGGCCGGTGAGGTGATCGGGCGTTTCCTCTCGGCACAGGACTACGAGGCGCGCCTACAATTCTGCCGCGATCCGGGACGTGTCCGGGCCTTGATGGAGGAGCACTACTCACGCGAGCCAGATGGGCCGATCGAGTTCCGGGAGCCGAAGGACGGCTGGAAGACGCAGCCGTATCGATCGTTCCTCTTGGCGCAGGTCGAGCTAGGAGACTTCCGCACGGTGCCGCTCGCCGTCGAGCGACAGGCGGACGGGGGATACCTGGTGGACTGGGAAAGCTTCGTCGCCTACTGCGAGATCCCGTGGGAAAAGTTCCAGCAGGATCGGCCGACCGACCGCTTTGTCGTCCGCGTGCTGGCGTCGCTTGGCGACTACTTCAACAATGGCTACGAGGACTCCGATTGGGCCTGCCTGAAACTGGAGGACGCCGCCCGCAACCAATCGGTCTATGGCTATATCATGCTCGACGACCCGCTGCTCGAGGAAGTGCGGCGAGTCCTGAATCCTACCGGCACGATCCACCTCACGCTAAGCGTCGCCTACCCAGCCGAGGCTCGGGCTGGCAACCAGCTCCTGATCACAGAGCTGGTTGAAAAGGGGTGGGTGACGGCCGCAGCGGCGCAGCCAGCGCAGCAGCCACAGAGTCCGATCTTCAACTATCACATTCCGTGGTCAGAACAGGTTGTCGAATTCCCGATCCCAGATGGACTGATTGGTGGTCACGTCGAGGTCCAGGACGTCGATGAGGCACTCGTGCTAGCTGAAGAGGAAAATTGGATCGAAGAACGTGGGTTGCAGCTGAGCTTCGGGCTGAATCGTGTCGATGAATATCTGCCGAGCAAAGCCGAGCCGCATTTCTCTGGGCGGTGGAATCCGGACGCGAAGCCCCGGGTCTTGGAGATCGATGGCCAAGCGTATGAACTCTCGCTAAAGAAGGGCGGTCAGGCAGATGCCTTGCTGCTCAACCTTCTGAACACGGCCGATTGCCGACCATTCATCAATCGCGCTACCGTGATCGGTCGCCGAGAGGGCGATGCCGTCATCGCAGACGAGATCCACCTGCGGCCGATCGGCGACCAGGCGGCGCTCGACGACCCGGGACTGCCGCGCTACCTGTTCATCGGGGACTCGATCTCTGGGAACTACAGCCGCGGGCTGCGATCTGCCCTGGCGGGGAAGTTCAACATCCACCACCCACCGACCAATTGCGGCCCCTCGAGCAAGGGCAAGAGCCAGATCGTCGAATGGCTCGGAGCCTACAGTGAGGAGGCGCGGCACTGGGATGTGATCAGCTTCAACTTCGGCCACTGGGATGCTGGCAACGATCGGGAGAGCTATCAGGCGAACCTCGAAGCGATCATCACCGAGCTGGAGAGAACTGGGGCTGAGCTGGTCTGGGTGACGACCTGTCCGGTGCCGGGTGGGCTGCCACCGGCCGGCGAACTGAGCGAAGCCGGCCGGGCGCCGTCGCGAACCTCGGGGGTGATGCGGAAATTTCTGAACCCGTGGGCCGAAGAGGTGATCGCGAGGCACCCCGAAATCTCCACCTGTGACCAGTGGGGATTCGTCAACGGCCATGCGGACGATCTCTACCGGGATTGGTGGTTGGGGACCGACGTGCATTTCGGCGGCGAGGCCGCGGCCGCGCTTGGGAGGTTTTTGGCAGAGCATGTCGAAAGGATCTCCGGGGAGTAAGGCCTAGATGCCAGATGACGGCGGGAATCTCCAAAAAAAGTGTCAGACACTATTGATAAAAGGAGATTGACCTGCTAGGGTGTTGAGATGAGACGCTTGCGTTCTGCCCTGCTGGGCGATTCTCCGAAGGCCAACTGCTACCAT
>Ga0316197_10001698_pt1 | contig 15657 bp, 16 predicted proteins | sample OudBiesiAoxic_MG_FD_204939 | JGI IMG/M metagenome (GOLD analysis project Ga0316197, IMG submission 204939) | Coastal sediment microbial communities from Oude Bieten Haven, Netherlands - site A oxic | ecosystem: Environmental > Aquatic > Marine > Coastal > Sediment | place: Netherlands... | reverse complement strand
AAACGGGTTGTGGAGCGGGGTACAATGACCCGTGACCAGTTCGTGGCAATACGTGACAAACAGATGCGGAATGACGAAAAATGCGCGCGTTCCGATTTTGTGATTACAACAGAGACTCTTGAAGACACTCGTCGACAGGTTCACGATATTCTGGAACAAATCAGGGGGATTGAGATTAATGCGTGAGATTGTTCTGGATACCGAGACAACAGGATTTGAACCTGAACAAGGTGACCGGATTGTTGAGATTGGTGCCGTGGAGCTGTTCAATCACGTACCCACGGGCAAAACCTATCATCAGTACATCAACCCAGAACGGTCGATGCCCCAAGAAGCGTTTGAAGTACACGGTTTGGGCGATGATTTTCTCCGTGACAAACCAGTGTTTGCCAAGATCGCACAAGCCTTTGTTGAATTCGTTGGAGATGCGAAGCTGGTCATCCACAATGCTGCATTTGATATGAAGTTTATCAATGCAGAACTTGGGTGGCTCAAGCAGACTCCGATTCCCTTTGATCAAGCCTTGGATACGCTCGCCATCGCGCGTCGGAAATTTCCGGGCTCGCCGGCGTCTCTGGACGCGCTTTGTCGGCGGTTTGGGATCGATAACTCTTCGCGAACGCTGCACGGTGCTTTGCTTGATTCCGAGATTTTGGCCGAGGTGTATTTGGAGCTGATCGGCGGGAAGCAGCCCGATTTTGGACTCAGCGTTTCGCAATCATCCTCTGCGTCGGGATCGCAGACGGATGAGTGGCGCCCAAGTGCGCGTCCTTCACCGTTGCCGTCGCGCCTGTCGGAAAACGAAAAGGCGGCACATGCCGCCTTTGTCGAAACCCTTGGTGATGCCGCGCTTTGGAAGCGCGCATAAGCTTTACGCGTTTGCTGTCTCTGCCTGTTGCGCCTGCGCGCGACGCGCAAGTTCAGTACGATAAAGCTGAAGGAAATCAATCGTTTCCAGATTAAGCGGCGGAAAGCCACCATCACGTGTCACATCGCTGACGATGCGGCGCACAAATGGGAAAAGCATGCGTGGGCATTCGATCAGAAGGAACGGATGCAACTGCTCCTCCGGAACGTTTTCAACATGGAAGACGCCGGCATATTCAAGCTCCAGCACGAACAGTGTATCGCCGCTTTCCGTAGACTTTGACGTCACCTGAACTTTCAGGATCACCTCGTATTGGTGGTCCGCAGTGCGCTTTTTTGCGTCGAGGTTGACCTGAAGCTGTACGTCAGGCTGCACATCGCCCTGAACACCCTTTTGCGCAAGAATATTTTCGAAAGACATATCGCGCACAAACTGCGCGAGAACATTCATTTTGATTGGTGTGGCCTGCTGGCCTGCAGCGCCGTTGGCGGCGGTTTCTGGCGTATCAGCCATGTGTCTCTCCCTGAGATCGAACGGTTTTCAAATCTCGCGCTGCATATCAGGCGAGTTGCCAAGCCTCAATGCTTGGTCCAGCCTGAACCTTCATGAGTCGGCTTTTTCGACTCTGTCACGTCGTGAAAATCGCCATCGATCACCGTATCTCGGGGTTTATGTCCGGGGTGTGGTGATTCTTCGAATGGGCTGGTCTGCGGACCCATTTCAAAACGCTGCACGGTGATGCGCTTTTTCAGATAACTGATTAGCGCGGAACGTATGGGTGGTGCAAGCAGTGCAAAACCAACAACGTCTGTAAAGAAACCGGGTGTAAGCAACAACGCACCGGCAAGTAGAATCAACGCGCCATGGGCGAGCGGTTCAGACGGATCTTCCAGCTTGGAAAACGATCCACGCAGATTGTTCATCGCCAGCAGGCCCTGAGAACGCACAAGAAACGTTCCCAGAATCGCGGTCAGGACGACGATTCCAAGGGTTGGCCAAAGGCCAATCAAACCGCCAATTTGAATGAACAAACCGATCTCGATCAGGGGAACGAGTAAAAAAGCCACAAACAGCCACATCGCGGAAGTCTCCTTTCGACGGGCGTGCGGTGGACTATGCATCACCCAACACCTACATAAGGCGTGAACGAAGATGTTTCCACTTTGGTCTGGGCGAGGTCCTGATGAATTCTCCGCTGATACAGCTTTTGGTGCTTGCTGGCATCGCCGTGTTTTTGATCCTGCGCTTGAAAAGCGTACTTGGGACGCGGGAAGGTTTTGAAAAACCAACACTGCCTCGACAGGATGAGCCATCCTCTGCACGTCGCGATTTTGAGGTCATCGAAGGTGGACCGGACCGCGACATTGTCGATCACGTTGACGAGCATAGCGACGCAGCTGATGCGCTTGCCCGAATGAAACGAGCTGAACCGTCGTTTGGTGTGGCAGATTTTCTTGGCGGTGCGCGTGGTGCCTACGAAATGATCCTCATGGGTTTTGAGCGTGGAGAGCTTGCCGAAATTAAGCCGTATCTGGCTGACGATGTGTACGAAACATTTGCTGAAGTTGTTGAATCCCGCGAAGAGCAGGGGCTGACGATTGAGGCGGAATTCATCGGTGTGCGCGAACTTTCGCTGGCTGAGGCCACGTTCCACGACGAAACCGGAACGGCCGAGATCACTGTGAAATACATTGGTGAACTCACGTCAGCAGTGCGCGATAGCTCTGGCGAGATTATCGAAGGGTCATTGACCCAAGTGAAGCGACAAAAAGATGTTTGGACCTTTGCGCGTCGTATGGGTGTTGATGATCCAAACTGGCAGCTTGTCGCCACGGGCGAATGATCCCAAGGCTGGGCGCAGCCGTCTTCCTCAGTTTGATTGTTGCAGGACCCGCTGTGCCCTCAGAGACTGACACACATTATTCAGTTCTTGGCTTTGACAGCCTTGATGGCTGGGCGGACGATGATCATTCGGCTGCTCTTTCCGTTTTCAGAAACACCTGTGCGGATCTGGATGAACCGGATTGGTCATCCTTGTGCGCGCTGGCGTTCGACGCGACAGACGCACGGCAATTCTTTGAGCTTTTCTTCCGGCCTTTGCTGATCACCGACGGCCAAGACCCACTTTTCACCGGATACTTTGAACCAGAACTCGATGGATCGCCTGTCCGCACGGCACGATATCGCCACCCCGTGTATCGTATGCCGCCCGAGGCGAACGAAAACCGGCCTTGGCTGACGCGTCGGGACATTCTGACCAGCGGCGTGATGGACGGTCGTGGTCTGGAAGTCGCATGGGTAGATGACCCGGTCGAGCTGTTCTTTCTGCAGGTTCAAGGGTCCGGGCGCATCCGCTATCCGGATGGTACCATGATCCGTGTTGGGTATGGTGGCGCAAACGGGCACAATTATAGCTCGATCGGTCAGGAACTGGTGCGGCGTGGAATGTACCAGGCGCACCAGGTGTCTGCCGAAGTCATCAAGAACTGGGTGCGGCGTAATCCGGTCGAAGGGCAAGATCTGCTTTATCACAACGCATCTTACGTATTTTTTCGCGAAGTCAGTCAGGTGCCAGCGGACAAGGGCCCTTTGGGTGCCATGAACAGATCCATCACGCCCATGCGGTCTATTGCAGTTGATCCGGCTTTCACCCCATTGGGCGCTCCGGTCTGGGTTGAGAAAGGCGGCGCTGATCCGCTCCGTCGGTTAATGATCGCGCAAGATACAGGCTCTGCTATCAAAGGCGCACAGCGGGCTGACGTGTTTTTTGGCACAGGAGATGCGGCGGGCGAACAAGCTGGGCGCATCAAAGACCCGGGACGGATGGTTGTGTTGATGCCAATTCAGCGCGCCTATGCGTTTCTGCCGGAGGGCTTGCAGTGAGCCGCCGCAAGCTGCGTCAAGACGAACGGGATCTTTGGCAAAAGGTCGCTCACTCAACAGAGCCTTTGCCAGAAGCGTTGCGGCGCGAACGACTGGCCGAGAAAACGCCGGTTGTTCGGACCAGCCCGGCCCCTGAGACGATGAATTTGCCCAAAGCCTTTGGGATTGGCGCAAAAGCCCCCATGCCCCACGGTCTGATCGAAACTCCAACAGCCAGTGCACGGCTATCGCCGAGCATGGATAAAAAGACGTTCGGCAAGATGCGGCGAGGCAAATTGGTGCCGGAGTCAAGAATTGACCTGCACGGCATGACACTGGATCAGGCGCACCCAGCGCTGACGCGGTTTATCCTCACATCCTATACACGGGGGTTTCGGTTGGTTCTGGTGATCACTGGTAAAGGACAAAGCAATGATCCGCATGATCCGATGCCCCGTCAACGCGGGATACTCAAGCGGCAGGTCCCGATGTGGCTCAAGATGGCGCCGTTGAATTCCGCCGTCTTGGAAGTGTCCGAAGCGCATTTGCGCCATGGCGGGGGCGGTGCATATTACGTGTATTTGCGCAGAACGTCCCGCAGTTGATCTGCCACCAGATCGGCCGCTTCTTCATGCATGAGATGTCCGTAGCCGCCAAATGAGATGACCTTTGCATTCGGCATTTTGCGTGCGACGTCTTTGACCGATGATGGCGGCACAGCCTTGTCGTTTTCGCCAACAAGGAATGTGCAGGGGATGGTGATATTGGGAAGGTCGGCCAGTAGTCCGTCGAGTTTCCAATGGGCCATCATCAAGAGCGTTCCGTCCACGTGATCCTTGCTGCGAAGCAGCTTGGCATAAAGGTTCAAACCCTCGGGTGAAATCTTGGAACCGGTCGTGTCCATCAAGGATATAACTTGCCCCGGGCCGGACATGCGCCGCTTGATCATGTTGACCATAAACGGACTCATCGCGACGACGCGCGCAGCGATGGGAAACAGGACACCGGCAAAACCCTTGAAAGGCGTCAAGGCGGGATTCACCGCGATTACCGGTGTGTTAGAGCCTAATAATTGAGAAACGCGAATGCCTAGCGCCGCTCCGGCAGAATGTGAAAGGATGGCCTTTGGTTGCCAGCCTTGATCATGCAACACGCTGACGACATCTTGCGCCATGAGTGGCAAAGACGACCGATGGCGCGACCCTAACTTGGTTAGCCCATGACCCGGAAGATCAAGAGCTATGACATGGTGGTCCACCGCCAGATCGTCCATTACATCGCGCCAGGAATGGGTCGATCCGCTTGCTCCATGCAGCAGCAGGATCGTATCGCCCTGCCCCATCTCCTGCACATGCCAAATGTGCGGTCGGACGTTTAGGAACCGCGAGTGTTCGGCATGCGGCCAGGATGTGAGATCAGGAGCCGCCCCCAATCGTATCACTCGCCAAGAGCCGTTTCGATGGCGCGGCTCAATCCTCGCGCATCTGCGCGGGGCAGCGGCAGGTACGTCGCGCCCATGACATCACACAACGCGCGCAGATCGCGGTGTGGTCGCACCGATGTGTCGATCATTGCGATGGGCAGACCCAGGCTACTGATATGGCGTGCCATGACTTTCGCGTCTTCGTTTGCAGCATGCCGCCCGGTTTTTCCGGGCAATGGAACGTTGGCGCGGCCATCGGTCAGCACGGCAATGGAGGGCGACAATCCTTGCGCACGAGCGCGCTGGGCCAGTTCTCCGGCTGCCTTCAACCCGGATGCGAGCGGTGTACCTCCGCCACCGGGCAAACCCGCCAATCTGCGCTTGGTCTGAACAAGTGAGCGTGTGGGCGGAAGGATCAGGTCGGCCCCTTCCCCGCGAAACGCAACCAGCGCAACGTGATCGCGGCGGGCATAGGCATCTGCCAGCATCAACTCGACTGCGCCTTTGGCCTCGGCAAGTCGCGCTACGGCCGAGGAACCGGAGGCATCAACTGCAAAGATGACCAAACGGTCAGAGACCTCCTGATAGACTTTTACATGAATATCTGATGGATGGATCAGCACGCCCTCGTGATCCGGGCGTTGTTTGCGGCGGATGGTTTGCCATGGGACGGCTGCACGCAACGTGGCAACCAGATCAATCCGGTTGCCGCCGTCCAGCCGCCCCGGACGAGACGGAAGTGGTCGACCCCGGCGATTGCCGCGTTTCTTGTCGCCTGCTCCACCTGCGCCGGTTGCCCCTTTGCGCGTGCCCGACCCTTCTAGGGCGGCCAGAACACCCAGCGGCAGGATGGCTTTTACCGCTTCGATCAGCAATTCATCTGGCAACGTCAGATCTTCCTGATCTTCGTCTGGTGATTGGCCGTCTGGCGAATCGTCTGGTTGATCATCTGTATCTTGGTCTTCGGCAGTGTCTTCCTCTGACGGAAGCTGCGTTGCGCGATGCGCGTAAACCAACTGCACCGCGATCTGAAGGTCGTCGTCGGTGACCGTGTCACGTCCGTTCAGGGCCGCATTGGCCCTGGCAGCAGCAAGTGCCAGCAGAGGCGCGCGTAACGAATCGATGCCAAAGCGTGCGGCCGTCACTGTAAGCGCCTCTTCGGTCCCGGTTGGAGTAACAACTGCCTTCAATCTGCCACGAGCGGTGGAAAGCGCTTTCTCCAAGACTACAAGATTGGCCAGAGTGGCGTGCCGCAGGCCTTCCAGTTCAACCCGGAACGCCAGTCTTTCAGTCAACGTCTTGGGTGCGATTTCATCCTCTTCTGCGCCTTCGTCCAACAGCAAAAGACAATGCCCGTCGCCGGCATCCAGTGTTTGGGCCAGCCGTGCGGCCAGGCCCGGTTCACAACGCTCTGCCATGGTAAAGGTGATGGGGCCTGGCGTGGCCAAAAGCCCCTTGGCCATCACAATGCGCCCCCGGGTCAGCGTTTCCCCAACATCGACACCGCCGAAAAGCTGTATGTCGCTGATTGATGGCGAAATGCGCCGCGCGGTTGGAAACAGCGTTTTGAACGGTGCTGCAAATGTATCGCGAATGGGCCCGGCCCGTGCCCGCAGGTGCAGACCGCCCAAACCCGCTGGATCCACTGCCAACAAGGTCAGTGCCAGTTGGCCCTGCACATGAACGGCAGTCGGGTCCTCAATCATGCAAAGACTTCCTCAACGGTGCGCATTACGCGGGTCGATGATCCTGCATCATCAAGCGGATCACGACGCATCCGATGGCTCAGCGCCATGGGTGCGACATTGCGCAGATGTATGCGGGTGACCGTGTCACTGCCTTCGTAGGCGGCCAATGCGCGGGCAGCTCGTAGCAAAGTGAGTTCGCCGCGCAAACCGTCAGACCCGATCGCAACACACAACCCGGCGCAGTCGCGCAATGTGTCATCGGGGGTTTCCGTGGCATTCAAAGTGGCGCGCGCGGCAAGAATACGGTCGCGTACAGTTTCGTCTTCTGGCGCCCATTTGGTCACAAACGCATCCGGATTGTTGTCAAATGCCGCGCGTCTGCGGATTACCTCGACCCGTTCCTCGATGTCATTGGGGGACCGAACCTCAACGGACAGACCAAAGCGGTCAAGAAGCTGCGGGCGCAATTCGCCCTCTTCCGGATTGCCAGACCCGACAAGCACAAAGCGTGCGTCGTGGCGCACCGAAAGCCCTTCGCGTTCGATGACGTTTTCCCCCGACTGCGCAACGTCGAGCAAGAGATCAACAAGGTGATCTTCGAGCAGGTTCACTTCGTCGATATATAGGTATCCCCGGTTGGCACGGGCGAGCAGACCCGGTTCAAACGCTTTTTCTCCACGGCTCAGAGCGCGTTCGATGTCCAAAGCGCCGACAAGACGATCTTCGGTGGTACCAAGGGGCAGGTCGACAACTGGTGTGGGCGCGTCGATCACGTTTCCTGATACCGCATCAGCCCATTCCGGCATCTCTGCCAGTGTGGCGGCGTTGGTTGCGCTGCCTTCAAGTTTTTGAATGCGAGGAAGCAAGGCGGCAAGTGCGCGAACGGCCGTTGATTTGCCGGTACCGCGATCCCCGAATACGAGGACGCCACCGATACCAGGGTCAACCGCCGTCAATACCATGGCCAGTTTCATTTGATCCTGACCAACAATGGCAGAGAAGGGGAAGGCATGTCTCATGCTGCGATATCCTTTAGAATACGAGGGGATTGGCCTTCCCAACTGCCGGTTTCCCCAGCAACGCGAAATCGAGCGTAAAGCTCTTCCCGGAACCATTCACCGTCTCTTACGGCGCGGATGGCCTTGGCGTGGGGGCCGTCTTTTCGGGCGAAATTGGCCATGGAGTCAGAGTCGGGCCAGATAGAGAACGTGATCTGTTGTATAAGCGGGACCTCTCCGATCCCGATTTTGAACATCACGTTCGGGTCCTGACCGATTACGCCGCTGATGTCTGGGACGCGTTTCCAGAATTGCGCGGCGACTTTGGGCTTTACAGTGGCACGGGTGAGTGCGGCGATGGGACCGGATGCACCGGGTGTTTCTTCCAAAAACGGGGTCTGACCTGACCATACGCCGCGCGCGGAATAGGGTGTCAGGAACAATGTCCAGGATTCGCTTGCTTGTTTCGCGTAGCGTTGGAAAAGCGGCTCGGTTTTGGTCGCGTCACGCGCGCGGTCTTCATCGTCCCAAACGCTCAGGATCGCATAGACGGCGGTGTTCGGGATTGGAGTGAATCCTTCCCCAGTACCCGAGCCGCAGAGCTTCCAGAATTGAAGCCCATCGATTCGCGGCAGGGACAGGCGCCCACCGCCCATCATGGCCAAAGCCCACAGACGCGATAGCGGTGTGGCAAAGCGATAAAAGCTTAGGCTGACGGTCTGCATTTCGGTTCCCATAGTGTCAACTAAGTCTGACACATTTGCAGCAAATAGGGAAGATATTTAATTTACTGACCCCTGCGACAGCGATAACATTGTAAATCAAAGTTGACAGTATATCATGAGGCCATGATGACAAAGTTAGACACAGCCCTTGCGGCACACTCCGACAAACTCAATGCTGCGCATGCTGTGGTAATTGGTGCCGGACTTGGTGGTTTGGCGTCTGCCATGCGTCTCGGTGCACTTGGCTATCGCGTTACTGTACTAGATAAACTGGATGTGCCGGGCGGTCGGGGGTCGTGCATCTGGAAAGATGGACACCGCTTTGATCTTGGCCCGACGATCGTAACCGTTCCTCAGGTTTTCAAAGAATTGTGGGCCGCGTGTGGGCGCGATTTCCATGCTGAAGTTGATCTGCGCCCGCTTGATCCTTTTTATGAGATACGCTGGCCGGACGGGTCAAAGTTCACCGCGTGTCAGGATACCGATAATATGCGCGCCGAAGTGGCGCGATTGTCGCCCGGCGATGTGGCAGGTTACGAGAAGTTCTTGAAGGACAGCGAAGAGCGGTACTGGTTCGGGTTCGAGGATCTGGGACGCCGATCCATGCACAAGCTAGTGGATTTGATTCGTGTGCTCCCAAAGTTTGCGATGCTGCGTGCAGACCGCTCTGTCTATGCGCATGCCGCAAAACGCGTAAAAGATGAGCGTTTGCGAATGGCACTTTCTTTTCACCCGCTTTTTATCGGTGGCGATCCATTCAACGTCACATCGATGTACATCCTGGTCTCGCATCTCGAGAAAGAGTTCGGCGTGCACTACGCCATGGGCGGCGTTGCTGCGATTGCTGAAAACATGGCACAGATCGTTCGCGACCAAGGTGGCACCGTGTACATGGAGACAGAGGTTGATGAAATCCTTGTCAAAAATGACCGCGCACGTGGTGTGAAGCTGACCACGGGTGATGTGCTGACTGCTGACATCGTGGTGTCGAATGCGGACGCGGGGTTCACCTATGATCACCTGCTTCGCAAACAGAAACGCAAGCGATGGACGCCAACCAAACTGAAAACCCGGCGTTGGTCTATGGGGCTGTATGTCTGGTATTTCGGCACCAAAGGCACCCGAGACATGTGGAAGGATGTGGGTCACCATACCATCCTGAACGGCCCACGTTACAAAGGTCTGGTGCGCGACATCTTCATGAACGGCGAAGTCCCGGATGACTTTTCGCTCTATGTACATCGCCCGACGGTCACAGACCCAACCGCCGCGCCCGAGGGCGACGACACATTCTATGTTCTTAGCCCTGTTCCACATCTGGGGCACGCGAACGCGGCCGATTGGTCCAAGATGGAACGCGAATATCGCGTGCGTTTGACAAAGGCGCTGGAGGAGAACCTGATCCCAGGGTTTTCCAACCGCGTGACGGCATCAGAGGTCTTTACCCCTGAAACGTTCAAGGATCGGTACTGCTCGCCCTACGGGTCCGGTTTTTCCATCGAACCCCGCATTTTTCAAAGTGCCTGGTTCCGCCCGCACAATGTGAGCGAGGAAATGAAGGGTCTCTATTTGACCGGTGCAGGGACGCATCCCGGTGCTGGCCTTCCCGGAGTGATCTCGTCTGCCGAGGTGTTGGCACAACTTGTGCCCGATCCAGCCTTGGTGAGGGGATGAGTTCGTATCAGTCAGACCTGGAGGCGTGTCGTGAGGCGATCCGCCATGGGTCACTGTCGTTTCACGCTGCATCGAAGCTGTTGCCAGCCTCTGTGCGGGACCCATCGTTGGCGCTGTACGCGTTTTGTCGGCTCGCAGATGATGCCGTTGACTTGCAGCTTGAAAAAGCGGCCGCAGTTTTGCGTCTGCAAAATCGGTTAGAGCGGATTTACGAGGGACGGCCTGACAACGCCGCCGCCGATAGAGCGTTTGCACGTGTGGTCGAAGAGTTCGAGATGCCTCGTGCCTTGCCAGATGCATTGCTTGAAGGTCTGGCCTGGGATGCTTGTGGTCGACAGTACAACACACTGTCGGAGCTTTTTGATTATTCGGCGCGTGTTGCATCTGCTGTTGGCGTGATGATGTGCGTCTTGATGCGCACCCACGATCCTGATGCGTTGGCGCGGGCGTGTGATCTGGGAGTTGCGATGCAACTGACCAATATCGCACGTGATGTTGGCGAAGACGCACTGGAAGGCAGAGTCTATCTTCCGCTGGAATGGTTGGATGAGGCGGGGCTGTCGCCTGAAATCTTTTTTGCCAACCCGAAGCCAACGAAAGCCATTCGCCAGATGACACGGCGTTTGGTAATGGAGGCCAACCGGCTTTACATGCGCTCCGAAGCGGGGGTCTCAGCTTTGCCGTTATCGTCGCGTTCAGGCATCTATGCCGCACGGTTCATTTATGCAGGCATTGGGGCACAGGTGCAAAAGGCTGGATACGATTCGATCTCGTCGCGTGCGCATACTTCAAAGCCGCAAAAGCTTGGCTGGTTCGCTGTGTCCGCCATGAAAGCCGCAACAACTGTGGTAATGCCTAAGTCTGCCGTACTTTACGCGCGATGCTTGCCTGAAACGCAGTTCTTGGTCGACGCAGCAGGACGTTACAATCCGAAAACCAGCCGATCCGATTCTGTCTTTGAAGCGTTGGCACAGGTCGCCTTGCATGAGCGTGACCAACGAGAAGCCTTGATGGCGTCGCAAAGTCGGCCTACGTAAACGTCATGTTTTGGCTGTTATTCGGCATATTCCTTTTTGCGTGTTTCGCGGCCGGTGCAACCGGCGGCTTGTTTCCGCCGGGACCATGGTATCGCAACCTGAATAAACCAAGCTGGACGCCACCCAATTGGGTGTTTCCGGTCACATGGACAACGCTTTACCTGTGCATGTCTGCTGCAGGCGCTCGTGTTGCACTTAGCCCGGACAACGCTGTCGCGATGGCGCTTTGGTCTTTGCAGATTGCATTGAACGGTTTGTGGACGCCGGTATTTTTCGGTCTTAAGCGCATCAAACTTGGCATGTATGTGTTGAGCGCGCTTTGGCTGTCGGTCGCGGCGACCATGTTTGCGCTTTGGCAGGTGGATACCCTCGCAGGTCTGTTCTTTGCGCCCTATCTGCTTTGGGTCACAATTGCCGGTGCGTTGAATGGCAGTGTTTGGCGCTTGAACCGGAAAGAAGCGAACTCACCCCGACCGTCTGCCTCCTAATCAAACGTCCAGTTTCGTCGGCGCGGTACGCGGACCGCCAGCATGGGTTTGAGCAAAGGTGAACGAAATCGCGTCAGATCCAACGCTTCGTGTACGCCGACGGTGGTTTCTCCGTTCAGGCGTGTTTGCACCATGGATCGGGAATAAAACGGCGCATCCAGCATGTTCATCACTTGCTTGGGTTTGGATCCCAAATCGCCACGTGTCTCGCGACGGACCGCCCAAAGCGAGCGTTTGAATTCAAGCTGCGGGGGCAGGGGGATTTCGGATGCGCCGCCTTCGGGGGTAAAGTGAAAACCAGAGCTGAGTTCCGACCCGTCCAATCGTGTTGCGTCGTAGAAACAGGTGCTGCCGCCGTCGGCAGGGTAGCGACCCCAAGTCCAATAGGAAAAATCCTCCTCAAGCGCGCGGGTGCCAAAATTCGCATCGAAATATCCGTGGCCATCCCATTGCCAACCAGGGGTGTCCAGGTCGACGCAGATTTCACACACCGGTCCGAATGGTCGCCAGATATGCGCGCCGTCTTCGGTGAGGGGTAGTTCGACCTGCGTGATAGCGCTAGGCGTCACGGTGATGGTGCCGCGCACACGGCTGATGATTGGCGGTGCGGACACTTCGTTGATATCGATCACCAGTTTGCCGTTTTCCCAGCGCATGGATGATGGACCAACGGTAAAGGTGTTTGCGGTCTGGCGGAGCGCCGACGCACCCCGGTCTGTCATCGTAAAACGACCACTGGGGCCGTATGTGGCAACGTTGATGCAGACATGGTTGTCGGGGTTTTTACGGCCTGACCATCGATACCAGGGCGAAAAGACCGACCCTATGAACCCGATGATTGAGACAGCTCGTTTGCCGTCGTTCGAGATTCCGTCAACGTACCACCAAGCGTAGCCGTTTTCCGGAACCTCGAGGTTGAAGTTCGGTCCGTCAATATCGCCTCGACCGCGTGCCTCCCTGAGAGAGCGGCCATCGGAACTCCCGCTCCCGGATGCGTTCCCCCGCCCGCAAGGTAAAGCCCCTTGATCCTGGTTCGTGCTGTTGGCCGTTCCAAAGCGGCTGTCATCCCGTGCGGGGTCTGCCCGTAAAGCGAACCGGCGCTGCCGGGGAAAAGAGCGTCGAAATTCCGCGCCGTTGTTAGGCTCTTTTGATCCGGTTCCGGCGAGAAGGTCAGACCAAAGTCGCGAAGAGGGGGAAAAGTCCGATTGTGACATGTTTCATAATCCTCAGGCTGTGCTGCACGGTCTGTCAGCGGCGGGGTGTTCATGATGATTTCAAAGCGTTCTTGATCGGGCGGGGTAGGGCCTTGGCCGCGATCCTCTGCGCAAACATAAAGCGTAGGGTCTGTCGGGATATTTCCTTGAGCGATGTCGTCGAATTCATTCTTCGAAGGATCACAAAAGAACAGGTTGTGATGGACAAGCGGGATGTCGGATGGTTTTGCCGAAAAGCTCCAGACATTGGCGGAATGACTGCGCTTGCGTTTCAGGGTGATGGTCGCGGTGACCGAAGGCGCCGGACCAAGCAACCCGGATGCGAGCGCACGTGGATCGCCATTAAAGATCACCTGATCTGCATGAAGCGTTTCACCGCTGGCCAGGGTGACGCCAGTGATTCCGTCGGAGTCTGTGTTAATCGTTGCAACATGGGCGTTGGTTCTAAGCGTGCCACCCTTAGTCTCGATAAGGTTGGCAATTGCACAGGCCAGTGCGTGCATCCCTCCTTTGACACACCAGACGCCCTGCGCTTCGGCCTCCCAAATGAGGGATAGTAGGGCAGGGGATTTATCCGGCGACCCGCCCACATAGGTGGCATATCGGCCAAATAGCTGACGCAGTCGGGGATCGCTGAAACTGGTTTGCAGCAGTTTCTTTAGCGTGCGCACAAGTGCCATGTCCCATATTAAGTGTGGGTTGCGCATGACGTGGGCGGTTAACGTCGCAAGTCCCGGTTCTGCGCTATGCATCATCGGCCCTTGAAATCCCTCAAACAGGCGTTCAGCACGTTTCGCAAAGACCTGAAATTCTGATTGTGCTGTTGGACCAGCAAAGGCTCTGATCGCATCTGCGCTTTGCATTTTGTCGGGGAACAAATCCAATGGACCGCTGCCGGGCCACCAATGTCGTGCAAGAATGTCCTGCGGGATAAGCGTGACGTGGTCCTGAATGCTCTCTTCAACATCGTCGAACAGCGCTTCAAATACATCCAGCATTGTCAGGACGGTCGGGCCTGCATCGACACCATTCACCTGACGCATTTTTCCACCCGGCGCGGCGTGCCGTTCAAGGACGGTTACGTCGAACCCGCGATGTATCAACGGCAAGGCGGATGCCAGCCCCCCAATACCCGCCCCAATGACGATGACGCGGTCAGGATTATGACGCGGGTTTTTCATCATCGAATTGTTGACTCGCAAACTCAAAGTGTCCAGTGTGATTTACACTAATGTGTCAGATAAAGATGACAATACTTTGTTTAGGAGCGCCTGATGGGACTTCACGCCCGCATCAATTCCGCCGTTGAGTCAGCGATACGTGTCGGACAAGGCGGGACAGCACCTGCCAAACTGTCAGAGGCGCTTCACTATGCATGCACGCCGGGCGGCGCGCGCATTCGGCCGACGATCTTACTATCTGTCGCGATGGCTTGTGGCGATGATTCCCCCGAAACAACCAATGCCGCTGCAGCCGCTCTTGAGTTGATGCATTGCGCAAGCCTTGTGCATGATGACCTGCCCTGCTTTGACGACGCTGAAACGCGCCGGGGCAAACCATCCGTGCATCGCGCCTATTCTGAACCACTTGCGGTTCTAACGGGCGATTCCCTAATTATTCTGGCTTTTGAAATCCTGGCGCGCGCTGCGGTACATAATCCTGATCGTGCGGTGCGTTTGATCCGCACGTTGTCGCATCAGTCTGGCATGCCAAACGGCATCTGCGCCGGGCAGGGTTGGGAGAGCGAATCCAAGATCGATCTGTCCGCATATCACCGTTCAAAAACCGGCGCGCTGTTCATTGCTGCGACGCAAATGGGTGCGATTGCGGCGGGTCAGGACGAAGAACCTTGGTGTGAACTCGGTGCTCGCATTGGCGAAGCATTTCAGGTCGCGGACGATCTGCGCGATGCGCTTTTTGACAGTGAGATTTTGGGCAAACCGGCAGGTCAGGATGATCTGCACGGACGACCCAACGCCGTTGCCCAATTGGGTGTGGAAGGCGCCACCAAGCGTTTGAAGGATATTCTGGGCGGTGCGATCTCGTCGATCCCGTCTTGCCCGGGCGAGGCAAAGCTTGCCGAAATGGTGCGCTTGCAGTCCGAGGCGATTATGCCAGTTGTTAAAACCAACGCGGCCAAAGCTGGCTAGATGGCGCTTGCGTCCGATACCCCGCAATCTGCGATGCGACCGAAAGTTGGCTTGAAGACCCGGCTGATGCGCCTTGTCGCGCGTACCGGCTTTCAGCGCTGGGCATCTGCTTTCCCACTAACGCGCGGATTTGCTGCGAAAGACGGGGCAGAGCTTTTCGACATCGTTCAGGGCTTTGTCAAATCGCAGGTTTTGTTCGCCTTGGTCGAACTGCGTGTGTTGCATCGGCTCATGGATGGAGCACAAACGGCCTCTGATCTGGCGGGCTTATGCGTTTTGCCGTTGGACCGGATGACACGTTTGTTGCAGGCCGGTACTGCGATGGGTCTACTGGCGTTGGATCGCAAGGGTCGCTATGGATTGGCGCGCAAGGGCGCTGCCATTGTTGGCGTTCCGGGCCTTGAGGACATGATCCGCCATCACGCTGCGTTCTATCGCGATTTGAATGATCCAGTTGCATTGCTGCGCGGTGAAGTGGATACCGAGTTAGCGCAGTTCTGGCCGTATGTGTTCGGCGCAGATAATGCGAC
>Ga0316197_10001696_pt1 | contig 15666 bp, 12 predicted proteins | sample OudBiesiAoxic_MG_FD_204939 | JGI IMG/M metagenome (GOLD analysis project Ga0316197, IMG submission 204939) | Coastal sediment microbial communities from Oude Bieten Haven, Netherlands - site A oxic | ecosystem: Environmental > Aquatic > Marine > Coastal > Sediment | place: Netherlands... | reverse complement strand
GCGTGAGGCGCCAACACGGTTTGCTATATCCTGCTGCGTCAGGCGTTTTTCCACGATGAGCGTGCCATCACGATCGGATGCCATTCCCAACAGAGTTTTCGCAACGCGTCCATAAACATCAAGCAGGGCAAGACTTTTGACGTTTTCACTCAGAACACGCACCCGCCGGGTCAAATCCCGGATCAGGCTGAGTGCAATACCAGGATGGGCTGCGAGCATGCCCTGGAAATCAGGCTTTGAAACAACGGCAAGTTTTGTCTTCTCGGTTGTCATAACAGAGGCTGAACGTGGCGTGCTGTCCAGAAGCGCCAGTTCTCCAAAATGCTCACAGGGCCCCTGCATATTGACGATAATCTCCCTGCCCTCCTCGTTGCTCAGGAACACCTTGACCTGGCCGGAAATCACCACGTAAAGCGCATTCGCTTCATCCCCTTCATTAATCACAATGGTGTTTTTGGGGTAAGTCCGGATAGTTGCGTGCTGAGCCAGAATAGTCAGCTCGGATCCACTGAGCCCGGAAAAAAGAGGGACTTTCTCGAATACTGTTGTCGCCAGGCGTTCCTGCATGTCATGGGCCCCGGTGTTTGATTGCCTGTGCAACAATATCCGGATTTTATGCGGGAATTACAAGAGCCGCGGCCCGTTCCGACTCTGACGGGCACGTCATAGTGTGAATAGTTTACAAAACTGCGGTGCAATACATTACAGCGTACAGGACCTCTTCCTTGTAGCCTGGATTCATGCCTGAGGTACAGGTACCCCTATCAAGGCGAGGAGATGCAAAAATGAAAACCCACAGAGCTGTAATTGCAGTATCAGTCTTTTGGCTCGCGTCGACCATGCAGGCTGCTTGTGCAGATGACAATGCATGGCAAATGTCAAATCTGTTTGAGCCAGGCCCGACACAGATTGAACGTGAACAAAAGGGACGTGTGATGATTTACCATGGAATGAAGGACACCGACGTCAATCGGGCCATGGACGAACAGTTCGAGCGGGTTGAAACCATGATGTTCACCGGCACCATAGTGACGGATGAATCGGGCCAGCCGCTGCGTGACCCCGAAACCGGGCTTATCGTCGTTGAAGATGACGGGTGCTAGTGTAGTGTAACGAATAGATTGACGGCGTCAGAGGGCCTCTGACTGGCCAACGTCTGCTATACTCAACCTGAATAGGAGAATGCGAGAAATTTGGCGTAGGTGACCCGTATCCACCATTAACACAGGACATGTGCCTGAAATATAATAATGTTCAATCGGTTAATGCCAAATGTACTCCGCCGGGCTATAGTCCCGGTGCTTTTCGTTTTTCCAACCCTGCAGGCAACAGCTTCTTCCGTGGATCCCGAAGTGGAAGCCTGTATCCGCGAGAATACTGCCAAAACAACAGCCATCCAGAAAATTGAACTCCGCTCCACTGACCGTATCGGGTCTGAAAAGATTCTTGTTGCAGATATCTACCTGAAACGCTTTGCCAATGAAAGTTCGGGACTTATTGCCTATTTTAAAGAGCCCGAGGATCTTCGGGGAACCCGCTTGCTGGTTATCGAGAAGGCACCGGCGAACGAGATGTATCTGTACATGCCGGCACTGTTCAAGATTCGGCGCATAACGTCGAAACGCATCTCATCCTCAATGTATGGCAGCGATTTTTCCTACGAAGACCTCGAACGACTTTACGGCATGCTGTCGTCTGAACCGACGGAACAGCAGGCGGATCGACTTATTGATGGACAAGCGGTGTACGTACTGGTTAGCAGGCCATCGGAAGGGTCCGGATCCAAGTATGAATCGGTGGTGTCCTACTTCGACAAAAACACCTGCGTTGTCAGGAAAGTGGAATTTTTCGAAGCGGGGTCCAGACTTCGAAAAGTGCTGCTGGTAGACGCCGACAAAGTGCGCTCGGTGGGAGACATCAAGGTACCCCACGAGTACCTTATGAACGATATCCGTGACAAAACCGAGACCCGTATGACTATCAGGGAGCTACGCCTCGACGAACCCATTGCCGATACGATATTCGATCAAACCCGACTGAAGGATTTTCGTGGCATCGACTGAACCAGCAGGATTCCTCCGCTGGAAGCTCATTCCTTACCTGATTTCCCGGCACACTCACCTGATTCTCATGATTGTTGCCGGCATTACGATTTTAGCTGCGCTGCAGCTTGTGGATGTCACAAGCGGACGGATACAAATCCAGATCGATCCGTCTGCAGAACGTCTGCTGGCCGCGGACGATGAAGCCAATGTTTTCTACGAGTCGACCCGCCGGATTTTTGGCAACGACGAAACCATACTGCTGCTGCTTCAGGCAGAGGATGTCTTTAGCGCATACAATCTTGACCTTATCTCGCGCCTGACTCAGCGTCTCGAACGGCTGGACGGTGTGATACGCGTGGTATCCCTGAGCAATGCACTGGCGATCCGGGGTACGGAATACGGCATCGATATAGAACCCTACGCGGAACTCGCTGCCGACACCGATCAGGGGCGACGGGAGTTCCGCGAGGGTATCCTGGCAAATCCCATGTACAGCGGCGGCCTGGTAGCCGGGAACGCCCGTGCCACCGCCATCCTCGTCTCTCTCGCTGATATCGGCGGCTACGCGTTTTTCAGTCAGATCGACAAGGCTATCAAACAGATTGTCGCCGAAGAAGCGCTCGACGAACGCATCTGGGTAACCGGTACACCGCTGCTAACACTGGCAACCACCAATGCACTGCTTGACGACCTGTTATGGATCCCCCTGATTGTCATACTGGTGATGGCAGTAGTCCTCGCATTCTGCTTTCGTTGCCTGAAAGGTGTGCTGGTCCCGCTCAGCTCGGTCGCCATCTCCGTACTCTGGACATTGGCGACCATTGCAGCCCTGGACTATTCGCTGAGTATCGTGACGGTACTGGTGCCCTCGCTGCTGATGATTCTCAGCCTCTCCTACTCTATCCACGTCGTTTCTGAATTCCTCGAGGCGGCTGGCGAGACCAGGGACAGGCAGCCTTTAGCCGCTGCTGCACTGCAGCGGGTTTTCCTACCCGTTGTGCTGACCGGTCTGACAACGGCTACAGGGTTTCTTTCGCTCACCTTGAGTCCGCTGGCTGCCATCAGGGAATTCGGTATTTTTTCGGTGATCGGTGTGTGCTATGCCGTGCTGGTCACTCTCACCTACACACCGTCGATACTCAAGCTTATACACTGTAAACCGCAAAAAGCCGCTAGGGCGGAGAAACAGCAATCCGTCTGGTTCGATCGATTTGCGCAAAGCGTCGCACAGTTTGACATCAGGTACAGGAGACCCATATTCGTCGCCTTCGCCCTCACCTTTATCTTTGCAGTGATGGGTATGACCGAGATTCGTGTCGGCATGGAGCACATCACAAACTTCAGGCAGGATTCACCGGTCCGCCGCGCCTATGAAGAAGCCAACGCGCAGCTGGGCGGAGCCAACCTGTTTTACGTTGTCATCGAGACAGGCCACAGGGACGCCGTCAAGGAACCTGTCAACCTGAAAGCCATAAAAGAACTTCAGCTATGGCTCAACGCCCAGCCTGAAATCGGTGGATCACTGTCAATTGTCGACTACCTGCAGTTACTCAACAGTGCCTTCCATGATAACGAACCGGAATATCATTTGATTCCCGATACCAGGAAAGAGGTAGGCCAACTGCTCTTCTTTGGGGCCAGTGACGAGGTCGAGCAACTGGTTGACTCGAGATACCAGCTTGCCAATATTATTGTCCGCAGCACAGCCGTCGACTCTGGTGATCTTGCCACCCTGGTCGACAGGGTAAATGGCAGGCTTGCACAACTTCCGCAACACCTGCAAGCGCGGGTAACGGGCAATCCGGTGCTGATTAACGAGGTACTCGACGAAATCATCCGGGGGCAGGTGCTGAGCGTGTTTGCCGCCCTGCTCATTGTTTACGGCGTACTGGTCGGCATGTTCCTGTCCTTCAGGATCGGGCTGATTGCACTGATCCCCAATATACTGCCAGTCGTTGTCTATTTTGGCGTTCTCGGTTTTCTGGGCATCAGCCTGAACCCAAGCAACAGCCTGATTGCTCCAATGGTTCTCGGCATTGCGATCGACGATACCGTGCATTATTTTGCCCGTTTCAACGAGTTCATGAAGCAGCAGAGCAGCTCCAGGCAGGCCACGATCTCATCACTGCGAGTCGTCGGACGGCCGGTCACCTACACCTCCATCGCTCTTTGCCTTGGATTCCTGGTACTGACGACGAGCGATTTGCGCATGCAGGCCCAGGTGGGCGCCATGGCCTGCTTCGCACTGGCATTTGCCTGGGTAAGCGATTTCCTGCTCACCCCCGCACTGTGCAGCAACCTCAGGATCGCGACCATCTGGGATGCCCTGACACTGGACCTGGGTAAAAAACCGCAGGATACGATTCCCCTGTTCAAAGGCTTATCCAATTTTCAGGCACGCATTGTTGCGCGCATGGCCAGCATCCGTGTAGTCAGTGCAGGAGAACGTATCATTGCGATCGGTGAACCCGGAATAGAGATGTACGCCGTCATTGACGGCAAACTACAGGCCTCTATTGAAGGCAGATCCGGCAGAATCAATCTCGATGCCCACAAGCGGGGCGATATCGTCGGGGAAGCCGGTCTGTTCTTTGCGAAACGCACGGCAAATGTGGACGCCGTCGAGGACACTCGACTGTTGCGCATCACACAGCAGGATCTGGAAACGTTGCGCCGCCGCTACCCTAGAATTGCAGCGCGTGTATTCCACAACCTGAATGAAATACTGGCCACACGTCTGGTCCATGCGACAAAGAGACTGGGCTGAGGGCACACTGGCGTCTCCAGCCTTATTACTATATCGTCACTGGGCGGATATTTATTGGGTAATACCAGCGAATGGTCGAAGCAGCCTTAACTGTTCTTACCGGCACACTCCTCTATGCCGGGGCACATCACCTGTATCTGGGCACCACGCGCACATCCACTCAGCCACACCTGCAACTTGCTGCCATGTACCTGCTGCTTGCGGGCTTCGTGCTGGCCAGCGCATTAATGTATCAATCTCAGGAAATCAGCGCACAGGTCCATCTCGCCAGGATCGCCATGATGATGGCCATCCTGTTGTGGATCTCACTTATCTGGTATATCGCTTTCTACAGCCGATCGAAACCCCTTATCCTGCTGGATTTGCTGACAGCTGCATGGGTCGTATTCCTGATCAGAAACATGGGCTCACCACACGGCCTGCTGTATGCCGACATTGCACCGATGACGTTATATGCCGGTGTTAACAGCTGGTGGGCTGCCATCAAATTCACCATGCTGGCTTCATTGCTGTTTTGCTTTTATGCCGGTTTCCGGATGTTTTTACGGGGTGACAAACAGGCGGCACTGGCACTGGTTTCCGGGCTGTCCATTCTGGTCGCAGCCTCGCTGGCAGACCATCTGCTCAACACGTCCGTTATTCATACTTTGCATCTTGCACCTTTTGGCTTTATCGGTTTTCTGCTTGCGAACAGCGTGTACCTCATTCATCTGGATTACCGGAACAGGCGAAAAGCAATCCAGGCACCGGCAATTTACAGCCTGACGTTCAACCCTGGGCAGACATCGTTCGACAGCAAGCTCTCGGATCTGCAGTCACTACCCGATAAAGAGCCTGAAGTGGCTGTCGCATACGTACCCGAATCCGCAGCAACCGAAGACCGGGAAACGCTGTCATTTTCCACTGTCTTACCCGCTGACGAGGGGAGGCGCCTGCGCCGGGAGGGTGCCCTGGGGTACAAGGTGAATTGCGAAGCAAGAGAAGGTGCCCTGGGGTACAAGGTGAATTGCGAAGCAAGAGAAGGTGCCCTGGGGCAAAAAGCGGTGGATACTGAAGTGATAGAGGCGGCAACCGAGGCTGCTGGCGGCAAGGAAACACCGCGTCAGGAACCCCCGATGCCGATGTCAAAGCGGGGCCAGTCCTCCCTCAATACAGTCTCTGACAATCTCATAGACATTGCGGTCTATGCCACCATGGCGCTCAACCGCTTCAAGCGTGGTGACGCGGACCCGCAAGTCCTTGAAACGCTTTGCAGGAAGATCCGTACCAAGGCCATCAGAACCCGCCGAATGGCGAACAAATTATCCCGCCCCGGAAAACCTGACAACGATGTATTGTGACCTTTGTGGTTACTAATAAGTACGGCAGATAGCCGGCGTAAGCTTTCGGGACACGCTGTACCCCAGGGCAGAAGGTGAGGAATGGGACATTCCGAGAGGCTCCTCTGGAGGACCCTCTCCTCCAGAGGACCCTCTCTTGCTGCGCAATTCACCTTGTCTCGCCTGACGGCGATTCACCTTGTCTTGCTCCGCAATTCATCTTGTGAATACATCCCTGTGCGCTCGACGGCCGCGTCCCTCGGCACTTGCTCCTGCACTGCTCTACCTTCGCCCATCCCTGGGCTCGTGCGGCCGACGGTCCTGAAAGCTTACGCCGGCTAACTCCCGTACGACTTAGCAAGACGGTGAGAAATACGTATTAGGCCGTTTTCAGACGTGTCCCCAGTACCAGCGCCACCGCGGCGATGGGCAGTACAAAAGTGATCACGGTGGCCGCGATCAGCAGGATTCCCAGTTCACTGTAGTCAGCGGGCACTGTCACAACCCCGCTGGCAGCATCTTTCACCTCACGGGTAACGGTGAAGATCTTGTTGAGATACTTGGTGCCCAGCTGTGCCAGCGATAAGGCCAGGTTGGTGAACGAGGCCATCACGGCGAAGAAGGTGGCCTTGAGGTTAGCGGGTGCCGAGTTGGCGATCCAGGCCAGCATGGGAATCATGGCCACCTGTCCGAGCGGGGATTCCAGTGCTGTGTCGACCAGGGCAATGAAGCGCGCATCGACGATACCGCCGGTATGGACGGCGGTCCATTCGTGAAAACCATAGTACATACTGACAACAGGCAAGGTCAGGATAGTGCTGATAATGGTGAGGAACACCATGATATAGGCGATGGATTTCTCGGCCATGAAACGCCGGAAAATGAACATACCGAGCAACGCCAGACTACTGCTGATCAGGGAAAGCACCGACAGAAATTGTTGATCGAAACCCAGATCATCGATCATCCACCAGGTAGACCCCGGCCCGGGTCCAGGCATGGCGCGGTAGACAAAGATAATAATGGCGGTGCCTACCAGCACCCGACGCGCGTCCGGCGCCAGTACACGCACCAGGCGGAACATCAGGAAAAGTACGATGGCCAGGGAGCCCAGGAATATAATTTCCTGGTTATAAGGGACGTCGCTCAGACCCATGGTGATGGTGAACACAACAAACACCAGGCTGCCGCCCAATATCCACCAGTTGGGCGCGGGTCGCTCGATCTGTCCGCGCACCATCTCCCACGCCTTGTCCCATTGGAAGCCTTTGCGCATCAGCCGCCGGGTATCGCGGATCTTGATCCAGCCGCCCAGCGTGACGCCGAGTACCGATATCACGGGGATCAGCAGTGCGATCTGGTAGATATCAATGTAGATGCCTACCTTATCCGGCTCGGCGAGCGTTTCCACCCCTTCGAACATAAACACGTTGAGCAAGGCAACAAAAATTCCACCGCCAACAATAGCCACCCGTCCCAGGGTCTGCATGGTGGTGTGCATGAGGCGTATTTGCCCGGCCGGCAAGGGTATGCCTTCGCTGTCGATGCGCGGAACGGCTTCGACGGTCATGGCGTCGGCAACAACGTCTTGGATGACATAGCCGACCGGGGCGAGCAGTGTGCTGAGCACATACCAGGCGCCGAGCGGCATAACGGCGCGCATGGCCTCGGTGTGACTGAGCAAACCGAGCATGATAGCCAGACTCGCAGCGGTAAAACCGGCGCCGAGAAACACCAGTGCCGACTTGAATCGCCAGATCAGGTCGACCAGATGCCCGATGGGCATCTTCAACGCCCAGGGGACGTTGACCCAGAAAGCCAGCGCGGCGAGAAACGCGGCGGACAGACCGAGGTAGTCTTTAACGAAGAAAGTACCCACGATACTGGTGAGTCCCGCAACGCCGTAGGCGAAATACACCATCAGCGGCGGCAGGTAGGACAGCCGTAGCTCCCGCCCCAGTTCCAGGATGACGCGATCAAACCAGCGGTAGGCTCGTGTAAACATGGGACGAGAGGATGCCGGTTTATGCGACCGAGGGCAAGACAGGCCTGTTCAAACGTTTCTCTGACAGTTAAGAACCCTCCCGGCATTGGCTTGCAAGACCGTCGGCAGCACGAGCCCAGGGATGGGCGAAGGTAGAGCAGTGCAGGAGCAAGTGCCGAGGGATGCTGCCGTCGAGCGTACATGGATTATACACAAGGTGAATCGCCGTCAGGCGAGAGAAGGTGAATCGCCGATAGGCGAGACAAGGTGAATTGCGCAGCAAGACAAGGTGAATCGCCGCCAGGCGAGAGAAGGTCCTCTGGAGGAGAGGGTCCTCTGGAGGAGAAGGTCCTCTGGAGGAGAGGGTGCCCTGGGGTACAAAGTGAATTGCGCAGCAAGACAAGGTGAATCGCCGCCAGGCGAGAGAAGGTCCTCTGGAGGAGAGGGTCCTCTGGAGGAGAGGGTCCCCTCGGGGAGAGAGTCCTCCAGAGGAGCCTCTCGGAATGTCCCATTCCTCACCTTCTGCCCTGGGGTGCAGCGTGTCTTGCAAGCCAATGTCGGGCCGGTTCTTACCGTTATATGACTTCCCGTCAAGTATTCGAAACCAGGATCTACCCGCTTTCTAGCAACCCTTACGGCAGCCACGCAATTCGTTTACCGCTTCATCCATTGCTTTTGATACGTCCTGCTCCAGTTCCTTGGCAATGGCCAGGGCATCGCTGTCTGCTGCCACGACGCTTGGGCGGACAAACAGAACACGTGTGCTACCCTGCTGCTGAATGAGCGTAAGGTGTAAGGGACACATGGCCAGCATATCGGGGTCGGCGTTACTGATTTCATTGGTATACCAGACGTTGCAAAACACCATGGCGCGAATGCCTTCCAGCTTGTTGCGGTTGTAATTGTCACCCCAGCGTTCCGCGAAGCCACTCAGGTTACGCTGTATATTTGGCTCAAATACAACAAAAAACCTGTTTTTTTCTAAAGCTTTATAGACTGATGTATAAGATGCTTCCAGGTCCTTGTCGATGTCCCAGACCAGCACGTTGGAATCCGCTACCGCAAGCTGGCTAAGCCAGAATAACGAGATTGCCCAGAAAGCAATACCTTTCATACCAGCTACTCCTGATTGACCGCTGCTAGCGGTGAAAAATTACGCGCCAACAGACCCATTTCACACTCGGCCTCTTGCAGCGCAATCTGTACCCGATGACCGCTGCCGGGCGCCACCTCAGTGGACTGCCCGTTCATATCCTGCATGTCCTGTAGCTGGAACACCCGGTTTCCTGCCGGCGCGATCAGTTCGAGTTCATCGCCCACCGCAAACTTGTTCTTGACATCTACTTCCGCCATTCCGGTTTCGGCATTATAGGCCACCAGTTCACCGACAAAACGCTGCCGGAGACTCTTCGAATGATTATCGATATAGTTCTGGTACTCCTGCGCATGATGGCGCTGCAGGAAACCATCGGTGTAACCGCGATTAGCCAGGTTTTCCAGATTGCTCAGCAGGCTGGCGTCAAATGGCTGACCGGCTACCGCGTCATCGATGGCCTTTCGGTAGACCTGGGCAGTGCGGGCGGTGTAGTAGTGTGATTTGGTGCGCCCTTCGATCTTCAAACTGTCCACCCCTATTTTTACCAGACGCTCCACGTGCTCCACAGCACGTAAATCCTTTGAGTTCATGATATAGGTGCCCTGCTCATCCTCCTCAATGGGCATCAGTTCACCGGGACGGTTGGCTTCTTCGATCAGATAAACGTCAGCTGACTGGATATCACCACTGATATCCTGACTGGCGCCCTTGACCTTGTAATCCCAGCGACAGGAATTGGTACAGCTACCCTGGTTGGCATCACGGTGATTGAAATAGCCGGAAAGCAGGCAACGCCCCGAGTACGCGATACACAGGGCACCGTGCACAAATACCTCAAGTTCCATATCCGGGCAGGACTGGCGGATTTCCTCGATCTGGTCCAAAGACAGTTCACGTGACAGGATAATCCGCCTGATACCAGTCCGTTGCCAGAATTTCACACTGGCATAGTTCATGGTATTTGCCTGTACTGACAGGTGTATCGGCAGTTCGGGCCAGCGCTCTCGAACCATCATGATCAAACCCGGATCCGCCATGATAAGTGCGTCGGGTCCCAGTGCGATGATGGGTTCCATGTCGGCGAGAAACGTCTTTATCTTGCTGTTGTGCGGCAGTACATTGGTGGCCATGAAAAACGCCTTGCCCTTTGCGTGCACCTCTTCAATACCGGCAGCCAGATTGTCAATACGGTTGAAGTCGTTGTTACGCACGCGCAGGCTGTAGCGGGGCATTCCCGCGTACACCGCATCCGCACCGAAGGCGATGGCGTAACGCAGGTTGCGGAGGGTGCCCGCTGGCGCAAGGAGCTCCGGAGCTTTCATAGTAATAGAGCTTAACCGCTCCTGATGGCCTGGTCCATGGCCTGCACTGCGGCCTCCCACGCCTCACCGCGATTGCCGTTACGGGCCATCAGTTCCATGAGTCCATAGGCAAGCTGGCGGTGCTCGGCGGACAGATCGCGCAATTTACGCAACATGTACATATAACCGCTATTCTCCATCTTCAGGGTACTGACCAGTGCGTACAGATTCAGACTGAGTCCACCGTGCGGATCGTCCTCGATGATCTCCACAATATTTTCCAGAACATCGTCCTGCATATCACACCTTTGGAGCGGGTTTGTCTGCAACATTGTCGCGCAGGTAGACAGGAATGGCCTGTTCCGCCGACACGGCATAGCCCTGGCCGAACGCCCTGGCCGCCAGACGCGCCACATCCGCGGCATGGGGGTTCTGATTGCGGTAAATATCAGCAGACGCCATGGAACACTGAGTGGCCAGCACATCGGCATAGCGATCCCAACCACTGCCTGCACCCACCCAATGGTCCGTTGTTGGCACCCGGACTCGTTGCGGGGCACAAACAGCCTCCCCGCCCAGTGGATCAACGAGTCCACTATCATCGCACCTGAAAGCGCCCCAGTAGACTTCTTTCATGCGCGCGTCCAGGGCCGCCAACACCGCCTGAACGCCGTGTTGCGCAACCGTTCCCTGTGCCAGGGCCGCCAGGGTCGATACCGGTACAACCGGGAGATCGGCACCAAACGCCAGACCCTGCGTGATGCCGGCCGCGATGCGCAGACCGGTAAATGATCCCGGTCCACGCCCGAATGCCACGGCGTCCAGCCCGCTGAGAGAGAGGCCTGCAGCCGCCAGTAAGGATTCGACAAAAGGCAGCAGCAAGGCCGCGTGTTGACGCGGCGCTATTTCGAAACGCTCCTGAACTTCATCGTCCAGCAGCAGCGCCACCGAACAGGCTTCGGTGGCGGCTTCAATGGCGAGTATGCGTGTCATCATTGCTGTCCTGTAAACTCCCAGCGCCCACTCTGTGTATTTTCAATCTGCTGCTTACAGCCTGGCAACATCACTGGCATGAAAAAAGGCCACCACCTCATCGAAGTCGCGTGTGCGCTTCATGTCCGGCAGACTGTTCAGAAAGACCCGTCCGTAACTCTTGGTCACCAGCCGCGGATCACAGATCACCAGCACACCGCGATCGTTCACATCGCGAATCAGACGGCCTACACCCTGTTTCAACGTGATCACAGCGTGAGGAAGCTGTTCATCCATAAACGGATTGCCGCCCTGCTCCTTCAAGGCATCGATACGCGCCTGCCAGACGGGATCACCCGGTGAGGCAAAGGGCAGTTTGTCGATAATGACGCAGGACAGGGCTTCACCACGGACGTCCACACCCTCCCAGAAGCTGCTGGTACCGAGCAATACGGCATTGCCCAGCTCACGGAAACGTTCCAGTAATTCGCTACGTGGTGCACTGCCCTGCACCAGTAGCGGAAATTCGCAGCTGTCCTTCAGCCGACGCTGGGCAATATTCAATGCCCGATAGCTGGTGAACAGAACAAAGCACCGTCCACGCGATGCGCGGATGATCTGTTCGGCATGTTCCAGCATCGCCTCTGTGTATGACTCGTGACCGGGTTCCGGTAACCCTTCCGGCACATAGAACAGGGCGTGGTTACGGAAATCAAACGGGCTGTCCAGTTTCAGGGTATTTGCATCTTCCAGCCCCAGGCGTTTGGCGAAATGGTCGAACTTGCCGTTGACCGACAGTGTGGCGGAGGTGAACACCCAACGGCTGGGCAGCTCCTGCCGGTGTGTGCTGAAGTTATCTGCGACATCCAGCGGTGTCAGGTTGATGCGGAAAGACTGCCGCCAGGTCTCGAACCAGTGAATATAATTATCGGCAGGCTTCTCGGTGGTTTGTACCAGCACACTCTGCAGCTTCACTGCACGTTGATAACAGTTATCCAGCCCACGGCTGCGCCCGGCCTGCCGGCCAAGCTCGTCGCTCAACTCGGCCAGTGATTCGCGCAGTCTGTCGAGCCGTTCACTCAACTCTTTATCGTTCGCCAGCCTTGACCAGGGCGAACGCTGTTCTCCCTTACCCATCGACAGGCGCACGTCCTGCAGGGCGCATTCCACAGCCCGGGCGGTATCCGGCAGACCTTCCGATTCTGCCGTCTCGCGCACATATTCGCTGATACTGTCCTGTGCCAGTTCCTGTAACTGCCGGCTGGACAGCGTCACTCCGAAAAAGCGTGCTGCGGTTTCGGGCAGTTGGTGAGCCTCATCGATAATGAAGGCATCGACACCCGGTAACAGTTCGCCAAAACCTTCCTCTTTCAGCGCCAGGTCGGCGCATAACAGGTGGTGATTGATAACCACCAGGTCGGCGTCCTGTGCCGCACGCCGTGCCTGTATAACATGGCATTTCTGCAACCACTCGCACTGTTGGCCCAGACAGTTGTCAGCCGTTGATGTTACACGCGGCCAGATGGGCGCATCTTCCGGAATGCCGGACAACTCGGCGATATCACCGCTGCGGGTGCGGCCCGACCAGTCAAAGATGTTTTCCAGGTGGCCAAGCTGCTGGCGTGATGTCAGTCGGCCCTCACTGCGGGTCGTATCGAGGCGGTGATGACAAAGATAATTAGCGCGCCCCTTCAACAAGGCGGCATTGACCGGAACCGCCAGGGCCGACTGCACCGTGGGCAGATCGCGGTGGAACAGCTGGTCCTGGAGGTGGCGGGTGCCGGTGGAAATGATCACTTTGCGGCCGGATAGCAGCGCCGGCACCAGATAGGCGAAGGTTTTGCCGGTACCGGTCCCTGCTTCGACAATCAGCACCTCACCGTGCGCCAGTGCCCGCTCTACAGCAACGGCCATGTCCTGCTGTTGGGGACGCGCGGCAAAATCCGGCACTTCGCCTGCCAGCACACCGTCACTACCCAAACAGTCGGAAGCCTGCATGGAATCAGCGCTGGGATAATCTGTTTTTACTTTCAAGGATCAGTGCCCGGACCGGTTATCCCAGATCTCGTCTTCAAGCTCGCCATCTTCACGGGTCCACACCAGACGGGCAATGATCTTGAAGCGGGCGACCGTCATGGCACCGCGTTTCTTGCGTGCACTCTTGCCGGCCTCATCCATCACGTCGAGTATATCCTCGCGATCGGCCTGGTAGATTTCGTAAGGTTCATAGTTTTCGTCCATGATCACTAACACCACGCTGTCCCATTCCTGTTCGAGTTTCAGTTGCCCGACGCGCTGACCGGACTTTCCCTCGTCGAATATGACCCGCCCCTTGATCTGGACCCGCTTTCCTTCGCGCTTGCCCAGACCGACGGCATCGTAGCCGGCGGATCTTTCTTTACAGAGCTCCAGATTAAGCAGGCGTGCCGCATCGTGTTCGGCAATCTCCCCGCTGACGCCCGGTAAGGCCTTACCGGTGGTGCGACGGAACTCGGTCGCCAGGCGGCGTGCCTCGGAGATCAATTTATCGACTGAATATATGCCCACGGCGCTGACTTTTCGGTATCAGTAGAACTTTTCACCCATGTTGACCGGTATTGTACACCAGCAATCGGGGGTTCCCGATCAGTGCAGCTCACGGGCTTTCTTCTCCGCGGCGCGAGCGCCCGCACTGTCATTCATCGACCAGCGTGCTTTGGCCACCAGGCGCCAGTTCTGTGCCTGCAAGCGTGTCTCGCCGCGCGATAAAGCATTTGATTTCAGCGCCAGTTGTTCGGCCTGGCGGGGTTGTCCCTGGTCCAGGCGTATTGAAGCCAGGCGGTTCCACAAGCGGCCATTATTGGGATCGATACGCAGCGCACGCTCTACGGTCGCAGCCTCGCTACTGATGTCCCCCGACTGATGATAGGCATCAGCCCGATCGAGCAGAGCAACGACTGCGCCCCCGCTGGGTGCCGGCGGAGGAACAGGCACCTCCACTGTGTCGGGGAGTTCCACACTGTCGGTTGCCTCGGGTTGTGAGCTGCCCGGCTGAGTACCATCGACTACCGGAGGTAAGGTGCGCGGAGGCGCCGTGCTGCAGGCGCTCAACAACAGGACCAAGGGGAATATGACTCGTTTCATTGCAACCATTCCGGTAACCAGCGTAGCGGCCGTCCTTGTGCGCACGGAGCTGCGGCAGGTTTTGATTCAGACTCGATAAAAGGTAATTGTACGGTATCTTTGCATCCCTTGTCGGCCAGACCTGCGCTCTGCCTGTCTACCCGGTACCATTCAACCGCGTCCGGTTTCGCCAGTTGTTGCCTGACTGCACCCGCGCTGGCGAACAAACCCGCCCACACCTGCATGGCGCCGCTTGCACCGCTGAGTCCCATGGGCTGATTATCATCACGGCCCATCCAGATCACACCCAGTTTCTCACCGTCGTAACCGGCAAACCAGCTGTCGCGCAAATCATTGGTCGTGCCGGTTTTCCCGGCCAGCCCGAGTGCCGCTGCAAAACGTCGGTTGAGAGAACGTGCAGTGCCTTCTACCACCACCATCTGTAAGGCACGGTTTATCAGATAGGCTGGGGCCGGATCAATGACCCGCTCGACACTGAGTTGGTAGCGTTGCAGGGGTACGCCGTCGGCGTCCAGTACTTCACGGATACTGCGTAGCGGAACCTGGAATCCGCCGCTGGCAAAATTAAGGTACAGGCGAGTAACATCCAGCAGGCTTAAATCGGTCGCCCCGAGAAACAGCGAGGGATAAGGATTGAGCGGTTCATCGACCGACAGTCGCCGCAAGGTCCTGATAACAGCGTTCACACCCAGGTCCAGCCCGAGACGTGCCGTTGCCACGTTATAGGAATCCGCCAGCGCCTGGTACAACATGACCTGCCCATGAAATTTCCGGTCATAGTTGTTCGGGCTCCACAACTGGCCGGACTGTTCATATTTGAGCGGCCCGTCGTCGATCAACGACGCCAGATTGTAACGGGCGGATCGTTCCAGTGCGGTCAGATACACGGCCGGTTTGATGAGTGAACCGACATGCCGCCTGGCATCGAGTGCTCGGTTGAAACCGGCAAAACCTGCCTCTCGCCCCCCCGCCAGCGCCAGCACCTCACCATTGGCGGAATGTGTTACCAGTCCGGCCCCCTGCAACTTTGGCTGTTTTTTCAGCATGGGTCTGATCTGT
>Ga0316197_10001695_pt1 | contig 15666 bp, 12 predicted proteins | sample OudBiesiAoxic_MG_FD_204939 | JGI IMG/M metagenome (GOLD analysis project Ga0316197, IMG submission 204939) | Coastal sediment microbial communities from Oude Bieten Haven, Netherlands - site A oxic | ecosystem: Environmental > Aquatic > Marine > Coastal > Sediment | place: Netherlands... | reverse complement strand
AATACTATTGAAAAAGAAACCAAAGTAAATGATACTATACGCATTGCGAATGACGAATTAGAATACGAAATTATTATTATTGAACCTGGTTTTCAATCCTGGTTGGCAAGTACTGCAAGACCAAAATGGTATCATTCTCAAACCTATTTAGAAAACAGAAATATTATTTATGTAAACGAATGGAATAGTCGTTTTAGGCAACCCATGCGTTATAGTCGTGATTTATATGAGCTCCCTATTGATTATTTATTTAATATTGATTATGGTTATGAGGTAAATTATCAACTGTATAATTATTTCATCTTTTTCCAATTAAAATATAAACAGCAATTAGGACCTAGAATACCTAGAATTTAATTGAGATTTTTTATTTTTGCCGCATATAAAAAAGCTGTGAAAAAATTTAAAGAGAATTGGAACATTGTTAAAAATTGGCAACTCATTTTTCCTTTGTTAGGACTTATAGGTTTAATTTATTGTTCATATAAATTAGCTGCCGCATTTACCGAAGAAGCAAGCCTCTTTCTTACTATTCTTATCACTACTGTTGTATTTTTTATTCTTTTAAAATTTATCTTATTCTTATTTGATAAATTAGAAAGAAAATGGGCGTTAACACATAGGTGGGAATATATCTCGGTGTTTATTGTATTTGCAATTACTGGAACTTCATCCGTTTTTGTATCCAGACCAATTATCAAATTTATTGGAATTACTAAAGAAAACTTAAACCCTTTTGTTTATTGGGTTTTATATATTATTATTGGCTTCGTTTTTTATCAAATTCTATTAGTTTTAATTGGCTGGCTATTAGGTCAATTTAAATTTTTCTGGAATTTTGAAAAAAAAATGTTGCGTAGAATTGGATTTAAACGTCTATTAGATTAATGCATTTTTTAAAAGAGCACATAGTTTTTAGATTTTTTGCCTTAGCATTGGCCCTTACATTACTATTGCCTACTGCTGTGAAATTTACACATGCTTTTAATCACTCAAAACATGAAATCTGTTTAGGGAAATCTGCTACACATTTACACAAATTAGATTTAGATTGTAAATTCTATGATTTTAAATTAACCACTAATTACATATTCAGTCAATTTTATTTTAATCTGTTTATACCCAATACAGATAACTCAGAATCTAGTTCTGAATATGTCTTTTTAAGCACCTATCAACAACTTCATTTTTCACGTCGAGGTCCGCCAATTTGTGGTTAATCTCGGAAATTTTTTTTTAATCACAATTATTCTATTAAAAATAGTTACCATGCTTCGTATATACGATTCGCTTAGTTGTAACGAAAAATTATTTTTATGAAACAGTTATTACAGTTATTGCTGCTTTTAACGAGCACTCTTATATATTCTCAAAATTCCTTGAAAGGAAAAATTATTGATAAAACTACAAAAAATGACATGCCATTTGTAAATGTGTACATTCCAAACATAGAAAAGGGAACGTCATCTGATGAGAATGGCGCCTTTAAAATTACAGATTTACCTAATGGTAAATTTAAAATCATCTTTTCAATGATAGGTTATGAAACCTTATCGATGGAAATAACGTTTCCGAATGATACTTCTTTTAATATTGAAATGGTTTCATCTGCCATAGAAATGGAAGGTGTGATTATTTCAATGCCGTTTCACAAATTACAAAGTGAAAATGTTATGAAGGTAGAACGGGAAACTATTAAAAATTTAAAAGCAAATGGTGCTGTGACACTTTCAAGCGGTATTGGTGATATTGCTGGTGTTGAAAGTATAACAACTGGTTTAGGTATTGGAAAACCAGTGATTAGAGGTTTAAGCTCCAATCGTGTTTTAGTTTACACACAAGGCGTAAGGTTAGAAAATCAACAATATGGCGACGAACACGGATTGGGTTTGAATGATGCAGGTATTGAAAGCGTGGAAGTAATAAAAGGTCCGGCTTCATTACTCTACGGAAGTGATGCTTTAGGAGGTGTTTTGTATCTAAACCCTGAGAAATTTGCAGACACCAATAAATCTTCAGGAGATTTTAGTGGTAACTATTTTAGTAACACAAGTGGTTATAGCACCAATGCAGGATATAAAGCCTCGGGAGATAATTTTAAATTCCTGTTTAGAGGAAGTCTTGCCGAACATTCTGATTATAATACAGATGCCTATAGAGTTACTAATACACGTTTTAGAGAACAAGATTTTAAAGCAGGTTTGGGTTATCAGAAATCTAATTTTAAAACGGAGTTTCGTTATAATATAAATAACTCAAAAATTGGTATTCCCGAAGAAATTGGAGAACAATCTAAAAGCAAAGCACCACTTCTTCCCTATCAAAATATTACAAATCATATATTTAGTTCAAAATCAACCTTGTTTTTCAATGATTCTAAATTAGATATTAACTTAGGTTATATTTATAATGACCGAAAAGAATTTGAAGATCATCACCATCATGAAGGTGAAGAAGACCATGATGAAGACCATGAAGGTGAGCACGAAGACGAAGACGAAGACGACATTTTAGAACCGGCGCTTCATATGAAATTAAAAACCTTTAACTATGATCTTAAATATAGTTTACCAGATATTGGTGTATTTGAGACGATAGTAGGTGTTCAAGGTATGAACCAGACAAATTCAAATTATGGTGAAGAGGAATTAATTCCTAATGCCACAACTAATGATGTGGGATTTTTAGCAGTAACGCATGCCCATTTTAACGGACTTGGTATTCAAATAGGCGCTCGTTATGACAGTCGCTTCGTTGAATTAGAATCTGGGTTTAATAGAAACTTTAATAGCTTCAATGGATCGGCTGGCATTAAGTTTAATATTAACAACCAAATAACTACCCGTTTAAATTTAGCTACTGGATTTAGAGCACCTAATTTATCAGAATTATTCTCAGATGGTACTCATGAGGGAACTAACCGATATGAAATTGGAAATAGTGATTTGAATAATGAACAGAATTTTCAAACTGATTTAGCCGTGGAGTTTAAAAATGAACATATCGAGTTTTTTGTCAATGGTTTCTATAATATTATTAATGATTACATATTCTTAACACCAAATGGTGATGTGATAGATGACGATCCTGTTTTTGTGTATTTACAAAATGATGCGCGTTTATACGGTGGTGAATTAGGCTTTCATTTGCATCCACACCCATTAGACTGGTTACATTTAGAGTCGAGCTTTGAAACTGTAACTGGACAATTAGATGACGACAGTTATTTACCTCTTATTCCTGCAAACAATTTAACAAATACCATACGAGTTGAATTTGAAAAGCCATGGATTAATCAAGGTTACGCGTTTATAAAACTTCAATCTACTTTTAATCAAAACAATATTAGTGCCTTTGAAACTCCAACAGACAGTTATAACTTATTAAGTGCTGGTATTGGTGGCACTGTAAAATTATTTAATAATGATTTATTGATAAATATATCTGGTACTAATTTAACTAACGCCAAATTTATCAGTCATCTTTCAAGATTAAAACCAGATGGTATTTTTAATATGGGCAGAAACTTTAATTTAGGCTTTACTTACTACCTTTAATTAAAAAACCCCTTTCAAATTGAAAGGGGTTTTTTAATTAGTTCTTTTTTACTTCTTTTCCTGTAAAAACATAAGTGTATAACCACATAAGTGTAAAGGTGGGTATCACATCAAATCCTGGTAATGCTTCTTCAACAAAATTTACGACTGCTGCCACTTTACCGGGTTTACCTTTATATAGTTTTGTCATTAACCAAGCTGACAAAGGTGCCCACAAAATATCTGAAAATTCGGCTATCCCAGGAATTATATAGGATACAAATCCTAGTGCATCAAGCAAGATTCCTAAAGCAAGTTTTTTATATTTATTCATTAATAATTTTTAACAACTACTAATTACATAACAAGAAACATACCAGATTTATTTTCCAATAAGCTTTAAAAATTCATTCCTCGTTTCATTTTTTTCAAATAGCCCTCTAAATCCAGACGTTGTTGTTAATGAGTTTTGTTTTTGAACACCACGCATCATCATGCACATATGGGCAGCCTCAATAACAACCGCAGCTCCTTGAGGTTTTAAGGTATCGTTAATACAATCTAAAATCTGTTCAGTTAATCGTTCTTGTACTTGAAGTCGACGTGCAAAAACATCAACTATTCTAGGTAGTTTACTCAATCCAACAATATATCCGTTTGGAATATAGGCGATATGTGCTTTTCCGAAAAAGGGCAAAATATGATGCTCACATAAAGAATATAATTCAATATCTTTTACAATTACCATCTCATTATAAGACTCCTTAAACATAGCGCTCTTTAGAATCTCAACAGGATCTTGATGATATCCTTGTGTTAAAAATTGCATGGCTTTAGCCGCGCGTTCTGGTGTTTTGAGTAACCCTTCACGAGAAACATCTTCTCCTAAGTCAACAATAATATTTCTGTATCTATCTTTAACATCGTCAGTCACTTGAATGTTATATTCTTCTACTTTTTTATAAGGCATATGGTATTATTTTTTTAACTTATTTGAATAATAATCTCGTAGCTTTTTAATTTTAGGATTTATAATATACTGACAGTATGGTTGGTCTTTATTTGAATTATAATAATCTTGATGATCCTCTTCAGCATTATAAAACACATCAAGATGCGCTATTTCAGTTGTAATCGGACTTTTAAAAATATGTTCCTTTTCTAAAAAACTTATAAATTCTAAGGCTTCTTTCTGCTGTATTTCATTACTATAAAAAATAGCCGATCTATATTGTGTGCCTACATCGTTCCCTTGCCGATTTAATGTTGTAGGATCATGAGTGGCAAAGAAAATTTCTAATAAATCTTTATATGAAATTATAGATTCATCATAAAAAATTTGAATGGCTTCGGCATGACCAGTTCTTCCAGTACAAATTTCTCTATAAGCGGGATTTTTAATATGTCCACCGGTATAGCCCGAAACGACTCGATCAACACCTTCTAATCTATTAAAAACAGCTTCGGTACACCAAAAACAGCCACCTGCGAATGTGGCTATCTGAAAGTTCTTATTCATAATTTTAAAGTTAAGTAATTTTTAGTTGCCTGAATAGAAAAAAACTTACAAAGGATAACTTTTTAACTTTAAATTATGAAAATTAAAATATAACAAAAGTAATTTTGCACCAACAAATCGATACCAATAATTTGTGTTTTAAAAATCCCATAAATAGTCTTTAAAAATCAGATTAATGAAAGTATTCCTTTTCATTTCCTTTTTAATTGTTTTAAATGTTTCGGGATATTCTCAAGACAAAAAATCATATGAAATTTTACGTACTAATAAAGCTCCGAAAATTGATGGGATTTTAGATGATGACATTTGGCAAAAAACTCAAGAGGCGAAAGATTTTATCGAATTTAGACCTAATATTGGTGTAAAAGACACCATTGGAATGCAAACTAAAGTAAAAGTTACATATGATGATGATGCCATTTACTTTGGAGCTTACATGTATGACGACCCTGAGAAAATAATGAGTCAAATTACCCAGCGAGATAGTTTTGGACAGAATGATTTTTTTATGGTTGTATTAAACCCAAATAACGATGCACAAAATAATACGATATTCATAGTTTTTAGTTCAGGTAGTCAAGCTGATGCCATTGCTTCTTTGGACGATGAAGATTATGGATGGAATGCCGTTTGGGATAGTGCCGTTAAAATGCATGATGATGGCTGGTCGTTAGAAATGAAAATTCCCTATCGAGCCTTAAGATTTGCGAATGAAGAAATACAAACTTGGGGCATACAATTTCAGCGGGAAATACGAAGAGCACGTGCGAGATATTCATGGAATCCTATTGATCCAACGATAGGTTCATCATTTCAATATCATGGTGAAATTACTGGTTTAACAAACATAAAACCTCCGGTTAGATTAAATTTATATCCATTTGTTTCAGGAATCGCTAATTCTTATGATGGAGAAACTGAAACTGATTTAAATTTTGGTCTAGATATAAAATACGGCATAACAGATAACTTTACCTTAGATGTCACCTTAATACCTGATTTTAGTCAGGTTGGCTTTGATAATTTAACTCTTAATTTAGGGCCATTTGAACAAACCTTTAGTGAACAACGACAGTTCTTTACAGAGGGCGTTGATTTATTTAATAAGGGAAATTTATTTTTTTCAAGACGTATTGGTAATGGTCCAGTCGAAACACCCGAATTAGATGAAAATGAAGTTTTCGTTGATTATCCGAATTCGATAAAAGTACTGAACGCTGTGAAACTTTCAGGACGCACCAAAAATGGACTTGGTATTGGTGTCTTCAATGCCTTTACTGAAAAAACAACTACGGAAGTTTTAGATACCATAACTAATACTTCAAAAGAAGTGGTTGCTGAGTCATTTTCTAATTATAATATTTTAGTAGTAGATCAACAATTTAATGGAAACTCTTCCGTAAGTTTAATCAATACGAATGTCACCCGGAAAGGCGATTTTAGAGATGCCAATGTAACTGGGTTATTAATGGATATATCAAATAAGCGTAATACCTATAACATCAATGGTCAGGTTAAAATGAGTAACGTTTACTTATCTGATGAAACTATTACTGGTTTTAATACATCATTAAAAATTAGTAAAATTCACGGTAATTTGAGATATGCTGTTGATCATAGATATGCGGATCCTTATTATGACATTAATGATATTGGATTAAATAGACGTAATAACTATAATAATTTTGGTATGGATGCATCCTACCGAATTTTTGAACCAAGGGGTAACCTAAATAATTACAGGGTTACTTTTGCATTCGACTACCGCCAGTTAGCAGAACCAAACGTATTTACCGATGCCTCCATACGTACTGGATTTAGAGCAACAACAACCAATTTAAATTCATTCGGTTTTAACTTTAATTTAGATCCAGGTAAAACATACGACTATTTTGAATCTCGAGTGGACGGCAAATATTTTATTACTGAAAACTTTACTAGACTAGGTGGGTTTTATTCATCAAACTTTAATAAACGGTTTGCTTATGAAATAAGAGCTAACTTAGAAACTCTTTTTGAAGAAGGCAGAGATTATTTTGGTTATGACATAAATATTGAACCAAGAATGAGGTTTAATGAACATTTTCTGTTTATATACGAGTTTCGTTTTAATCAAGGTAATGGTGATCGTGGCTACGCAACTTTTGAAAACGACGAACCTATTTTTGGAGAACGTAATAGAACCATTATTTCAAATGAAATAAAAGCTAGTTATAATTTCAATCCGTTTCATTCGCTTTCTCTTAATATCAGAAAATATTGGGATACTGTTATATACGATGAAAATCTTTTTACGCTCTTAGATAACGGTCGTTTAACCGACAGTACTGGTTACACAACAAGTAATATTGAAAATGACCCCAATATAAACTACAGTGCCTGGAATTTTGACTTAAGTTATTCCTGGCAAGTAGCTCCTGGTAGTTTTCTTACAGCTCTATATCGTAACCAATTATTTAATCGAGATAATCTAGCGGATATTACATTTAGTGATAATTTAGATAATTTAATTAATAAACCTATCCAACATTCTTTTTCCTTACGTCTGCAATATTTTATAGATTATACTGGAATTAAAAATGTATTTCATAAGAAAAACAAATCTTAATTGTGCATAAAACTATAAAGTGGTAAATTCACCTCTCATATTTATTTATTTATGATTAAGGCAGCAAATATCCATAAGTTTTATAATGATTTACATGTTTTAAAAGGTGTTGATATTCATGTAAAAAAAGGTGAAGTTATTTCTATAGTTGGTGCTTCTGGTGCCGGAAAAACAACACTACTTCAAATATTAGGAACGCTTGACAAAGCGTCTAAAAAAGAAGTGTCTTCACTTAAAATAAATGATATTAACATTAATAGTCTAAATGAAAAAGGGCTTGCCAAATTTAGAAATGAGCATATTGGTTTTATCTTTCAATTCCATCAATTACTACCTGAATTTACTGCCTTAGAAAATGTTTGTCTTCCTGCATTTATTAAAGGCATAAAAAAATCTGAAGCAGAAAAACGAGCCACCGAACTTTTAGACTTTTTAGGGTTATCACTTCGGTATAATCATAAACCCAATGAATTATCTGGTGGTGAGCAGCAACGTGTCGCTGTTGCCAGAGCTTTAATTAATAACCCTGATTTAATTTTTGCCGACGAGCCTTCTGGGAATTTAGATAGCGAATCTGCTGAAAATCTGCACAGTCTTTTTTTTAAATTACGGGATGAATTTGGACAAACGTTTGTAATCGTAACCCATAATGAAGAATTAGCAAATTTAGCAGACAGAAAGTTAGTGATGGTTGACGGGAAAATTATTAATAATTAAACTACTCGTTAATTCTAAACGAATAAAAAGGGTTTATTGAATTTTAAAATTCAATAAACCCTTTTTTAAAATATTTAATAATAAACTATGTAGTCATCAATTACCAAAAGGATATGTTACACCTAATATGGTAATAGTAGAATCCGTATAATTCAATTTTATATCATTTATATTACCAATAGCAATATCAAGAATACCAGATTTAATACTTCTAGGTAATAACACAAAATGTAATGGGTCTTCAATAGTTAACACATATTCAACGCCTTGAGAACTAATTCCAGATTGCATACCATCTAACAAATATTCATCATCCCAAATATTTAGAGGAGTAGCAAAACCTGCCACCCATGTTCTAGTTGAATTTTCCATATAATTGATAGTTGCACCTGTTTTAGTGGTAATCTTTCCATCCTCAATGATGACATTAAATTCTAAGTTATCATCTTGATTCTTACCTAAATTTTTCACAAAATGAGTTCCTTCAACTTTAAATTCTTCATGATAGTAATTACTAAACGTTGTTGTATGCTCGCTATCCTTTTTTCCATACCAATCGGTAGAAACTATGGTTACAACACCTTTTCGTGTAATACCATCTCTGCATAATACACCTGATTGATAATCGATAGTTGTTGTTTTAGGAAATGTTGTAAAATCTAATGGTACAACAGTAATAATAGGTCCATCAGTTTTAGTTTTACTCGATTTTCCTGTCGTTAAATTTTCGCCGTTTAAAACAGCATCTCCACTATTGTTACCTACATCTTGAAAAATTTGATTTGTTATTGCATACTCATTCATAGTTTCAATAACAGCTGTAGTCTCAGCATTGGTTGGTAAATCGCTTTCTTCACAATTCATGAATAGAATTGCAAGAATAATTAGGGCAAAATATTTTCTCATAATACATTATTTATAGGTTAAATAACGTCAAAAATTAGATTTTTATTACATTTTTTTAGCAGGATTTTACCTTTTAAGGTCGTTTTTTACCGTTTGTCGATATTTTATAAACTTAATAATCAATACGTTAAAAGAAGTAAATATATTTATACTACCTAAATACGTTAATTAAAAGTATTTTTGAATAAATAATTTTACATCTTAAGAACATTGCTTCAGAACGAATTAAAAGAATTTCTTGACGCCAAAGTTGTTCAGTATAACAACGCAAAATTTATTGACAGTGATCCCATCCAAATACCGCATCGGTTTTCATTAAAAGAGGATATAGAAATTGCTGGCTTTTTAACAGCAACGATCTCTTGGGGAAACAGAAAAAGCATTATAAATAATGCCAATCGCATGATGAATTTAATGGGTAATTCACCCTTTGATTTTATAATGAATCATAAAGAAAGTGATCTTGAGGGACTCCAAAATTTTGTTCACAGAACCTTTAACGGTACAGACTTGATACAGTTTATTAAATCGCTCAATCATATTTATAAGCATCATGTTGGATTAGAACATGTATTTGCTTTAAAGGCAGAAAAACATTCCTTACAAAATTCTATTTCCTATTTTAAATCTATCTTTTTCGAAATAGAGCATACATCTAGAACACAAAAACATATAAGTGATCCAATAAAAAATTCAGCTGCAAAACGCATCAATATGTTTTTACGCTGGATGATTAGAAATGACCATGCTGGAGTCGATTTTGGTATATGGAAAAAACTTTCACCTTCTCAATTATCTTGTCCTTTAGATGTACATTCTGGAAATGTAGCTAGAAAATTAGGATTGCTAACTAGGAAACAAAATGATAGTAAAGCATTAGCTGAATTAGATGCATCATTGCGTAATTTAGACCCACATGATCCTGTTAAATACGACTATGCCTTATTTGGACTAGGTGTTTTTGAAGGATTTTAATTTTGGTTTCTTTATATTTAACCTCAACTAATTTAAAAATAAACTATGAAAAAGTATTTAGCTATCGCTTTTATAATTACCTGTTTTACTGCCTTTTCTCAAAATATTAAGATACCTGTTGATACAACCATTGTTACCTCTCATAGTGTAACTATCAAAGATCAGGTTATTTCTTATAATGCCACTACAGGAACACAACCTGTTTGGAATGAGAAAGGAGAACCTATTGCATCACTTTTCTTTACCTATTACGAACGTAATAAAACAAATAAAAAAAACAGACCTATTATTTTCTCTTTTAATGGTGGTCCAGGTTCGGCTTCTGTTTGGATGCATATTGCTTATACAGGTCCAAAAGTATTAAATATTGATGATGAAGGCTATCCTATTCAACCGTATGGTGTGAAGGATAATCCGAATTCAATTTTAAATGTAGCCGACATCGTATATATTAATCCCGTAAACACGGGTTATTCAAGAATGATCCCTGATAAAGAAGGAAAATTACCCGATAAAGATACGTTCTTCGGTATCAATGCCGATATAAAATATTTAGCCGAATGGATGAATACTTTTGTATCAAGATTTAGTCGGTGGGAATCTCCAAAATATATTATTGGCGAAAGTTATGGAGGCACACGCGTTATGGGCTTAGCTAATGAATTACAAAGCAACCAATGGATGTATTTAAATGGTGTTATCATGGTATCTCCAGCAGATTACAAACTATATAGTACAGACCAACCCGTATATTCGTCGTTAAATCTGCCCTATTTTACAGCCGCTGCTTGGTATCACAAAGCATTACCTGCCGAATTACAAAATAAAGACTTACTTGACATACTACCAGATGCAGAAAGTTTTGCTATAAACGAGTTGATGCCAGCCCTTGCAAAAGGTGGTTTTATATCGAAAGAAGAAAAAGAAGCTATCATTAAAAAAACTTCTTATTATTCAGGACTGAGTGAGAAGTCCATCGAACAAAATAATTTAAATGTCTCCACGAACTTTTTTTGGAAAGATTTGTTAAGAGATAAAACAGGGCAAACCATTGGTAGATTAGATTCGAGATATTTAGGTATTGATAAAACAGAAGCAGGTATTGGTCCAGATTATAGCGCCGAATTAACATCTTGGCTTCATTCATTTACACCTGCTATTAATTATTACATTCGTGAACACTTAAACTTTAAAACCGATATTAAGTATAATATGTTTGGCTCTGTAAATCCTTGGGATAGAAGAAATGATAATACTCGAGAAGGTTTACGTCAAGCGATGGCTCAAAACCCTTATTTAAAAGTATTAATTCAATCAGGATATTACGATGGTGCGACTACCTATTTCGCCGCCAAATACACTATGTCGCAAATTGATCCAAGTGGTAAAATGAAAAACCGATTTACTTTTAAAGGTTATAGAAGCGGTCATATGATGTATCTTCGAAAGGATGACTTAATAAAAGCCAATGACGATTTACGGGAATTTATAAATCAAACGTCCACAAACGGAAAACCGGCAAAATACTAATCAAAAAAGCCTGACTCAATGAGTCAGGCTTTTTTATACTTGTTTTATTTTAATTTAACCTCTTAACCAAGCATCACGCAATTTAAATTGCGTTTCCGTAACATCTGATTTAGGCAATAAACCTTTTCCGTTTGTATAAGATTGCGTGGTTTTCGTTTCAATTATAATTTCTTCACCATTTCTATCTAACTTAACAGTAATATCCTTTCCAGGTTGCCACATAAAAACGTCCTGAAAAACCTGATTCGCATTTTGAAGTGATAGTACGGTTCCGTTAATTTCTTTAATAACATCATTAGGTTGAACGCCTTGTTCTGCCCAAAAACTATTATCTGAAACTAAATTGGTAAAAAAGATAGTCCCTTTTTGACCATCGCCACCAACAATAAGTGCACCCGCATTTTGAATATAATTAGTTTCAACTCTGCTTTCTCCAATTTCTAAACCTACTTTGTTAAAAAATTCATTATAATCTATAGGCGTTGTTCCCGAAACATGCGTGTCAAAAAATGTGCGTAATGATGGATACGTCATAGTCACAATGTCATCAAACAAACTGTCATCATCAAACGGTTTATTCTTTCCATATTTATTCGATAACTCTTTCATTAAAGATAGAATACCTCGCTGCCCGTTACTTTCCTCACGAATTAATATATCCACACACATGCCTATTAAAGCTCCTTTTTGATATACGTTATAATATTGCTTCGCGTAAGGATCGTCTAAAACATTTTCACTCATTTCAGTAAAACTCATGCCATCATTCATTTGTTGTGACATTTGAATTTTACCCATAATTTTACCGTAAAAGGCTTCTGCAGAAATTAAGCCTTGGTTAATTTGAAACAAATTGGCAAAGTATTCGGTAACGCCTTCATACATCCATAAATGCTTTGAAAACGTCGGGTTGTTATAATCAAAATAGTGAACATCCTCTGAATGTACAGATAATGGACTCACAATATGGAAAAATTCGTGAGACACCGTTTCAATTAAACTCTCTTCTAAAGCTTCTTCCGGCATATTTTCAGGCATCACAACCACAGTTGATGTATGATGTTCTAAAGCGCCAAAACCCTTCGGAGAATCTTCTTCTCCTTTTGAAAGGTATAAGAAAATATCATAACGTGATGTGCTATTGATATCACCCATAAAGGTCTTCTGTGCTTGCATCATTTTAAGCATAGCATCTTTTAACGAACCAGCTGAATGCATATTATTTGGTGAATATACACTTAAAACAATTTTTATATCACCTACCTGAAACTCTTCAACACTTAGTTTTCCGTAAAACATTGGATTATCTGTAATATCAAAATATCTAGGTGCTATATAAGTAGTTGTTACATTTTTACCATCATCACTTGTTTTTGTCGTGGTATTCTGTAATGCAGAAGATCTAACAAAATCAATAGGTGCAGTAACATCAAGCTGATATTGATTATTTTTTAGATTATCAAAATATCCAATAAAACCATGTAAGTTTAGCACATAATTATCTGGTTCAATATTGGTTCCTGCAGGGGAAAATGGTGTATCACCACCTATACCGCCTGAAACTTCTACATCAAACGTATCGTTTACATAATACATTATATAATCTAAATTAACTGAGTTATTTATAACCCATGTATTGGTGTCTGTTTTGTTAAAAGTCAACTCATTCCCGTCATAATCAACGGCCTTAAAATCATCTACATATTTACCAAAGTCGCTTATTGAATAGGTTCCTTGAACAACTTTTGGAAGATGGTAAGTTACCGACTCGTCTGTAAAACGTCCTGGATTAATAACAACCGGAACCTTATCATTTAAAACTTTTGACAAATCTATTTGGGCAGAAATTGGTAAACTAACTGCTAAGTCATTCGTTGATTTTTTTGTAGAACTACAACTTGAAATGGCCATGGCTACCAGAAATGCGAATACTATTCTAATTTTCATTTTACTTTGATTATAATTAAAGAATTAAGACCTTAAAAGTAAAATTATGTTATTTGTTTTATTCTTAATGTTTTGTTAATACTTTAAACATAAAAAAGAAGTCAAAAACTATGACACCATTTTATTATTTTTTAAGTTTAAGGTGTCTTAAATTTTAAGTAGATTTGAAAAATCTAAATACGACATGCAGTTTAAATATCCAGAAATTCTTTACGCTTTATTTTTACTGTTAATTCCCATCATTATTCACCTTTTTCAATTTAGAAAATTTCAAAAAGAAGCATTTACAAATGTTGCCTTTCTAAAAGAAGTTAGTATACAAACACGGAAAAGTTCGCAATTAAAAAAATGGTTAACACTATTGACTAGATTGTTTTTACTGGCTGCTATAATTTTTGCATTTGCACAACCTTTTTTATCTAAATCGAGCGAATTTAAAACTAAGAGTAATACCATTATTTATTTGGATAACTCCTTTAGTATGCAAGCCAATGGTAGTCAAGGAGAATTACTTCAGCGAGCTATTCAAGATATTATTACCAATGTACCTGAAAACGAGTCATTTACTTTAATAACAAACGATGAAACGTATAACAATACGACTATTAAAGGCATCAAAAATGATTTGTTAGCCATTAATTACTCATCAAAATCATTATCATACGATGCAATATTTTTGAAATGCCAAAGACTTTTGAAGTCTTCTTCTGGCAATAGCAACCTCATTTTTATATCTGATTTTCAACAAAATAAAGGCGATTTTAATCCAAAAAAAGACACTTTAATAAATATTAATGCTGTAAAATTAAAACCGGTGAGTATCAATAATATTTCGATTGATTCTGCATTTATCAGTAATGCCTCTGCCGATAAAATTGAATTACAAGTTGTTTTCAAAAACACTGGGAATTCAATTGATAATGTACCGATATCGTTGTTTAATAATAATCAATTAATTGCGAAAACATCGGTTTCTTTAGATAAGGAAATCAAAACCTCTTTCTCTCTTCCAATTAATGAGGTTATTAACGGGAAAATAACCATTGAAGATAACCACTTGCAATTTGATAATAGTTTGTTTTTTACTATTAACGAAACTCCAAAATTAAATGTGTTAAGTATAAATGAGCAAGATGATTCCTTTTTAAGAAAAATATACACCGACAAAGAGTTTAATTATAATGCTTCACCATTAAATAAGTTAGATTATAATGTAATAAATGATCAAAATTTAATAGTTCTAAACGAGATTAAACAAATACCAATTAGTTTAGTTGGAGCCTTAAAAGCATTTACTCAGCAAGGTGGTTATATTATTATTATCCCTTCTGCGGATGTGGATATAAATTCCTATAATGCCCTTTTATTGAATTATGAAAACTCATTTAATCCTATTACGAAGAGCGAAAAACAGGTGATGATTATAAACTACGAACATCCCTTGTTTAAAAATGATGTTTTTGAAAAAAGAGTTACAAATTTTCAATATCCAAAAATTAATAGCTTTTATTCCTATAAAAATATACCGAAGTCACAAATATTAAATTATGAAGATGGCCAAGCCTTCTTATTTCAAAATAAAAACACTTACATTTTTACAGCGCCTTTAAACATTAACAACTCAAACTTTAAAAATTCGCCTTTAATTGTTCCAACACTTTATAATATTGCAAAATTTAGTTTTAAAATTCCAGCGCTATATTATACTATAGGAAACGAAAATTCATTTGATATTTCTGTCAGTTTACATCAAGATGATATATTGTCTTTAGTTTCTAAGGACATAAATTTTATACCAAAGCAACAGTATTATAATAATAAAGTGGTTATAACCACGGATGAAAACCCCATATTAGCGAATATATATTCGGTTAATGACAAAAATGAAAGTCTACAAAATGTTAGTTATAATTATAATAGGAACGAGA
>Ga0316197_10001694_pt1 | contig 15678 bp, 16 predicted proteins | sample OudBiesiAoxic_MG_FD_204939 | JGI IMG/M metagenome (GOLD analysis project Ga0316197, IMG submission 204939) | Coastal sediment microbial communities from Oude Bieten Haven, Netherlands - site A oxic | ecosystem: Environmental > Aquatic > Marine > Coastal > Sediment | place: Netherlands... | reverse complement strand
TCGCGGCCGTCGACGGGATCCAACGGCCCTCGTTGGAGGCGATCATCCCGCGGGTCGTGGCCCATGACGAGCTCGCCGCAGCCGGCGCCCTGAACTCCTTGCGCTGGCAGATCGGCAGCATCGCCGGCCCCGCCCTCGGTGGCCTGCTGATCGCAGGGTTCGGCGTCTGGTCGGCCTACGCCTTCGATGCGGCCACATTCCTGGTCTCCGCCGTGGCGCTGTGGCGGTTGAGCCCGATCCCGCCGAGTGGGGCCGCCGAGCCCGCCAGCCTGGCCCGGATCGGCCAGGGAATGCGCTACGCGTGGTCGCGCAAGGACATCCTGGGCACGTATGCCGTGGACCTGATGGCCATGTTCTTCGCGTTCCCCTATGCGCTCTTCCCGTTCCTGGCCGAGGATCTGGGCACCCCGTGGGCGCTCGGCCTGCTGTACTCGGCCGGCGCGGTCGGCAGCCTGCTGGCGACTGTGACCAGCGGCTGGACCGGGCACGTGCACCACCACGGACGGGCGGTGCTGCTCGCGGCCATCGTCTGGGGGCTGGCGATCGCCGGCGTCGGCCTGAGCAGCTCCCTCTGGGTCGTGCTCGTGATGCTCATGATCGCCGGAGCCGGCGACATGATCTCGGGGCTGTTCCGGATGCTCATCTGGAACCAGACGATTCCCGACGAGCTGCGTGGGCGGATGGCCGGCATCGAGATGCTCAGCTACTCGATCGGACCCACCCTGGGGCAGGTGCGCGCATCGAGCGTCGCTGCGCTGACCTCACTTCGCACCAGCCTCGTGTCCGGCGGCCTGGCGTGCGCCGCTGGGGGGGTGCTGCTCGCCTTCGCGCTACCCAGCCTGTGGCGCTACGACGACCGGACCGACCCCAACGCCGTGCGGGAACGCGCGGTCCGGACCGCACGGGGCGCCGACTCGCCTCCCGGTGGCCAGCCCTGACCGGCTCAGTCCTCGAGATCGGCGTCGTTCCAGCGAACGTCGTGGTCCCAGTCCTCGGAGCGACGGTGGGCCCGATCGAGCGCCCCCTCGGCCGCCGCGCGATCCGGGTAGGGGCCCAGCCGCTCAGCGTGGGCGCAACCCTCATCGGGCTCCACAGCGTTGTGGCTCAGGCAGTACCAGTACGACACGAAGTCCTCCTTGTGCGTCCGACGCACCATCGACGCTACCGGCGCACATCTGCCGTGTCCTGCGTACCCTTGACCCATGCCGACCGCCCCCACACGTGCACCGCTGGAAGCCGGTCGGGTCTCCCCCCGCCGACAGGTCCCGGCCAGCATCGAGCGCCCCGAGTACGTCGACCAGCCCCGCCCAGCGCCGTACGCGGGGTCCGAGGTCAAGGATCCCGAGACGATCGAGGCGATGCGGGTCGCCGGCCGACTGGCGGCCCAGGCCCTCGCGGAGGTCGGCCGGGCAGTCGCCCCCGGAGTGCGCACCGACGAACTCGACCGGATCGGCCACGAGTTCCTGTGCGACCACGGCGCGTACCCGTCCACCCTCGGCTACCGGGGCTTCCCCAAGTCGCTGTGCAGCAGCCTCAATGAGGTCATCTGCCACGGAATCCCCGATGACACGGTGCTGCAGGAGGGCGACATCTGCAACATCGACATCACGGGGTTCGTGGGCGGCGTGCACGGTGACACGAACGCCACGTTCCTGGTCGGCGATGTCGACGAGGAGGTGCGGCTACTCGTGGAGCGCACCAAAGAGGCCACGCTGCGCTCCATCAGGGCTGTGCGCCCCGGCCGGCCCATCAACGTCATCGGCCGGGTCATCGAGTCCTACGCGAAGCGATTCGGATACGGGGTTGTGCGTGACTTCACCGGCCACGGGATCGGCACGTCGTTCCACACGGGCCTGGTCATCCCGCACTTCGACGACCCGCAGGCCGATACCGTGATGCTGCCCGGGATGACCTTCACCATCGAGCCGATGCTCACGCTGGGCACCTACGACTTCCGGATGTGGTCCGACGGCTGGACGGCCGTGACCGCTGATGGCAGCTGGACCGCACAGTTCGAGCACACCCTGCTCGTCACCGAGGCCGGCGCGGAGATCCTGACGCTGCCCTGATCAGGACCTTCGTCCCAGTTCACCATTCAACAGCCGGGTACCATGGGGGGCATGACTCGCTGGCTGACCGATGAGGAGCAGACGCTCTGGCGTGGCTGGATCGCGGCCAGCATGCTGCTCCCCGACCGCCTCAACCGCGACCTGCAGGAGTTGCACGGGCTGACCGGCACCGATTACCAGATCCTCGTCGAGCTCTCCGAGAGCCCCAATCGACGAATGCGGATGAGCACACTGGCCGACCATGTTCAACTCTCGCGCAGCCGGTTGTCGCACCAGATCGACCGGATGACCAAGGCCGACCTGGTCACCCGCGAGGTGTGCGAGCAGGACGGCCGCGGGATGTTCGCGGTCCTCACGGAGCGCGGCTGGGACACGATCGTCGCCGCCGCCCCGGACCACGTGGAGAGCGTGCGCCGGAACCTCCTCGACCAGCTCACGCCCGAGGAGTTCGAGGCCTTCGGGACGGCCTGCATCAAGGTCGCCGAGGCCCTGCGCCCCAGCGACTAGGAAGGGTCGGGCTCGCCCGGATCCCCGGACGTTTCATCAGCTGGCTCGGCACCCGACGGCTCGGCAGCCGCCCGGGCAGCGCTGCGTGCCTGCCTGCGCCCGACCAGCCAGGCTGCGATCGACCCCGGCCCGTTCGTGGCCCAGTGCAGCCCCATCGGGGCCAGCACGCTGCCGCTGAGCACGACCAGCATCGCGAACACGATGCCGGCGCCGCCGGTCGCCAGGATCGTGACGGCCACGGTGGCCAGCTTCGCCCGCCATCCGGATCCCAGCTGGCTGGTCAACGAGTGCGAACCGTGCATCTCCAGGGCCGGCAGGATGTGCCAGAGACCGAAGAGGAATGAGGAGCCCAGGACGCCAGCCACCGTTCCGTACATGCTTGTCAACAAGCCCATGAGAACCGAGCGGAAGACGATCTCCTCGAGCAGGACCGTGCCCAGCGGGACTTCGACCAGCGACTTGTGCGCCACCTGAACGCCACTGGTGTTGACGACGCGTTCGTCGGCGAAGAGCGGATGCAGCCTGGGGACCGCCACACCCACCGCCATCGCGACGGTCACCACGCCGACGCACCCCAGCGCCCAGATCAGCCCCGTGATCCAGTTGGTCAGCGCCATCTCGGACAACGACAGATCTGCCACCAGCGAGCCGAATGCCAGGAAGGCGAAGGTCCAGGCCACCGCCAACGGCACGTACCAACGCCGGCTCACATGGAAGGTCGTGACGCTCGCGACGAGCATCATGACCAGCAGGAGGACGAGCGTCACCTCAGGTCCCCGGAGGAGCGCCTGCAGCTCCCGAATCGTCCGGCGCTGCCGGCCCGTCGTTCTCCGCACCAGGCCGCACCTGCTGTGCGGCCTGGTCCGTCGCGGCAGCGGTGGCCGGCGCTTGCCCCCTCCCCTGCCTGGCTGAGAATGCCAGCGCCTTGACGGCAACGGCCACCAGCACCGCACCCATCGCCATCTGGATCGTCACGAAAATCCGTGCCGTGTCAGTGACTGCCGTGATGTCGCCGAAGCCCACCGTGGTGAGGACCGTCACGGTGAAGTAGAGCCCAGCGACCTTGGTGACCGGCTCGGTGAACGCTGCGGAATCACCCGCCGACATCGAGACGTACACCAACGCGAAGAAGCAGGTGAACAGCCCGAACACCAGGACCAGCGCCTCGACTGCGGCAACCACCGGGTGCTCGGCGTGGGACACGCGAGACATCTGCCAGGTGAAGACAGCCAGGAGAGCGGAGACCCCGACCACGCCCACGACGAAGGCAGCCCTCGCGGCGCTCTGTCCCTCAACCGGAACCACGCCGTAGATCACCAGGGTCACACCCATGATGGCAAGCACTCGGACCAGCGTGACGACCAGGAACTTCCGCGGGGTCACCCCAGGCGAGACGTGGCCATTCAGGTCCGCTGTTCCGCTGCTCATGCGCGCCCTCCGCTCACGACGGTCGTGCGCAGCCTATCGGCAGGACGACGCGTGGCACCCTTCTAGAACACCAGGAATGCGGACACGACGACGAGAACGGCGACAACCGCCTCCACCGCGCCGATGGCTCCAGCCCGCAGCCCCGGACCCATCAGGATGGCACGGGCCAGGGCGGGGCCGAACCCGACCAGCCACCACGGGTTCAGCAGCGCTGCAACGGTCGCCAGGGCGGCGTGCCACGCGACGTCCACGCGGCGGAACGCGGGCCTGCCAGCCTCCCGCAGCAACGACTTCACGTGCAGCACGGACCCCGTGAGGTAGCCAGCGACGATCAGCGTCGCCTGCAGGGTCGGCCCGGCGAGATCACCGCGGACCGCAGCCGGACCTGCGACGACGGCCACCGCGAGTGGCAGGGCGACAGTCGCCTGGGCCACGAGCAGCAGGTCGTTGGCCACGCTGCGCTCCCCCCTGTGGGCAGCCACCCACAACCCGAGGGCCCAGAGCACACCGAGCAGGAAGCCGGCGGCGATCAGCCACGGCCGGGTCAGCAACAGCGGTATGCCGAGCGCGCCGGTGATGACCGCCCAGGGGACGGCACGCGAACCTTCACGCCTCGCCAGCCGTGTCCAGGACCCGCGCCGCACGCGAGCGGTGAGCCCCCGGCCCAGGTAGTACCCGACCGGATAGGCACACACCCAGGCGGCCAGGAACACCCACCCGGCCAGCGTGGCCCCGGCGACCGCGAAACCGCACAGGACCGGCACGATGAGGAAGGCCCAGGCGCCGTGCTGTGGGGGCGGGATCGGCCGCCAGCCCGGTCGAGCCGACGCCGAACCTGAGCTCGGCGCCGCCCCGACGGTGGGTGGCATCGCATCAACCGCTGGGTTCGGCTCGGCCGGGGTGCTGCCCGGATCGACCTCCGCAGCGGACTGCTCGAGCCTGTGGGCCCGGCCATCGCGCATGGAGGCGAGGGCGGTGTACTCACCGTTGGCGATCGCGCCGAACCGATCAGCAGTCATGGCCGCGCTACTCCGGATCCGCTGACGGGACGAAGGCGAGCACCGTCTCGCCGTCGACGTTGAGCAGCGCCAGCCCATCGGCACCGCTGTGATAGCCGCGCACCGTCTCGAGCAGGGCCAGGTAGGCGGTCTCCGCCGCCATCGCCTCGGGCGGACCCGCCATCATGGTCATCCCGAAGGGCCCGAGCTCGACCTGTCCGGCTGCGCCCTGGCGACACTCGCCGAAGTAGCGGTTGACCGGAGCCTTGCCGCCTGCGCGCCCGTCCTGGAAGCCGAGGGTCACCAGGAACCTCGACCAGTCGACGGAGCCATCGACGGCCGCGACCAGATCCCACTGGGTCCCCCACGGAAGATCCTGTGCCCCATCAGCCATGAATCCATCCTCGCCCACGGACCAACCGCGACTCGCGCGGGGGGCGAGCTTCGAATTCTCCAACCCTGAGGTTGAAAAATTCAGGATGAGCACTAGGCTTCGGGCCATGCGAATCGCTTCTGATGTGACCGAGCTCATCGGCAACACCCCCCTCGTCCGGCTCAACCGGGTGACTGACGGTGCCGGGGCCACCGTTCTGGCCAAGCTGGAGTTCTTCAACCCGGCCAGCTCCGTCAAGGACCGGATCGGCGTCGCCATGCTCGACGCCGCCGAAGAGGCCGGGCAGGTCGGTCCGGACACCGTGATCGTCGAGCCCACAAGCGGCAACACCGGCATCGCGCTGGCCATGGTCTGCGCGGCCCGTGGGATCAAGTGCATCCTGACGATGCCGGAGACCATGAGCATGGAGCGGCGAATGCTGCTGCGCGGCTATGGCGCCGAGCTGATCCTCACCCCCGGTCCTGAGGGGATCGTTGGCGCGATCGCCAAGGCCAAGGAGCTCGTCGAGGCCAACGACAACTATGTGATGCCCCAGCAGTTCGAGAACGAGGCGAACCCAGCGATCCACCGCGCCACGACGGCCGAGGAGATCTGGAACGACACCGACGGCACCGTGGACTTCCTGGTGGCCGGCGTGGGCACCGGCGGAACGATCACCGGCGTCGGCCAGGTGCTCAAGGAGCACAAGCCCGACGTGCAGGTCGTCGCCGTTGAGCCGTCATCGTCGCCGGTGCTGTCCGGCGGGGCCAAGGGCCCGAACCAGATCCAGGGGATCGGCGCCGGGTTCGTCCCGGCGATCCTGGACACGGACGTCTACGACGAGGTGGTCGCGGTCGATGCCAATGACGCCTTCGCGACCGCCCGTCGCGCCGCAGCCGAGGAGGGTCTGCTCGTCGGGATCTCGTCCGGCGCTGCGATCTGGGCCGCGAACCAGGTCGCCCAGCGCCCGGAGAACGCCGGGAAGACCATCGTCGTGATCATTCCCTCGTACGGCGAGCGGTACCTGTCCACCGCGCTCTTCGCCGACCTGGCCCAGTAGCCAATGGCGCGCACCCGACGCCGCGGCCCGAAGGAAGGCGCTGCGAGCAGCGCACTGAGCTCGGCCGTGAACCTGGTGGCCGACATGGCCCGCGACGTGGAGTGCGTCTTCGAGCGGGACCCGGCCGCACGGTCAAAGGCTGAGGTAGCCCTGGTGTACCCAGGCGTGCACGCGCGTTGGGCCCACCGGGTGAGCAGCGCCCTGTGGCGGCGCAACCACCCGTTGTCGGCGCGGGCCATATCCCAACTGGCCCGCAGCGTGACCGGCGTGGAGATCCACCCTGGCGCGACCCTGGGACCCGGGCTCTTCATCGACCACGGAATGGGTGTGGTCATCGGGGAGACTGCCGAGGTGGGCGAGGATTGCACCATCTACCACCAGGTGACACTCGGGGGCACGAGCCTCGAGCCGGGCAAGCGGCACCCCACGGTCGGCGACCGCGTGACGATCGGCGCCGGGGCCAAGGTGCTCGGGCCCATCGAGATCGGGCACGACTCACGGATCGGCGGCAACGCCGTGGTCGTGCGCGCCGTCGCCGACAACTCCGTTGTTGTGGGTGTGCCGGGGCAGGTCATCGCCCGTACGACGCCGCACACCGCCGAGGACAAGCCGGACCTCGAGCATGCCAACCAGCCCGACCTCATCGGGACGGCCGTCGCCAACCTGCTCGAGCGGGTCGACATGCTGGAGATCACGGTCACGGGCCACGCCAGCGAGTTCCACCTGCACCACACGGGCATCGGCACGTGGGAGGAGTACGAGGACTACTCCATCTGAGGGTCGTCGAGGAGACAGCTGTGCGGTCCGCCTAGCGACGGTGCAGCGATGCCTCGAGCGCCGACATCTGCTCGTCGTCGATGCGCCCGGACTCGTGGTCCAGCGCGCCGTCGACGAGGCGGGCCTGCGGATAGTCACGGCTGGCTGAGCTGAGACTCAGGGCCCGACCCTGCACCGGCCTGGTCAACCAGTACACGATGAGCAGGGGCCACACGACTGTGACCAGTGGCACCCAGATCCACTTGGCTCGGGTCGACAGACCCGTCTGTCTGAGAATGTCGACAACGACGAACGCCCACACGAGGAACAGCGGGATGAAGATCAGGACCCATTCCTCGACGATCTGCAACGTCACAGCTCTGCCCACGCCTTCTCGCCCAGCTCGCTGCGCAGGGCCTGCAGCTCCGGCAACTCGTCAGGGCTGGGCCGCCTCCGACGACGCCACTGATTCCACAGGAGGTTCACCTTCTCGACCTCCAGGAAGAGGGCCCCGACGAAGAACGGGAACAGCGCCACTGCTGCCACCGCCGCTTCGCCGCCCAGGTCCCTTCCGACTGCGATCGCGACCAGCACCCACTCCACCCCGAAGAGCAGGACGGCCAGGCCGGGCACGATGGTTGCTCGGACCGCCGGGGCGATGCGGAGCTTGCTCGCGATCAGCACGAGCAGCAGCGGGATCGCCGCCGCGAACAGACCGAACAGCGCGAAGGGAGCCATAAGCAGCACGAGGAGCACGTCGCGCACCCAGCCCCAGGACCGCGGTTGTGGCGCTGCGGCCGTCGCGATTGCGTGATCCGACGTCTGGGCAGCCTCGATGCGCGACCGGTACGTGCCCCCCAGGTCGACCAGTTGCTCGCGGTCCGGGCCGGCCACGCGGTTCAGCCGGGAGGCCAGCAGCGCCTGGTCGCCGTAGCGCATCGGCGGCTTCTCGGAGGCGTCCACGTCGGTCAGGAGCACCCCGGAGACCGTTTCCAGTGCGTGGGCTTGGTCCCAGTCGGGGTAGTCGGGCGCGACGTGGCGCAACTCAACGTTCACCAGCTCCGTGAGCTCCCGGACGGCCTCGCGATCGTCGGCACCGTCGACAACCTCACCCCGGGACGCCACCCACTGGTCGAGACTGATCGCCTCCCCGATGTTCACCAGCGCCCGGGACCTGAATCCCGCCTTGTTCTCGTAGTGCAGACCCACGGGCACGATGCTGATGCCCTCGACACCGGACGCGCGCGCGCCGAGGACGATCCGGGCAGCTCCGGTACGCACCTCCGCCATGTGCGGCACGTCCTGCGTCACTCCCTCGGGGAAGATCAGCACGAGGTCACCGTCTCCCAGGGCGCTGTAGGCCGAGGCGAACATCTCGTCGTTCGAGGCGCGGCTGCCCCCATCGGCGGCCTTGTGCACGGGGATCATCCCGGCGGCCGTGGCCAGGCGTCCGGCGATCGGCACCTTCCAGATGACGTCGCGTGCAACCACTCGCGGCATCCTCGGCGAGGCGTCGACCAGCAGCACCCCGTCGGAGAGACCGCCGAAGTGGTTGGAAACCGCCATCACTGGCCCGTCAGGCACGGGCTCCACAGGCAGGCGGACATCGATCTCTCGGTAGACGAGATTGGCAGCTCCCCGCGCCATCCGACGGAACACGCCGTGCTTCTTGCCGCCGCCACCCTCCTCAGCCATCTGACGTCCTCCCATAGATGATGTCGGCCACCCTGACGAAGTTCGACGCCGAGAGCAGGTGCCACGCGCCGTGGAGCTGGATCGGGCTGTCTGGGTCACAGGAGGGTGCACCCGTCCTTCCCCCGGCATATGTCGAGAGCCCAGCGGCTGTCATCGCGGCCAGGGTCCCACCCCTGCGGCGGGTCCAGCCGGGTAGCGCCGCCTCGCCGCGACGCGCCCGGACCAGGGGTGTCCCGATCGCCAGCACCAGCAGCGCAGGGATCGGCAGGTCGTGCATCGCCCGGGCTCCGGGCGGCTGCGGTCCGTGGAACGCCACGCTGCCGAGCCCGACGAGAGCCAACATCGACGAGTACAGCCGGACCTGCCTGCGTCGCCCGAGGTCACCCTGATGGTGCCTGGCCATGACCACGGCACCCGCAACGACGTAGCCGAGGCTTGTGACGGTGTTGACCGGCTGAGCGACCAACCCGGGGCGGAGCCGCTCGCAGTCGCTGGCCCCGATGCGGCCCTCTTGCGGGTCGGCCGCACCGTCGCTCACCTCGGGCATGGCTCAGCACCTCCTGCAACACGCACACGCTCGGCTACGACGTGTCCATCGTTGCAGACTCCGGCGCCACAAGTGGGAGACGGGCGGTCGGGGTGGCGCGATCGGCGCCCGGGCCAGCTGGCGATCAAGTTGCCGGCACGAACCACGGACTCAGTGCCACCTGGCGCGACGTCAGCACCGGCACCGCAGTCCCAGTAGGCCTCGAAGAAGAGCGCATTTGTCTCCTCAGGCCAGCAGCGCGGGTCAGACCGGCTCCCAGGTGTGCACGGGCTCGTTGGTGTGCATCCGGGCCACATACTCCTGGGTCATCCGACGCAGGGCCTCCCAACGGTCCAGGCCACGGGATTCGAAGGCCCGTACTGACGCGGCCTGCCAGACGGCGCCGTTCTGCCCTGTCGTGCAGCGCCCCTCGATGATCCCCAGAAGCCGCTCCCGGATGCTGTCCTCGACCCCCAGCTCGCGCAGACCCTCATGGGCTTGCGGCAGGAGCCGGCGCAGAGCAAGCTCCCCCACCGGGACGTCGCCCATCTCCGGCCAGTAGACCGAGGCATCCATCCCCCGGATGGCCGCCCGTGTGAAGCTCTCCTCAGCCGCGCCGAAGGACATCCGCGACCACACCGGACGCTCCTCATGGGCCAGGTGATGCACAGCCCCGAAGTAGAAGGCCGCGTTGGCGATGATGTCCACCACCGTCGGCCCGGCCGGGAGGACCCGGTTCTCCACCCGCAGGTGCGGATGGCCATTCGCCACGTCGTACACCGGTCGGTTCCACCGCCAGACCGTGCCGTTGTGCAGTCGCAACTCGTGCAGCGACGGGGTTCGACCCGCGGCCAGCTCGGCCACAGGATCCTCATCGTCGACGACGGGGAGCAGCGCCGGGAAGTAGGTCAGGTTCTCCTCGAACAGGTCGAAGACGCTGGTCACCCACCGCTCGCCGAACCAGACCCTCGGCCGGACCCCCTGTGCCTTCATCTCCGCCGGGCGGGTGTCGGTGGCCTGCGTGAACAGGGCGATCCGGGTCTCGCGCCAGAGCTCGGACCCGAGGAAGAATGGTGAGTTGGCGCCCAGCGCAACCTGCGCGGCGGCCAGGCACTGGGCGGCGTTCCACGAGGCAGCGAAGTCATCCGGGCTCACCTGCAGGTGGAACTGGACACTGGTGCACGCGGCCTCGGGGGCGATCGAGTCCGCGAAGACCTCGAGGTGCTCCCGCCCGCCGCGGATGTCGATGTGCAGGTCCTCGCCACGCGCGAGGAGCAGCTGCTCGTCGAGCAACGCATACCGGGAGTTGCTGCTGATCGCCTCCGTGGTCATGTCCTCCGGGCGCAGGGTCGGCAGGATACCGACCATCACCATGCCGGCGCCCTCGGCGCGAGCCCGCTCCTGGGCAGCGTTGAGCTGCTCGCGCATCTGCTCCTCGTACGTGCGCCCCCCGTCGCCCACCATGCTCTGCGGCGGGATGTTGATCTCGAGGTTGTATCTGCCCAGCTCCTGGACGAAGGCCGGGTTGTCGATGCGGGCCAGCACCTCCTCGTTGCGCATGGCAGGCAGGCCCTCGGGATCCACCAGGTTGAGCTCGACCTCCATCCCCGTGAGCGGCGCCTCGAACTCGAAGCGATCCTCGGCCCTGAGCATCTGGGCGAGTACATCGAGACACTGATGCACCTTGTCGCGGTAGCGCTGCCGGTCCTCCCGACTGAATGTTCGCCCCGCCACGTCCTCGCCCATAGGGGAAGCGTGCCCCATCCGGTCGCCCAAGGTCGCGCGGTGCGGCTGCCGGAGCCCACCAACTCGAGATACTGACCAGCGGGACACGCTCCCGGGGCTTCTCGATGCCTGGATCGACAGCGGCGCACACCATCGCGCGAACGCTGTGGCGCTGTGCCACGATCGGACGAGACGGAACTGCTCGCCCCCGGCGAGCACACCCCTTCGACGGGAGCACGGACGATGCCCGACCTCGACAAGCCGCCCTCCGACGACGCCGCGAATTCCCCTCTTTCCGGGGTTGACCTGAGCCCGAAGGTCATCATCGGGATCGTCATTGCCGTGGTGTGTCTGGTCTTCGTGTTCAGCAACACCGCGCAGGTGACCTTCAAGTTCCTGTGGCTGGAGGTGTCGGCATCCGGATGGGTGTTCCTCTTCCTGCTGCTCGCACTCGGGTTCCTGGCCGGCCTGCTGATCGGACGCAACCGCTACCGGACCAAGTAGCGCCGGCCGCCATCGCAGCTCCGGCCGGCGGTGCTGGGCGGGTCGCAACGGCTGGAGCACCCACGAGCTGGATCAGACGCGGTTCGACTCCGCTCGGGGTGACGGCGCGCCCCCACGCGATGACGCATGCACCACTGCCAGCATCCCGCGCAGGAACACCGAGTTCAGCGGCTCGACGGCCCGTGCCGCGGTGGCCGGCCGGCTCGCATGCAGGATCCCGAGGGCTCGGGCCAGGGCGTGCGGCCCGGCCCCGTCGAGGGTGTCGATCAGCAGCTCGCCAAGCGTCCCCCGCTCGATGGCCATCGTCACCATCCGGTCGAAGGTGTTCTCGGGGGTGAACACCCGCGCCTCCCGGGGCACCATCGAGTGCGCGTCGAACCTGCAGACCTCATCGCAGACGCCGCACCCCAGGCACTTCTCCGGGTCCACGATCGCCCAGTACTTGCGCTTGCCCTTGCCCTCGTTGTCGACCATCGTGATGGCCTCCGCAGGGCAGGCACGGAAGCACTTCTTGCACCCCCGGCACATGTCGAGGTCCACGTGCGCGAGCCAGTTCGAGCTGACGATCGCGCCGGTGATGCCGTAGCGGCGGATGGACTGCATCATCCCGCAGCAGCAGCCGCAGCAGTTGCACATGTAGCTGATGCCGCTCCTGACGTTGTCCGCCGTCTGGGCCAGCCCGGCTGCCTTCGCTGTCGACAGGATCTCCAGGCCCTCGTCGTTCGAGATGGGTTCGGCGATGCCCGCTCGCACAAGGGCATCGGCCGCCCCGCCGAACGTCAGGCAGGTTCGGGTTGGGGCGTCGCACGCCTCACCGATGAGGGCGGCATGCGTCCGGCACGGGCACAGTGACACGGCCACACTCGGCGCCTCCGAGACGATGTGCGTGGCCAGCTCCCAGTCGAGCACCTCGACCTGGGGGTCCTCTGGGAGCGACTCCTCGCGCACCAGCGAACGTCCGATCTGGGTGCTGCCCTGGAACACCGAATGGGCGAACGACTCGTCGTTGTACATGTACTCGTGGAAGAGCTGGGCAAGTTGCTCCATCGGGGCGTCCTCGCGCACCCGCATGAACGTGAACTCGAAGAACCCGATCACGACCGGCGCGAGCGCGACGTAGCGCTCCCCCTTGTGGTCGAGATCCATGACGAGGCCCTTGGCCGCCATCTCGTCGACCATCGGGCCAAGATCAGCCGCGGTGTGCCCTGTGCGCCGAGCCAGGGTCTTCATCGAGCAGACCGTCGGCATCCTGGCAGCGATCTCCGCCTCCTCCACGGAGAACAGCAGGCGCAGGATCTGCTGGAACACCGTGGAGTCCGGCGCCCCCGTGGGCATGCGGTCCAGTCGCTGCTGCAGGCGCTGGTAGGCGAGGTCAGGATCGGCCAGGGTATGCCCCATGGTGGGCCTCCTTGCGGGACGGACTTCCGTCCAGTCAACCCCCTTCCCCCCGCCGATCTCAGGGTCGAAGGTCACACGTCCATGCCGGAGCGGCGCGGCTGATCCGGGTTCCGGCGGACGACTGCTGCGGCGCCGACCCGTCAGCCGGTGCTGGACGCCACCACGCGCCCCGACCACACGGACTTCGCTCCGGAGTCCCCCACCCGAACGACCCACACGAGCGCGGCCACGGCGACGATGACCGCAACGATCGCCACCACCATCCGCAGCCCGCGGCGTGGTGCCCGATCGCCCTCCGGGGTACGCCGGTCGATCAGCCACAGGACGATCACGGCAAGCATCAGCGCCACCGCGAACGCCGGCATGAGCTCGCCCAGGTCCGCATGGTCGAATCCGGGCTCAGCCAGCCGATCGGCCATGGCCTCGCCGGACTCCTTGGCAACGAAGCTGGCCCCGGCTGCGACCACTGATGCACCGACGACGAGCCAACCGCAGCGACGGGAGAATTGCGGCCAGACCGCCATCGCAATCAGGCCCAGGGCAGCCAGCGGGACCAGCACGACCGCAGCGTGCACGACCAGCGGGTGCACCGGCAGGCCGTTGATGAGGTCAAAGGGGCCGCCGGTCTCAGCGGCCAGTACGTGAACGGCGTCCGTCCCTCGGGTCACGGCTCCTCCTGGGACTGCTGACGGCTGATGGATGATGGACGATGGATGACCAGTCAACCACCAATCCGCGCATCCGACGCCGTCCGACCCCCGCCGATACGGTGATTGCCGGCCCCTTCTCGACCCGGGGCGAGCGGCTCAACCCACGGTGGATCCATGACCCGCCGCACCGGGCGCCAAGGTAGCCGCGAGCGCGTCGGAATCGGTCACCGGGAGGTCGCACACGAAGCCCCGACAGGGATAGGCAGTCGGCAGGCCTCGGACAGCAGGACGGTCGACCAGCAGCGGCACCGACGACGCTGCCTCCGGGCTGACCGCCACGACCAGCCCCGGCGCCGTGGACAGCAGCGCTGTGCGATGCAGGTCCGAGCCGGGTGCGGTCCCGGGTGCGATCCCGTTGGCGGTCCCGTTTGCGGGCAGCACCACGGCAACCTGGATCGGCCCGGCCAACCGCGCGGTGACCGCGGACAGGGTCCACCCGGCGAACCGGGGCGCCCGTCGCGCGATCGGGAGCAGCGCTGCCAGGGACGCGTCGGCGGCACGCAGATACGTGGCATCGCCGGTCAGCGCCCCGAGCGTCCGAAGCACCAGCGCGGTGGCTGAGGCTCCGGACGGGGTGACCCCATCGCTCGGGTCGGCCGGGCGACGGATGAGCCGGGGAGCGTCCTCGGCAGTGTCGTAGAAGCCGCCGTCGGAATCCGGGAACCGGAGCAGGATGGTGTCGACGAGTGCCCTCGCCGTCGTGAACCAGCGCTGGTCGCCGGTCACCTGATAGAGCACCAGCAGACCCTCGGCCAGGTCGGCATAGTCCTCCAGGACCCCTGGCGCCTGCGTGCTGACCGTGCCACCGAGGGAGATCCGCGCAAGGTGCCGCGACTCGGGCTCCCAGTGCAGGTCGACGAGCAGCTCGGCGCACTGAACCGCCGCACCCAGCCACTCCGGCTCGCCAAGGAGGGCGCCGGCCTCAGCCAGGGCGGCGATGGCCAGGCCGTTCCACGCCGTGACCACCTTGTCGTCGCGCATGGGCTGCTCCCGATGGCTCCGGGCGGCCAGCAGGACCGACCGGCACGACTCCCAGCGATCGGGATCGTCGGGATCGGCGCGCAGCTGCAGCACGGAGGCGCCACGCTCGAACGTTCCGCCCGGGGTGACGCCGCACAGTGTCCCAACCCAGGAACCGTCATCGGGGCCGAGGACCTCCACGAGTTCCCGGGGCGTCCATACGTACGCCGCACCCTCACGACCCTCGCTGTCGGCATCCAACGCTGAGGCGAATCCCCCTTGGGGGGTCCGCATGTCGGCGAGCAGGAACTCGGCTGTCTGGGTGGCGATCCGTTGCGCCAGGGGGTCCCCCGTCGCCCGCCACCAGTGCAGGTAGACCCGCAGCAGCTGTGCGTTGTCGTAGAGCATCTTCTCGAAGTGCGGGACGACCCAGTCGGCATCGACGCTGTACCGCGCGAACCCGCCGGCCAGCTGGTCGTACATACCGCCGCGAGCCATCGCCTGCATCGTCACCGAGGCCATTGCCAGAGCTCGATCGTCAGGCTGGCCGGCAGTCCGTGTCAGGGCATCGGCGCGCAGGAGGAACTCCAGCACCATCGACGGCGGGAACTTGGGTGCGCCGCCGAAGCCACCCCGAACGGCGTCGAACTCCGCAGCGAGCACACCCACAGCCCCGGTCACGTCGGCCAGTTCCGGCTCGCCTCCGGGCGAACCCGCCGGCTGGACTCGCCGCTCGAGTGCGGCGTGGATCTGGTCCGCTGCCCCATCGACCCGGGACCGATCCGTGCGCCAGACGTCGTCGACCCCGCGCAGGACATCGGTGAAGGACGGCATCCCGCCGTGGGCGACCGGGGGGAAGTAGGTTCCGGCGAGGAAGGCGCGCGCGTCGTGGTCGAGGAAGACCGTCATCGGCCACCCGCCTCGCCCCGTCAGGGCCTGGGTGGCCTCCATGTAGACGGCGTCGATGTC
>Ga0316197_10001693_pt1 | contig 15678 bp, 8 predicted proteins | sample OudBiesiAoxic_MG_FD_204939 | JGI IMG/M metagenome (GOLD analysis project Ga0316197, IMG submission 204939) | Coastal sediment microbial communities from Oude Bieten Haven, Netherlands - site A oxic | ecosystem: Environmental > Aquatic > Marine > Coastal > Sediment | place: Netherlands... | reverse complement strand
ATGAATGCCATAACAATGCAGCCTACAACAGCGACGCCTCCGTAATATAAAAACGTATTTGCTGCGCCCATGTTCTCTAATTGCCAAGGGAAAAACTGCTGAATACTCCAGCTAGAAATACTCTGTACTAAGGCGGCAAAGGGTAGCGCAACACTGCGTACTCGGCTTGAAAATATCTCCGAGAATATCACCCACATTATTGGCCCTATCGACATATTAAAGGCGGCTAAAAATGCAAATAAGCCAAATAAAACATACGCAGGACTAATATTTATAGAAGCATTAATAATTGCACCGGTAACAACTGGTAGCTCTTTTTTACTATAAATAGTGGCTAAATCTGCTTTTAGTGCAACATCGGTGCTGTATATTTTATTTTCGAAAACGTGCAGCTTTGTAATATCTACTTTTTGCTCTGCAACTTTGGTTATTGCTTCACTGCTGAGTGAGTACGTGGCATTTTCAAAACCATACCAAATTGATACATGCGCAACAGCAATAAGCAGCAAACCGGTAATTGTTAATGTTCTTCTGCCGAGTTTTTCAACAAAGAATATGGCGACCAATGTAAATAATACAGATACCGCACCAAGTACTATTGTTTGTAAAAAAGAGTTTTCGACGCTCATACCTATTTGTTCAAATACCGTAGGTGCATAAAACAATACGGCGTTCATGCCAGTTGCACCCTGCACTACTGCGTAACATACAGCAAGTAGCACAACAAAACGCATAGGTTTACTAAACAATACTTTAAGTTGCTCTAGTGCACTGTTTTTTGAATCTTCTTGAATGGTTGCTTTAATATCATTAAGTACTACTTCGGTATCGGCGTTATTTATTCCCATACCTTTGAATACAGCACGTGCTTCTTCGTCGCGTTGTTTGCTCATTAACCACCGCGGCGATTCAGGAATCGTCATTAATAACGAAAACCAAATAATATTAGGCACAATTTCAAAGCCAAGCATATAACGCCAAATATTGGCTTCATTTAACCATTCAATTGAGCCCATGTTTTTGACAAAAAAGTAATTAACAACAAACGCAAATAAACTACCTAACGTTATAAGTAACTGATTAACTGATACAAATTGGCCGCGTTTATTAGCGGGTGCAATTTCACCAATATACATGGCTGAGACGGTTATGGAGGCAAATGCGACCCCTCCTATAAAGCGTCCAACAACCAGCATGGGGTAACTTACCGCAAAAGCAGAAATAATCGTAGAGAGTGAATACGTTAAAGCAATGCCAATAAGTACCTTTTTACGACCAAATTTTTGGCATAAAGTACCTGTAAAAAATAGTGCGATGATTACGCCAACAATGGCGCAACCCACTACATTACCTGTTTGTAAACTGGTTAGCTCAAACTGCGAACTAACATAGCGTAACGCCCCCGATATATTGGCCGCGTCTAGGCCAAATACAAATCCGCCAAATGCTGCAATGAGGGAGTACTTAATTGCTTTTGTTGATTGTGTGTGTGTGTCTTTCAATGTATTACCCTTAGTTTTATTTTTATACTTTTACTGTGTTGGTAATGAGTGCTCTACAACATATAAAAGAATAACATTGATAGAATTAGTAAAAACAATATAAACATATGATGTTTATATGTGCAATGTGTTTTTCCTCTCACATCTAATTAATATAAGAGGAAAAAACACAAAATTAATATTTAAAGTGAATACGTAAAATTAAAAGCCGTCTATTTTAACGCAAGGCTCAAATACGCCTTTTACCGCATTTTTAAATGCAAGCGTAGCGCCGTGAGGTATAGCATTAAATGGGGTATCTTCTAGGCCACATTGTGCTGACGTTACGTAAAGTGTTGTACCATCGTCGCCAAACGCTGGGCATGTAGGGCGAGGTGTTTGAGTCGCTAAGCTTTGAATTACCTTAGCTTCGGGCGATATGCAATCTACACGTGCGCCATCCCAAAGTGCAATCCACATGTTGCCTTCGCTATCAATTACAGCGCCATCAGGTGATACAGCTGAGCTTGAATAGTCAAAAAACAACACACTTTCTCCTATTGGCGAACCCGTAAGTGAGTCGACGTCAAATCGGTAAATTTTTTGCGTTTTTGAATCTGCGTAATAAGCTCTAGCACGCGACTTATCAAAACAAATACCATTGGGTATGGTTAAATCACTAACAACTTGAGTAAGTACGCCGTTGTGAAAACGATATATTGCCCCTTCGTTTTCGTGAGCATCGCCGTGCATTGTGCTTATCCAAAACCCACCCCACGGATCGGCACGCCCATCGTTACTGCGGTTGTCAGGTTTATCTGCTTCAACGCTGCACAAAAAAGTTTGCTTATGCGTGCTGGTATTATAGGTATTTAGGCCTTTATCACTTGCTAGTAATAGGGTTTCATTGTTTACCCAAGCCAGAGCGGTAACCATATCATCTAAGCGTTGCTCAACTTTATGGTCGCCTTTTTTGCTGTGCAAAATATGGTTTGGAAAATCAACCCAATAAAGCGTTTGTGTGATCGGGTGCCACAAAGGCCCCTCGCCTACAAAATTTAGTGTGCTGTCAAAAACAGTCGCTGTAATTGTATTCATTTAATTCTCTAAACAAGTTACCAGTTAGTATGTGAACCATCACGCTTTGATAAATGCGGTGCTTCGGTTTCTACAGGGGTTGCCAATCTAAACGCGGCTTCATTCACTTCAACACCTAAACCAGGTACTTCAGGAATAGTAAACTTATTGCCTGTTAATACATGCTGCTTAGGAAAAAGAAGTGGATCATGAGCGCCAAACTCACTAAACGGACCTTGGTGCGTTTCCATTAAGCCTAAATTTGGTAGCGCTGCTGCAAAGTGATTTGTGGCTGCTGTACACACAGGGCCAAGCGGGTTATGTGGCATAACATCGATATAATGTGCCTCAGCCCAACCAGCCACTTTCATTGCTTCTGTTAAGCCACCAATGTTACACACATCTACACGTAAATATTGAGTAAGCCCTTGTTCTATATAAGGCTTAGCTGCCCATTTAGAACTAAACTCTTCACCAATAGCAAAAGGAATATGCGTTAAAGTACGCAGCGTTTTATACGCATCAGGAGATTCATGACGAATCGGTTCTTCAATAAAATCAAGTGTATCGGGCTTTAAACGTTGGCAAAACGAAGCTGCCTCAGCCACGCTTAATCTGTGGTGGTAATCAATACCGAGTGTAATATCAGGCCCGAGTACTTTACGCAGCTCATTTAAGCAACGCGCTGTGCGCGTTATAGATTCTTGTGGTTCAAAAAACACAGGGTCGTCAAAACGACTCGGTATCACTCTTATTGTTGTCCAACCTAGAGCTATAAGTGCTTTTGCTTCTTTAACTAAATCGTCAAATTTATCAGGATCGGCCTCTGTATAACAACACGCAAAACACGCTATATGTTCGCGTTGTTTGCCCCCTAACAACTGATAAACAGGCACTTGTAGTGACTTACCTAAAATATCATAAAGAGCAATATCAATGGCTGAAATAGCAGCCGTAATTACACGGCCCCCTTCAAAGTAATGGCTGCGGTAAAGCTCTTGCCAAATACGGCCAATTTTACGTGGATCTTGTCCTTTCAAAAATCCAGCAAAGTGATGTATCGCGCCAATAACTGCTTGCTCTCGATTTGATAAGCCCGATTCGCCCCAGCCAACTATGCCACATTCGGTTACTACTTTTACTAATAGCTGATTACGTTTTCCTACGCAGCCTAAAAGCGCTTCAACAGATTCTATTTTCATTATTATTACCTATGCGTTATTAAGGTTGAGTTGCTGGTAAACGGTATTTATCCATGCGGTCTATATCGTATTTTTCGTATTTTCTTTTTAATAACCAGCGCGGACGCTCTAACGTTAATTCCCATTCAAACAATGATTTAAACATAGTTTTAACACGTTCAGGATTTTTTGCTGCTAAATCTGTTTGTTCACTAATGTCTGTGCTTAGGTCGTATAGCTCTGCTGGGCGGTCTGGGTAACGAATAAGTTTCCAATCGTTATCGCGTATTACAGCTCTGTTTTCTTTTTTCCAGTACATCACTTTATGTGGGCGTTCTGTGTTTTTACCTTGAATATAAGGGAGTAAATCAACGCCATCAATATCATTACCTAACGCCTTACCTTGTGCGGCACTGTAAAAAGTAGGCAGTAAATCTAGTGTGCTTACTGGGTAGTCGTAAGTCGAACCTGGTTTAATATGTTTTGGCCAGCTAATTAAAAATGGTACACGAATGCCCCCTTCTAACTGGTTTGATTTAGTCCCTGCAAGTGGTGCATTATTTGAGGCGTTTTTATCAGATGGGCCACCGTTGTCGTTTGAAAAAACCACAATAGTATTTTCATCTAAGCCTAGCTCTTTAAGTTTATCAAGTACATAACCACTGGCTCTGTCTAACCCTAGGGTCATTGCAGCAAGCTCTTTACGTTTACCCGTTAAGTTTGGAAACTTAGCTAAATCTTTAGGATCTGATTCAAGCGGAGTGTGTACCGCGTTAAAAGCTAGGTAGATAAAAAAGGGTTTATCTTTGTTTTGTTCAATGTATTTAGCGGCTTCTTTACCTAACTCGTCGGTTAAGTACTCTTTTGGCTCTTCGTAATTACCAAAGTCGCGTTCTAATTTTTTATCAAAAAAATGTTTGTTTCCATTTTTCATTTCTTGTTCTGAATAGTTAAAGTAGCTTCTGTCGCCACCTCTAAACCCTAAAAAAGTATCAAAACCACGTTTTAAAGGATGAAACCTGTCGGCGTCACCTAAATGCCACTTACCAAATACCGCTGTTTTATAACCCTGCTCTTTAAGATAATCGCCCATTGTTTTTTGATCTAATGGCAAGCCCATATCTGCACCTTTAAGTGCTGAGTTATCGCTCATAAAACCAGGTACGTTAATTTCTTCGTAACCAAAACGTTGCTGGTACTTACCCGTCATTAAACCTGCGCGTGAAGGGCCGCAAGTAGAATCACTTACGTAACCTTGAGTAAATCGAACACCGCTTTGGGCAAGTTTATCTAAATTAGGTGTTTTAAGCTGCGTACTACCTTGAAAGCCAAAATCACCAAAACCTGCGTCATCAGCAAAAATTAAAACAATATTAGGTTTTTCTGTTTGTGCTTTTGCCATTGCATTAGCACTAACGCAAAAGCCTAAACATACAGAAAGAAGAACAAGTAGCTTATTCATCACAGTTTCCTATTTAATATAATAGTTAAGCACATAGTTAAAAAACATTAATTACACCATAGCTAACATATTGGTTATATTAGACTATTACGGCTAGTTAATTTAATGGTTGAGTTGTAAATAATGCGTTTATAAATCACAATATCGCTACACTAAACAAAACATAACAATATTGCAAACATATGATGTATGATATTTTGAAATTAATTTTTCAATTTCTCACTATTACTTAAGCCTAATAACAGTGTCAGTTTAAAGGCAAAGCCTATTTACTGTGTGCTTAGCTGCGGCCCGTTATTTAGTTTTAAGTATGCATTAGTGTGCTATTAAAGGTGGATTCTAAAATGATAAATATAAAAAACAGCCTTTTTGTTGTTCTTTTTTTATTCAGCTGTTTTTCAGCGATTGCAAATGATGAGTGCCAGTCTTGTCATCAACAACAAACCCTCGATTGGAAACAATCAGACCATGCAAACTCAATGGCTTTAGCCAATAAAGATACCGTGCTTGGTGATTTTAATAATATAACTGCGACCCATTTTTCTCAAAAAGCCGTATTTTATAAAGAAAAAGAGGCCTTTTTAATTGATTTGACCGAGCAAGGTACTAAAAAAACGTACACCGTAAGTTATGTATTTGGCTTTGACCCCCTGCAACAGTATTTAATTGAAGTTGAAAAAGGCAAATACCAGGTATTTCCTTTTGCATGGGATAGTCGCGCTAAATCACTAGGCGGTCAGCGTTGGTACGCCAACTACGCTAACGAGGATGTAAAACCCAGCGACCGTCTCCATTGGCTGCAACCTCTGCAAAACTGGAACGGCATGTGCGCCGATTGCCATTCTGATAATTTAAAGCGTAATTACACTACTGAAAAAGAAAGCTTTGATACGCACTTTTCGAATATAAATGTGGGCTGTAAATCTTGCCACAGCGATATAACGGATGAACATAAAACTAAAAAAATAATAAAGACAGCTCAAACAAGCCCTACCAATATGTCGCAGTGGAAAATAATTGGCGATAACAAAATTGCTACTTGGCAAGGTGAGCCGCGCGATAACAGCTTTATGCAAGGCTGTTATGCATGTCACTCGCTTAGAAGCCCATTAACCGATGGCTTTGATAACAGCCAAGCGTTTTTGGATCAATTTAGCCCTTCATTTTTAGAACCGAATTTGTATCACGCCGATGGCCAAATTAAAGAAGAAGTGTATGTGTTTGGCTCTTTTGCACAAAGTAAAATGTACAAAGCCGGGGTTAACTGTGTTGATTGCCACGATAAACACACCATGAAAGTTAAAACAAAAACGAATGGGCTGTGCTTACAGTGCCACAGTGCCAGCGAATATAACAAACCCGAGCATCATCGCCATAAAGAACAATCAACCGGTGCACAATGTGTTAGCTGCCACATGCCAACCAACAGATACATGGGCGTTGATGACAGACGCGACCACAGCTTTAAAATTCCGCGCCCTGACATATCAATAAAATACGATACACCCAATGCGTGTGTGCAATGCCACGACGGTCAAACAAACGAATGGGCAGCAAGCACGCTTGAAAAATGGCATGGTAAAGCACCGCCATTAAGTGCAAGCGAGCACAGTATGCTTGAGTTACGCTCATTAAAAGCGATATCGCAAAATGCACATATGAGCTTAATTAATGACTTTTCGTTAAATGAAATAGACCGCGCCAGTGCAATTGCCTATTTAGGTAATTCGGGCGCTGAGCTAAACGATGCCACAGTAAAAAGTTGGGTTAACTCGCCGCTTCCGCTTATTCGCTTAGCGATTGCTAAAGTGGGCTTTTTACTCCCCGAAGCAGAGCGCTTAAAAAGCTATAAGCAACTATTAACCGACAAATTAAAGTCGGTGCGTGTTGCTGCAGCGCAAAACCTAAGCCAAACAACAGCGCAGTTAAACGGGCTTAATCAATCAATTATAGAGCTTGCACACGCCAATACTGTCAATACATGGCGCGGTGAAGGTAACATAAATCAAAGTATGCTCGCGCTTAATAAACAAGACATAAACGGTGCTATAACGTCGTTACAAAAAGGCATTAGCGTTGACCCTTACTTTGATGCAAGTTATGTAAATTTAGCCGACATTTATTATCGCCTTGGTCAAACAGCGAAAATGCAAAGCACGTTAAATAGTGGTTTAAAAGCAGTACCTACCTCTGCGCCGCTACATTATGCAAACGGTATGGCGCTTATTAGAAGCGGTAACAAACCCGCTGCAGTTGATTCATTTAAACACGCAATGACACTTGAGAGTAATAACGTGCAATACGCTTATTTGTACTTTTTAGCGCTAGATAGCATTGGCTCAACAGCGCAGGCCGTGAGTGAATTAAAGCTCAAAATTGGTGCTTATAATAATGCACAGCAGCTCAAAAAATTAGGAATGAGCTTTGCTCAAAAGCTTAAAAATGCTGAGGATTACCACTTTTTTGCTCGTTTAAAATAATTTTTAAAAATTGAATTATTTTTCATTCTAAATTTGTAATTTAGATTAGAGATTAAAATTCAACCACTTAACTTAATAATCTTGTGTTACTTAAACGGTAATACAAGGTTATAAGCTCAATATTACAAGCAACATTTAATAAACAAGTAATCAACACATTGCACTTACAAACATCATATGTTTAAATTGTTAGAATGAATCATTCGTGATTATTTACACTTCTTGATTGCTTATAGCTTTATCGCAATTAAGAGTCGCTGTTTAATTAGCCTGATTCTAAATAACAGATACTGCCGTTGCATTATCTGCACACAGTAATTATGAAGAAACGGAGTGGTTAAAATGCTTAAACACAGTAAATTGCATACAGCAATATTACTTGCATGTTGTTCTTTATCAGCTTTCACACACACGGCATATGCACAAGAAGAAACAACCGCAAAGCAAGCTAAAAGCAATTCAGACGATTTTGAAGTTATTTTAGTGAGCGCACAAAAACGCGATCAAGCATTAAAAGAAGTTCCCTCTTCAATCGAAGTGCTAAGCGGTGATTTAATTCAAGAAATTGGTATAGATAATGGGTTTGATTTAGTCACCTACTTACCTGGTTTTGGCATTGATGACAGCAGTGAAATACGAACTACAACATTAAAAACACGTGGTATAGGCACTTTTACAAATTCAATTGGCTTACAGTCTTCCAACCTAGTCGTTATAGATGGCGAAGTATTACCTCGCCAATCAATGCTTAACTTACCTATTTCAGATGTACAGCGTGTAGAAGCAATGCGCGGCCCACAAGGGACTTTATTTGGCCAAAACACATCAACAGGCCTATTGCATTATGTAACTAAAAAGCCGCAACTAGATGACCGAGTTTCAGGCACGGTTAGAGCACAGGTTACTGAGTTTGATGGCACTGATTTTAGCGGCACCGTAAATGTACCACTTAACGAAAACTGGGCAGCTCGATTTAACGCGCAATACAGTGATATTGATGGTTGGATAAAAAACACCATGCCTGGTGAAGAAGATTACACCATAGGCGCAAAAACAACGAAAGCTGGTCGCGGCCAACTTTTATACGATAATGGCCAAGAATTAAACGTACTATTTCGCTTAGAATATTCAGAGACAGACACAAATTGTTGTTCTCTTACTCGTTTAGGTGGAATAAACCCAGATTTTGGCCCTCGTCCAATCGTTAATGTAAAAGATGATGGCACTATTGAAGGCACAACCTATAACCGTGTAAATCCTGAGTCTACTTTTGAAGAAGCCGGCGGCCCAGTTACATCGCGTAATGCAGAAGGTAACTTTGGTAGAACAGAAAATTTTGGCTTTTCAATATCGGCTGATTACTACCTAAATGATGAAATTACACTTAGCTATAATGGTAGCTACAGAGATTTTGATTTATATAACAGTTCAGCATTTTTCACTATTAATTTTCCTGTAGAGCGAACCGCTTTTGGTGGTAACGAATCGGTTGATGTTCTTCAACAAGAATTTCGTATTTCGTCATTTAATAATGAAAAATTTGATTGGGTATTAGGTCTTTTTTACCATGATACCGATGGTCAGCGCTCTGAAATACGTGACGGCTGTATTGCAGGTAACCGTGGCTTTATTGAAGGCGGCGAATTAACAGGGTGTTATTCAAAGCAATCTACCGATGCTTTTTTAGCTAACTATGCAACTACTGGCGATGACGACCGCTCATTACTAACGCCTTCTCGCTTACTAAATAGTGGTGATTTTACAACTGGTTTTGAAAACGTCGCTATTTTTGGACAACTTGAATACCAAATAACTGAGCAATTAGATGCTACTTTTGGTTTTAGATTATTACACGAAAAAAGTGATGCAACCTTTGCTCGTACAGATTTGGCAACACCTTCTACAGGTGTTGGAATGGAAACATTCAATGAAGTATTAGAACTTGCTCAAACAGATCCATCGCTTATTTTACGCCAAGACGCACCAACTAAATTTGATAACTCAGACACGGCCTTTATATACAAAGCGGTTGTAGGGTATGACTTTACTGATGATATTCGCGGTTATGTAAATTATTCTACCGGCTATAAAGGGGCATCTTACTTTGTAACAACAAATACCGACCCTGCCGATGCAGACAACTTCCCTACCGATCCTGAAAACTCTTCAAACTTTGAAGTAGGTCTGCGTTCAGCGTATTTTGACAATGATTTACTGTTTAACTTTACGTACTTTGATATGAGAGTTGACGATTATCAAGTACGTGCCAGCCGTGTAATAGATGAAGAAAATAACATTATTTTTGCAGGCTATGTAAACGCAGCACAAGCACGTTCAACCGGTATTGAAGCCGATGTAGTGGTTAAAATATCAGATAAATTAAAGTGGTCGTTTAACTACGCTTATTTTGATGCACGCTACGAGGACTTTTCTGATACACCTATAAACTGTCCTGCTGGTGATGGTGGTTTACTTGCTTCTCGCTGTACTACTGATTCAACAGGCAATCAGAGCTTTGATCAAACAGGTTTATCTTTCCCTAATAATGCTGAGCAACAATTTTTAAGTACTATTTCATATAATACACAAATTGCTGATACAGGCTGGAATGCTAATACACGTGCAGTTTGGCGTTATAATGGCAGCCACACGCAATCAATTAACGAACTTGCCTTTGGCGAATCAGCTAACCCATCGTCAAGCATTTGGGATGGTTACTTAAGCGTAAGCAAAGATAACTTACAGTTTAGTGTATTCATTAAAAACTTATTTGATAAGTCGTACACTACTCGCCAACGTATAAACTCTGAAGGGTTTGGGGAAGCATTCTACCCTCGAGATTGGAGTCGTTATGTGGGTGCAAGCGTTCAATATAGCTTTTAATTAAAGTCTGTATTTAGGGACGATGAAATCGTCCCTAATTTGAAAAAATCAACATCTACCTCATACTAAAACATTTGGTAAATTCAACTTTGAAGTACATAACCGCTAAGCAACTATAACTCTCATATGCTCGCCATTAATTTGTCTTTACTATGAAACCTTCAACGTCTGATAGTGCTACTTTTTGAAATCAGTAGATTTAGGCCAATATTGTCGCAATAATCTATTCGTGCTTTCATTCAACCTTTGCTGCCAGTATGTGTAAAGTAAACACCGCACTTTAAACTTTGTGTCACTTTTCATGATAATACGATTAGTTCTAACGTGATTTACAGTCTGGGCGGTTACGCTCATCAAATGCGTCTTGTGCTTATTTGAAGCGATAGCTAGGTTTACCTGTGTTGCGATCAGTCTGTATTCAACTGACCACTTCTTTTACCTATACAAGCTATGCATTTACTATTTGGATCCAAGTTTCTTTATAATAATATTTAGGGCACGTTGATCTTTGGTAATTGGATTTTCAGCAGTATGTTTGGTGTTTATGCAAGGCGGGGCCTATGTAGTGTGGCTGTTCCCCATAAATAGGCGATAATGCAGCATAGATGCTAAACATGCGTGCCATTTAGGGCTGCTTATAGGGACAGCCAATTCTTTGCTACTCGGTTTTTATTATTCTTACATGGATGAAAACCAGTGGGTAACGCAGGAGCTGTTACCGAGCCCACTACGTTACAAACCTCACGCCGCGATTAAATCCCCCCTAGATTGAACGAATTTCAATCTACAACGTTCAACACGCCCTAATAGTATTATTGAAGTTCATCTATTTGCTTGGGAGTTTGAAAAAAGCGAACATAATCAACCTGTGCTTCAGCAGGTAAATGGCTATTATCTACCTGTTTCGTATTAGCCAAAAATGATGCTATTGAAGTAAACCAAATACTAATATCATTGTGTTTATACTGGTTGACATCAAACGAGGTTTCTTTTTGTAATTTCCCATCGAAAAAATAACGCAAATGGGTCGATGTAAACTCTAAACCATATATATGAAAATCATCTAAGCGAGTTTCATCTTTAAATCTAACTTGCTTTGTGCCGACCTTATTTTGTTTACGACCAGGGTCTTCAGTCCCTGGCGTTGGTGACCATTGATGCGCGTCAATTTGATAATGCTTTAAATCAATCGAATCATTCTCAACAGGATCTAGTTCAATGTTGCTATTTAAATCGTGTTTACTCGTTGAATCTATAAACTGATTTCTCATCATCCAAAATGAAGTATGCCACCCCGCTCCTGAAGGCATTTTAAGCTTAGCTTCATAATACCCGTATCGTAGTTCGTCTTTTGAAATAATACCTCCACCTGTATACTGAACTTTCCCAGCAGGTTTTTGACCTTTTTGTTGACCTGGTTGTAAGGCATTATTATTAGGACAATCCACACTTTCTTTTCGAAGATGAATGCGATAAAGACCACCAGATACAGTATTATTAGCCTTACGTTGTTGGCTCCAGTGTTTACAGTCTAATCGGTAATTCCATCGTTTTTCATTTACCTCTGTACCATTAAATTCATCTGACCATGTTAGCAAATAATGACTAACTTGAGTTCCTTGATAGGGCTGTATATTTATGTCACTTGATGGATCGACTGAAGCATTAATAATACCTGAATACAACAAGGTGGATAGACAAAACCCTAAACTACTATTTTTTCTAATCATTATTGTTATTCCCATCAAAAAATTGTTTACCTGCATAAATACCCTTCGGATCATTTAGGTTTTTATAATTAAGTTCAACGTACTCGCCATTTGACCACTTAACCTTGGCGCTTTGCACCTTAGTACACTGTCCTAAACCAGTATGTAATCGGTTATTTTCGCTTTGTGAAAAGCCAGCACCCGTTGCGCCTACAACACGTTTATAAGTTTGCCCACACGCTTTTATAGTCGCAGTAGCGCCCAATGCCGACACACCAGCGTTAGGAGAGTAACCAATATTAGTGACTAAAAAATTATGCTGTGCGTCTAAAATGCTGTTATTAGTAAATAGATGCCAGCGACCGCGCTCGTTTGAGTAAATTAAATCAAGGTCCCCGTCATTATCGTAATCAAAGGCCTGTGCACTGCCCCCTGTTGCTCCAAGCTCAGTTGAAATAACACCATGGTTTTGTAAAGCCTCAAATCCTTTGCCTTGCTGATTTAAATACAGTACCTGCTCATTAGCTTTTGCAGGGTTTCCGTAACGCAATACAAATAAGTCACTCCAACCATCGTTGTTAAAATCTCCGGCTACAGCACTGGTTGTAGGTTCGCTAAGATTAATATTTAGCTTGGCTGTTGCATCAACAAATTTACCTTGCTGGTTTTCTAATAATACCGCTGGTAATGGCTCAAGCCCTTTTACTTTGGGTGAATTAGTCACTCTTTTAATAACACCCGCTGTAGGCGATTTAGTATCCCCCGCCACGCGCCAAGTATCGTTACCTAGGTAACCTATATATAAACCGTTTTTACGTAGTTTTTTAGGCCAGCCAGCAGCCTGCTCTTTTGTTACCTTTACCGTACGTTCACTGCCGCCGTGCCCTTTTAATGTTAAAGGCGCACTATTTTTGCCAATAAACACATCAAAATGGGGATAAGCCATTTGCAGGTTTTCTATCTCAAAGTCACCTTCGATTTTAAAATCTTCAAATCTAAATGCTTCGTTACGAGTAAAAAAAGCAAAGTTTTGAGATTGAGCATCGTAAAAGGTGTGTTGTTCAAATTGGTGTTTAGCGCGCGTTAAAAATAAATCAAAGTCACCGTCATTATCAAAGTCAATTTCGGTTATGCTACTCACATAGCTAATATTGCGATTATTTCCTAGTACAGCCTTACTTTTATTTTTATAACCTAAATCAGATTTACTCTGCGCTACAACAATGTCATCTCCGCCGTAAAAAAATAAATCATCGTGCCCGTCATTATCAAAATCACTAACTAAGGCTTTATAACCAAGCCATTTTGCAGTAGGTAAGTGATCGACAAACTTAAAATGATTATGCCCTTCGTTTTTATATATATGGTTGGCTCCCTTTTTTTGCTTTTTAAGCGGAAAAGCAGAGAGCATTAAATCTAAAGTGCCACTGTTATTGCCATCAATTAATTTAACCGCACGTCCGCGTGTACGTTCAAAATTATCAAACGTTTCTCCGCCTTCAACAGTGCGGTCATGATTTATTTGAAACGATACAGGTAAACGCGGTTTTAGGCCTCCACCACCGCCTTGGGCTATTATTAAATCCATACGACCATCTAAGTCATAGTCAGCAACAGCCACGCCGTGTGTGTCGCCTTTAATAATTATCTGTGGTGCTGAAAAGGTATTGTTTTTGTTATTCCAAAAAATTTTTACTGCGTGGGTATGCTCAGTAATTAATACATCTTGATAGCCGTCTTTATCAAAGTCTGCAATCAGTGCACTGTCCCATTTACGACGCGATAGCGGCTCAAAAGGTATAATATTGTGCGATTCGCTAAACATTAATTTATTACTGCTGTTGTCGCTTAGCGTTTCATTGCTTGCCCTTTGAGTGGTGTTACATCCATAAAGCAGAATACTTGTAGCGATCAGTGATAAACAAAATAACGTGTTTGCTGGCTTACTATTTTTTTTCATTTAACCCACTCCTTACTTAGCTGACTGTAATGGTTTTTGCTGCCACACACGGATGTATTCAATTTCAAAGTCGACTACACCATCATCTTTTTTGCCCTCAGGGCTATTACGTTCAAGCTCTTCTTTACTTTTTGGTACGCCATGCCAAGGAAAAGTCTCCTGATCAAGCCATAAAAACAGTGGCTTAGTGGCTACGTAACCTTTATCAACCCCGCGATGCTCTTTTGCCCAGGCATCAGCTTGTGCTGCAGATACTTCGCTAAATAATTTACCGTCAACATAATATTTAATTCCTTGAGCGCTCCAGTCAATTCCATAAACATGAAAGTCATCGGCCACTCTAAAGCCTAAATCTTTGCGCTCTGTATAAGTTGGCTTGCCTTTTACTTTTTTATTCCAATCGCGGATTGACCACCATAACTCACTGTCTATGTGATCTTTTTTAGGATCAAGTGAGTCGCCAAATAATTCAAAAAAATCAACTTCTAACTTTTCACCCATCGACCAAAATGCACTGCTCACTTGCGCATCAGCGGCTTTGCTTTTAATTTCTATGTATCCGTACTGAAATGACTTTCTGCCGATAAAGCATGCCGTTGTAAGGTTTTCGTATTTAAGTGCATCACCAAACACGGGTTTATGTATTTTTTTTTCAAAAGGAAAGTCGGGCTCCCAACGTGTCTCTAGCTTTAGTTTGCCATTTTCTAGGCGGTAGTTATTACCCGAAAATTGCGAAGGTCCGCGGCCTTTCCATACTTTTTTATTTGGATTATCTGGATGCTTATAAACAGGTTTACCGTTTTCAAGTTTACCCACAATGTACCAACGTTCTTCATCGATAGTGCTGGCTTCAAATTCGTCACTTACTTGAGTGTTTAAAACCCACTCGCCTTCATTTAGAGGGTCAGTTAATGGCAGTAGTAACTCATTAGCCGAAGCGCTCTTACTACCAAAAAACATCAACATACTAAGAGCAATTACACTTATTGCTGGCTTTTTAATGTGTAAAGTATTCATATAAAATTTTGCATCCTATAAATCAGATTTTAAAATCCATGTCAGGGAAAGTTTAATTACGAGTTCAAAACAAAAATCCCATAACTAAACTAACTATGGGATTAAAATTAAATAGCGCAGTTATTTGGCAATAAAGTCGGTGGCGCTTTTAATACTGCCACCATTGCGATTAGTTCCATCTATGGCATTTCCGCGATAAATAGTCGATCTATTACGCGTAATATCACCTGCATTAAGTCCTAATAAAGAATAATCAAGTGTAGCGTCAGCTTGTATAGCAGCATTAATTTTAATGTTGTATCGACCGCCAAACTTTCTATAACGCTTTCTTAGTGTGTTATTGCTACCTTCATCTAAATCTTGTCCAGATGCTTGAGCTGGGGCTTCAATATCACCATCAACAGTAAGTAAAGGGTTGTCGTAACGCT